>Ga0315909_10000112_pt1 | contig 105834 bp, 100 predicted proteins | sample LakEriMetagenome_11_FD_203527 | JGI IMG/M metagenome (GOLD analysis project Ga0315909, IMG submission 203527) | Freshwater fungal communities from buoy surface, Lake Erie, Ohio, United States - Buoy 2 MA125 | ecosystem: Environmental > Aquatic > Freshwater > Lake | place: USA: Lake Erie, Ohio... | reverse complement strand
CTTCTGAACATTTTCATAATGCAAAACATAACTTTGCTGAGCATGGAATTGAAGTTTCTGGTTTAAAAGCGAACTTAGAACAAATGATCAACCGTAAGGCTGAAGTTATTTCTCAAACTTGTAATGGAATTAAATTCTTAATGGACAAAAATAAAATTGATGTTCATTATGGATTAGGTTCTTTTGTAGATAAAAACACTGTTAAAGTTACAGATAAAGACGGAAAAGAAACAATCTTATCTACTAAAAATGTAATTATAGCAACTGGTTCAAAACCAAATTTCTTCCCAGGAATGGAGCCAGATAAAAAACGTATTATTACTTCAACTGAAGCTTTAAAATTGTCTGAAATTCCTAAAAAATTATTAGTAATTGGCGGTGGAGTTATCGGTTTAGAGTTAGGTTCTGTTTACGCTCGTTTAGGATCTGAAGTAGAAGTAATCGAATTTGCGGATTCAATTATTCCTACAATGGATAAAGCGTTAGGGAAAGAATTAACACGTGTATTGAAAAAAGAAGGTTTCAAATTCAATATGCAACACAAAGTTCAAAGCGTTACTAATTTAGGTGATAAAGTAGTATTAAAAGCGTTGAACAAAAAAGACGAAGAAGTTACTTTCGAAGCTGACTATTGTTTAGTTGCTGTTGGAAGAAAAGCATATACAGAAGGTTTAGGATTAGAAAATGTTGGTTTAACTGTAAACAACAGAGGTCAAGTTGATGTGAACGATCATTTACAAACTGCTGTTCCAAACATTTACGCAATCGGAGATGTTATTAAAGGTGCTATGTTGGCACATAAAGCAGAAGAAGAAGGTGTTTATGTTGCTGAATTAATAGCTGGACAAAAACCTCATATCAATTATGCATTAATACCAGGTGTTGTTTATACATGGCCAGAAGTTGCTGCAGTTGGTAAAACAGAAGAAGAATTAGTTTCTGCTGGAGTTGAATTCAAAGTTGGTTCTTTCCCAATCAAAGCATTAGGAAGAGCAAGAGCATCTATGGATACTGCTGGTTTAGTAAAAGTATTAGCTGATAAGACAACAGATGAAATTTTAGGTGTTCACATGATTGCACCACGTGCTGCTGATTTAATCATGGAAGCAGTGACAGCAATGGAATACAGAGCTTCTGCTGAGGATATTGCTCGTATTTGTCACCCACACCCAACGTATTCTGAAGCAATAAAAGAAGCTGCATTGGATGCTACAGAAAAAAGAGCGTTACATGCTTAGAGGATAGACTTTAGATACTAGACATTAGAATTTAAAGATAAAATTTATAGACTTTTAAATTAAAAAGCCGATTCATTAATTTGAATCGGCTTTTTTGTATCATAGAATTTAAAGACTTTTATAAGCAACTTGCTTCAATCAAACGTATATCAATTTCTAATTGGTTTAGATTTCTTACTATTGTTTCAAAAGGTGTTGCTGAAAAATAAATATGTTCCCAATCTGTTTTTACTTTTCTTCCATCAAATGTTCTAATTTGATCATTCAAATTAAGAATTTCACTTTTTGAAGGTGAGTAAGTTTGGTCGATAAAGCTTTTAAAGTTTTTCAACTCTTTTTTTAAATTTACTAATACTTCTTTTGGTTGATCATTCTCTGGCGTTGAAGTATAATCTTTGAAGAAGTAATTATTCATAGATTGAATATTATTATAATACTCTTTAAGGAGCTTCACCTCAGTTAGATTTTTACCATTACTTAAATGGGTAAATAATCCCTTTTTAACTGCATCAATTTTTGAAATAGCCGATTTAGCATTCGATTTTAAAATACTACTCTGCGATCCAATTGTATCTATTTCTTTGATATCTGAGTTCATAGTCATTGTGAATGTTTTCACCTTGCCTAAATGACTATTTGCTATTTCAATTGCCTCTTCTTTAAATTTAGTTCCATATAATGAAGTCATCGTGAACACCATTCCTCCTGCTATCAAAACCATAATAGATGATAACATCGTATTCAATTTAGTTTCTGGATTTCTAATACCTGAGAAGAAAAAAACGGGTAAAAATAAAAAGAATAATACAACTAATGAAGTCAACCAAAGAATAGTTGCACCTGGCCAATGTAACATTTTAAATAAAGTTGAAATGCAGAAAAGTATTCCAAAAAGCACTCCAAATCCAAATAAAAATTTATCTTTTACTACTTTTACTTCCTTTGTTTTGACAAGAAAATATATTGGTAAAAAAATAAAGCTTATTATAAAAATAGAAAATAATAAAACAACATTTGCCCCTGGCAAATGCATAATTTTCAAAATAGCACCCAATACGAAGGTTATAGCGGAAAACATCCCACTTCTCAACATGACTTTTTTCATGGCATAATAATGTTTAAATGTTAATAATAAATCAGTCTCTTCTTGAATTTCTTTCAATTCCTTTTTGAAGAAACGCGGCAATACACTTCGATAATAATCATCAAAGTTTTTGTCGGGTGACATTTCATTTTCAATAACACAACAAATATGATCCAAGAGGCTTAACTGCAGTTCCTCTGTCTTGATTCCGTTACGTCTAACATCCTCCAGAATAAAATCAACTTGATCTTTACTTAACTCATACACATTCAACCCATTTTTGGTTTTAAGTCTAACAGAAATATCATTGTATCAATGAAATCTGAATACTCATTCACTTTTTCTTTGGCTATTTGCTTTCCCGTAATTGTAACCGAATAATACTTCCGAATGCGATTTCCTACATTTACCACATCAGTGGATAAAATTCCTTGTGCTTCCAAAGCATGCAATGTAGGATACAATGCCCCTTCTGTCAATTGAATTTTACCTCCAGTAAGCTCTTTTACTTTCTGAGTAATCTCATAGCCATACATTTTGTCACTTTCTGACAATAACTTTAAAATAATCGTTTTTAAAGTTCCTTTTATTAATTCTGATGAATACATGATACAAATATATATATTACTTTTTAATATACCTAATTTTATTATGTATATAATTTTAAAAGTTAAATTACTTAATGTTTAAAAATGAAAAAAGCCAATTCAAATCAATGAATTGGCTAACAATTTTAATGGAGTTTATTTATTCTTTTACAAATCACTCACAGAAATTCTTAGGCATACTTAACAAGTATTATGATACCAAGTGCTAAAAAGCCTAAACCTATAAATAAGAGATTAACAAACGGCCAAGTCCGTGCATGATATTTTTTGTTTTCCATAATAATTACATAGTAAAATGCTATACAACTTAATAATAAAAAAAAGATTCCACCATAAATTGAAAACATAAATTTATCTATCATAATCTAAGGATTCTAATTTTTCAATGTTATTCACTTTCATAAACCACCTTTCCAAGTCGTTCAATATGATCTAATAAATCCACATTTTTAATTGAAGCTATACTTTTTAAATCAACTTTATAAATTAAATCAGATTCATCAAAATCATTTAATATTTGAGAAATGATGGTTTCATCGATTTCATTTTTGATTACTAAATCAATGTCGCTTCGCTCATTAAAAGTGTTTTTCACACGAGAACCAAAAATTTCGACTCTAGAAACTTGAGAATATTTACTAAAAATTGATCGGATGATTTCGATTTCATTTTCTGATAAACCAAACATATTATTTTAGTTTATTGATTAACCCTTCAAAAATTGAAACATATTCATTCAAAATGACTGGAACTACTTTTTCAAAAACCGAAACATCATAAGTATGACTTAATAAATTTCGATTTGAAATCATTTGAAACCATTCATCTGCTTGATCAATATATTTATTTGCAAATGCTTCACGAACAACCGATTTTGGAGAAATTTGATCTAATATTAAACCATCATTTTCCATTTTATCTTTTAATGTTTTCCAAGCTAATTCTAAGGTAAATTCAAATCGCTGAACAATCCCCTCTTTTTCTAATTGAGATAATTTTGAATAATCCAGCATTTGAACTTCTTTTAATAACTGAAATGCATTATTGAAATTTTCAAAGCGTTGTTTCCATCGAATGTCTTGTTCCATAATACAAATTTAATGTTTCACCAACATCATCTCGTCAACCAAATGCTTCGCTCCAGCAAATTTATCCATTACCCAAAGTACATATCGGATATCAACTACTACATTTCTACAACGATTTGGATCGAACATATAATCACTCATAGTGCTTTCCCAGGTTCTATCAAAATTTAATCCCATCAGATTTCCATTTCCATCGATAACTGGAGAACCAGAATTCCCTCCTGTTGTATGATTAGAACCTGTGAAACAAACCCACAGTTCACCATTTTGAGCATATGGACCAAAATCTTTCGCATGGTATAAATCAACCATTCCTGGTAATAAATCAAAATCCGGATTTCCTGAAGCGTGTTTTTGTAAAATTCCATCAGTCGTTGTATGCTCTAAATATTGCATTCCATCAACTGGTGCAGAACCTTCAATTTTACCATAGGTAACACGTAACGTACTATTCGCATCCGGCCAATGCTTGTCGTTTGGAAACATTACTAATTTTCCTTCCACATATGTTTTTAATAAAGAATTCATTTTTGGCATAAACGAACGCATTTTTGGCAATACATTTTCAGTGTATTTAGTCATTTCTTCTTTCCAAAATGAATAGCCTAAATCTTTATTCAATTTTTTAAGTGATTTACTACCAAAAGTATTTAAGAATTCTTCGAAACGTTTTGGACTTGTGAAAATTGATTTACTGTAAATTAATTTACTCATCACTAAAACATTTTTAGTAGCGTATTCTTCTTTTGAAATTGTTTGACGGTAATATTCATCTGTCAATAATTCAAAAATTCGTTTATCTACATTCACATCATAATTCTTGAAAAATCCTTGAGCATTTCCGACCAATTCTTTCAATTTAGCCTCAACTTCATTTTTCGCTTTGTATTTATCATAATTCGTAATAAATACATCTAATGCTTTCACTAATTTGAAATACTCAGGACCAACTGAAAAATATTCAACTCCCATGTAATATTGAAAATCATACTTTGCATTATCATCAATCAATTGATTCATCATAATGATCACATCACCATATTTCTCTCTCCATTCAGGTTTTGAATTGGCTATTTCTTGGTAACGCATTTCATACTCTTGCTTGATTTTTACAGCATCTAATTCTTGTAAACCTCCAATTTGACCTATCCATTTTTTATATGCATTCGCAATGCTTGCTTGTTTTGCTGAATATTTAATCCTCACCTCATCAGAAGCACGCATCGCAGCATCAATTACAGATAATGATTTTTCACGCATTGAAATTCTCGCTGGTCGTTCTTTCTCAATGATGTATTTAATTTGTCCAGAAACTAAATGTTGTTCTGTTGAACCTGGGAAACCATATACCATTGTGAAATCACCAATTTTTCTATCTCCAAAAGATATTGGTAAAAAATGAATTGGTTTATAAGGAACGTTCTCAGCAGCATATTTTGCTGGTTTGTTATCTGTACTTGCATAAATTCTAAAAACAGAAAAATCTCCAGTATGTCTCGGCCAAACCCAGTTATCTGTATCTCCTCCAAATTTTCCAATTGAATTTGGTGGCGTTCCAACTAAACGAACATCTTCAAAAACTTCTTTTACAATTAAATAAAAATCATTTCCATAATTAAATGGTTTGATCTCTGCTTCGTATGAGGTTCCATTCGTCGCATCTTTAATTAATTGCTCAACATTTCGACGCATGGTTGCTTCTTTTTTCGCATCATCATCATTTTCATTGATTCCAAAAAGAACTGATTTTGTTACATCGTCAATACGAACCATTCTCGCAGCATATAAATTTGAATTCGGTAATTCATCTTTAAATGTTTTTGCCCAAAATCCATTTTTTAAGTAATCTTTTTCTAAAGAAGAATGTGATTGAATTGCTGAATATCCGCAATGGTGATTTGTTAATATTAATCCTTTATCTGAAACTATTTCAGCAGTACAACCTCCGTTGAAATGTACGATTGCATCTTTTAAACTCGAGTGATTTACATCATAAATATCTTTCGCAGATAATTTCATCCCCATTGCTTGCATATTTGACTCAAATGCAGTCAAAACAGATGGAATTAACATCCCTTCTTCCGCAACAACAATAAAAGTTAAAAGAAAAGTGGTTACTAGAGATAAAGTGTATTTTTTAATCATTGTAATTTTTTTTAGAGTTCCAAAGATATTAAAATCAGATTGAATTTTAGGCTGTTGTTAATGAAATGATGCATACAATTCAAAATAATCTACTTTTTCTACTTGATGTTTACTTTTTCTGTAACTTCGTTTCAAATAATTTACATTTTGGAAATACTAAACATCATCTTTAGACTTGGAGTCGTTTTTGCCATTTTTGGTTTTATTTGGGGATTCTTTCAGTTGATTTACATGCTTTTAAGAGGTCGAAACACTCAAAACATTGGAGAAGCCTATTTGGTGAAAGCAATCAAATATTTCTTTTTGGTGGATGTGACCTTTCTATTCACAATGGATTCAAACGAAATCAATGTCAATCAATTAATCATTACTTGCTTGGTATTAGTTGCTTATTTTGTTGGTAAACTTCAAAATCAACAAAAGAAAATGATGATGTTTCAAATGGTTTCCAATGGAATGAGACAAGATTTAAATAAATTTAATTTGAAAGCTGAAATTGGTGTTATTGTTTTTGCAGTTTTGTTTTTTGTAGGATTTATTTTCTTTCCTGAATATGCTAAAAATCCTCTTTCGATCTGGTTTCATCAAAACATTCTAGATATTGAAAAGGCTGCAATTCTAGGATTTATTTTTAAAGTAATCGGTTTCTTTTTCTTGGTAAACATTATCATGAAAATGATCAACGCTTTTACGTTATTGCTTTCTGGAGCTCCAATTGTCCAATCTTCAGCTTCGACTACTTTTCAAAATGAAAACCCGAAAAAAGAGGATGAATTTGATGATTATGAGGAGTTGTGATTTCGACTCCGCTCAATCACCTTCGAATCAGACCAATCACCTTCGAATCAAATCAATTGCGTTCGACTCTGATCAACATTATTTATTCAATACTCAACACATTCGGTATTGAATAATGAAAAATAACTTTCTATGAACTCAATTAGAAAGCTTAGATATTAAATCTGAGATTTGTTGTAAAAGTGGTTCTGATTCATCATTGTTGAGCACAAAATCTGCAAGTTTGATTTTGTCTTCATCTGCCCATTGATTTTTGATTCTCAATATCGCTTCTTGTTCTGTACAATTATCTCTTGCGATAATACGTTTAATTTTTAGACTTTCTGGAGAAGTCACTATAATAGTTGAATCAAAGTTTTTATAAGCTCCCGTTTCAAAGAGAATAGCAGCTTCATTAAATACGATCTTGGATTTTTGAGTGGTAGCCCAATTTTCAAACGCTAATCTAACTGCAGGATGAACGATTGAATTCATTTTTTCCTTCAACGAAATGTCATTGAAAATTTTGCCGGAAATGTAGGTACGATTTAATTCATTATTTTGATAAGCTTCTTCACCTAACAAATTAATAATTTGAGACTTGACTAATTCATTTTCCGTCAATATGTTTTTAGCCTCAACATCAGAATAAAAAACAGGAAAACCTAACTGTTCAAAAACTTTACAAACAGTAGATTTTCCAGAACCAATTCCACCTGTGATTGCTATCTTTTTCAAAGAAATTATATTTCCTCTACTTCAATCATGTTGAATGGAAGTTTGATGATCGCTTGATAATCTTCACCTGCTTCTTCCATATCTTCATCATCTTCTTCGTAGTACCAATTCACTAATACTTCAGCACCTTTTGTTTTCAATGATTCTAGTTTTTTAAATAAATCTAAAATACATTTTGAAGAAGAAGTATTGAAGTATTCTAATTTAATATCAACGATTGTTTTATCTTTTGGATTTGCTCCGTAATTTTCAATCCAGTCATTCAACGGTTTGTAAAATTCAACTGAATTTTCAGGAATTGAACGCCCTTTTAACTCAAGTACACCCGAAGCACTATCAAAATTTACAGCTGGTGTTTTTGCTGAACCTTCTCGTAAAATATTTTCCATAATCCTCAATTTAATCTATTTTGACATTTAGACTGAAAAAACAATGATTTTCGTCTATATCTAAAAATTCATATTCTAATTTATTCCCCGATTTTCGAGCGATATCTATCATCCCTAAACCAGCAGTCCCTTTATCTGACACCGTTCCATTACATAAAACCGACTGATAATAATCTCTCAATTGCTCTTTGTCTAAACTATTAATTTTAATCAATCGCTCTTCTAATTCCAAAGCCAATTCTCTTTCTATGTAATTTCCTGTTTGAATCAAAAAACCTTGTTCGTTTTTCACAACCATGATTAAAGCTGTGCGAGGTTCTTTTTTTGTTTTTCCTTGTAAACTTATATCATCATCGATATGGTGATATAGGTTTTGAATACATTCTACCAAAACATTAAAAACTTTTTTCTTGCGTTTTGATGTTTCGTCCAAACTCTGCATTTTTGTTTCCATCAAATGCAAAACGGAAGCTAAAAAATCAGCCGTTACAATCCCATTGAAAGATAATATGATATCTTCCATCTCCATCGTTCTATACAACTTGAAGATTCGTTTCAGTGACATTGTAATTAGCCTTTATTTATGATTTACAAACAAATATATGAAAATAAGGTTAAATTTTTATTTGTAAATAACAATTTCAAGAAAAAATAATATGAAAAATATTTAGAGTTTATGATTACGCCCAAAATTAGAATTGTAGTGAGCTAATCTTTAACAAAATTAATATCAAATTAACTTGTACTATTTACATGTTGTAATGATGAAAATAACAATAACTCAAAAAAAACTTTAGAATTTAAGCTATATTTGTAATATGAGTAAAAAAGATTGGTTTGAAGCATGGTTTGATACATCGTATTATCATTCACTTTATCAAAATAGAAACGAAGAGGAAGCAGAAAATTTTGTTCAAAATCTTTCAGATTTCTTAAATCTACCAACAGATTCAAAAGTCGTTGATTTGGCTTGCGGAAAAGGTCGTCATTCTATCACCTTAAATAAAATTGGTTATAACGTACTAGGTGTTGATCTTTCTGAAAATAGTATCTCAATTGCTAAAGAATTTGAAAACGAAAAGTTAAAGTTTGAAATTCATGATATGCGTGAAATGTTAGACCAAAATAACGTTCAAGCTGTCTTCAATTTATTTACAAGTTTTGGATATTTCGACAAACTAAAAGACAACGAAAAAGTGATCGCTTCTGTGAAAGAAATGTTAGCTAAAAACGGATGGTTTGTAATAGATTTTATGAATTCTCAAAAAGTAATAAATAACTTAGTATATTCTGAAAGTAAAATAGTTGACTCAATAAAATATAATATTTCAAGAGAATATACTGGTACGCATATCTTAAAACACATACGCTTTCAAGATGGAAGCAAAAATTTCGATTTCACAGAGAAAGTTCAAGCTTTAAAACTATCAGATTTCAAACAATTATTAGCTAAAAATCGATTTGAGATTATTCGAACTTTTGGCGACTTTAATTTAAATGATTTTGATGAAGAATCTTCAGATCGATTAATCATTATTGCAAGAAAAAAATAAATGGAAACATTTTTAGTATACTTAGGTTTAGTTGGAGCAGTTGTTTTGGGTGGAATTATTGTCACTTATCTACATGCTGCTAACAAAAATAAATTCATAAAACTGATGTTAAGTTTTAGTGGTGGCTTTTTATTAGCCATTGCTTTTACTCATTTTGTCCCTGAATTATATGCCTCTGAAACTAAAAATATTGGACTATTTATTTTACTTGGATTCTTAATTCAATTGGTTTTAGAGTTTTTCTCCGGAGGAATCGAACATGGTCACGTTCACGTACACAAGGGACAAAAAATGCCATGGGGCTTATTTATTTCGCTTTCTGCTCACTCTATTTTAGAAGGAATACCGTTAGGAAATCAATATGCTGGAATTGAAGTTGGCCATCAACATGGAGAACATTCATTGTTGTTTGGGATTTTGTTTCACCAATTACCAGTTGCTGTTGCTTTGATGACGCTTCTTTTGAACACAAACATCTCTAAATTAAAAGCTTGGTTGATTTTGATTGCTTTTGGAATCATGACTCCGCTTGGATTAACCATTGGATTAATTTCTTCAACTGCTGCTTCATTCTTAGATTTCAACATGATATTAGCAATTGTAGTGGGTATGTTTCTTCATATTTCTACAACCATCATTTTTGAAACAAGCGAAAACCACAAGTTTAACATCCTCAAACTGACAAGTATTTTAATCGGATGTACACTTGCATTTTTAATGCATTAAAGTTTCTTTTTCTGAATTTCATCAACGCCTTCCAAACCATATTTTTTTCGGTGGAACATGACATTTCTTTCAGCTACTGATTGTAAATAATAACAAATCTTTGGACCTAATTTCCCATAGTAATTTGATCCAACTGGACTTTCATTAAAGATGGCTGCATAGAAACAAGAAGCCGCTAAATACGAACCTTTTAAGCTTGGATGCCCTCCATCTTTCACGTACAACTTAACATCCCCTCTTCTTTTTCTAGAATCTTTCCAAGCCATTCCTACGGGAACAACACCAATATCATACGTCTTATACAAATTCAAATATTGGTTACTGATTTTATTCGCCATTTTCAAAAAGGTATTCGCCTCTTTATTTGGCTTATAACCATCACGATAACCCCAAGTCATGTAAAACAACATTTTAGTGTATGGATTATTCTTTTGAATCATTGCAATAATTCGCTCTAAGGCAGGTAACGTTTTGTTTTGAATAATCTTAGAATCTCTTATAAAATCTCTACTAGAACCTTGGATGATTACATAATCCCAATCTTGACTTTTAATTGCCCTTTTAACTGCATTTCGATGTGAATGACCAAAGATTGTCGCCTTTCCTTTGGTACAATCTTCTACATAAACTTTCTTACCTTTTGAAATTGCTATTCCTTCAAAAATAGTTGGCATATTATTTCTATAGGTCAAGCTATTTCCTATAAATAAAATTTTGATTTTTTCTTTATCAATTGGTTTTAAGTAAATTACTACAGGAATAATTACAATAACCAAAAGCAAACTAATTTTCCAATATTTCTTCATTGCAAAATAAATTTAAACTTTCCTTAGCGAATCATTTTAAGAAAAGTTAACCACATAATTTTTAAATCTTGAATAATCGTTGGATTCGCAAGATACTTTTTATTCAACTCTAATTTAGCTGGCATTACTTCGTTGATATACGTCTCTTTCGGATTTTCAGAATTACCTAAAATTTCATTTTCTTTAAAATATTCTAAAGAAGCATAATCCGTGATTCCAGGTTTCACATTTAAAACCTCTCTTTGTTCAGCCGAATACAAATCAACATATTCTTTTACTTCAGGACGAGGACCAACTATACTCATATCTCCTTTTAGCACATTTATAAATTGAGGAAATTCATCCAATTTCAATTTACGTAATATCAATCCGACTTTTGTAATTCGAGCATCTTTCATTCCAATCGTTAGTTTCCCTTCTTTATCTGCATCCACTCGCATTGAACGAAATTTTATTAGCTTAAAAGGAATCCCTTTTTTACCAATTCGTTCTTGAAGATAAAACATTCCACCACGACTTTCAAAAATGATGAAAAAAGAGATTAACAATCCAAAAGGAAGGAAAATCAATAAGATTATACTCGAAGTTAATATGTCAAAAATTCGTTTCACCCAATTACTTGATTAACCGCATTCACAACTGCATTCACAACAATTACTATTTGCTCATCTGTTAAATCGACGAAAATTGGTAACGATATTTCCCTAATAAAATTATCTGCTGCCACAGGATAATGCGACAAATTATAACCTAAATTCGTATAAAAAGACATTTTAGGAACAGGAATAAAATGCACATTTACAGATACATCTTGATCAAATATCTTTTGAATAATTGCATCTCTCTGCACTTCAGAAATGTTTTTAATTCTCAAAGGAAATAAATGATAACATGTTTCTTTATTTTCTTCAGAAACAATTGGTAATTCAGCCCAATCATGTTTACTTAACAAATCGATATATTTTAAAGCAATGTGCTTACGAATTGGCAAGGTTTCACGATCGTATCGCTCTAATTCAACTTGACCAATTGCCGCTGCCATATCTGTCATATTGCATTTATAACCAGCCTCAACGATATCGTATTTCCAATTCCCTTTTTGCGTTTTTGCTAAAGCATCTTTATTTTGACCATGCAACGTTTTAATACATAAATCAGCGTAAATCTTTGCATTATCAAATGGTGCAGGAAAATTTAAGGCAATTGCTCCACCTTCTCCTGTTGTCAAGTTTTTTACTGCATGAAATGAAAAAACAGAAACATCGGTTAATGAGCCAGCTCTTTTTCCATTGTACCAAGCTCCAAAAGAATGAGCAGAATCTGAAAGAACCAAAATTCGACCTAACATTTCTTGCTCTTTCGTTACCGATTTGAAAATTTCTTTTTTAGCAACAACCAAGTTATTTATTTCATTGTAATCACAAGGATAACCTCCAAAATCAACCGGCATTATCACTTTTGTGTTCGCTGTTATTGCTTTTTCAATTTCTTTGTATGAAATATTAAAATCGTGCGCATTAACATCAACAAAAATAGGTTTTGCTCCACAATGCATTACTACATTTGCTGTTGCTGAATAAGTATAAGCCGGTAAAATAACTTCATCTCCTTCCCCAACACCAAACCATCTTAAAATTGTTTCCAAACCTGCAGTTGCGCTATTTAAACACAATGTAGCTTGATTACCACAATATTCAGTAATTTCTTTCTCAAAAACTTTCGTTCTTGGTCCTGTTGTGATCCAACCAGATTGCAATACTTTAACAACTTCATCAATTGCTTTTTGATTAATATTTGGGGGTGAAAATGGAATCATTCTTCAATCAATTTTATTTCGGCTAATTTAAGGATTATCTTGATATTTTTTTTTGTTTATCTGCAGGAGTTTTCTTTAAAAATAGAAAATGCCAAATACCTAACAAATATCCTAATCCATAACTAAAATGCAAAATTGGAAAAGTTATTGCTATCCCTCCAATTTCTGATGTTTTACTTGCTTTTTTAAAACTAAAGTATATCCCTAATAGAATATATAAACCTAATCCAAAAATTGTTAAAACAGAAAGCACATTATTTAAAAGTATTAAAAAAGGTGCCAACAAAATAAACAAGACAAATAAAGGAGGAACTAACTGACGAATCGTCGTAACAGCTTTATGTTTTTTATTGACAAAAACTTTCCAATATCCATATTGAAAAAACTGCTTATACAAACCTTTATAATTAGCTCTTACGTAATACTTTAGGTTTATTTCATTTTCAAACCAAATTTTACCTCCAGCATTTGTAACTCGGAAATTAAAATCATCATCTTGGTTTCTAACCAATTGCTCATCAAAAAAACCAATTTTATCGAATACCCAAAAAGGATACATTGGACTGGTTACAGTATCAGTAAAACCTGACTTTTCTAGTATTCTGAAATTTCCAATTCCCATCCCGAAAGAAGTATCCATCGCTTTAGAAATTATTGAGCTAACTTGATTTGTATATTCATTGATTAGCCTTCCTCCTACACACCATATTTCTTTATTTTCCTTAAGAATACTTAAAGATTTAGAAATATAATTTGGTGAAACAATATGTCGAGCTCCAATAATTTGAACATAATCAGCTTTTTGTTCATGAATACCTAAATTAAAAGCATATGGTGTTAGTTGTTTACTATTGTCAATTAATTTTAAAGATGGGTAATTATTCACAAGTTCGTTAACGACAGCTCTTGTTCCATCATCACTCATACCATCTACTACAAATACACTTAACAAAATTCGTTCATGCAATTCATTTTGATAAATTGCTTTAATGCATTCTTCAATATAATTAACCTCATTTCTACAAGGAATAACAACTGAAATTCTTACTTTATCCATTCTTTGATTTTGAAAAGTAATTTTTATTCAACGATAATAAACACAACCAAAAAGTATAAATAACAATACCACTATGTCGTTGCAGCATTGATTCAAAAAGGGAATTAAAGAACAAACTTCCAACAATCAACATCAACAAATAATCATTTTCTTTAAAAGCAGCATAAAAACCATAACCGATTATTGATAGCAAAATTAGTATCCCAAAAACACCAATTTCTAATGTTGTTTGAAAAAATTGATTGTGAGGATACAACTCTTCTTTCGCTAATTCCTTTTGATAAATTGCTTGAATGCATTCTTCAATAGATATAACCTCATTTCTACAAGGAATCACAACTGAAATTTTCATTATTTTTACTTTAAACAAAAATTTAATCTACATAATGCCTCATCTTAAATAAAATACCTTTAACAAATAGAAAGAAAAATGAAAATAACCCTCCTAAAAATAAAGAAATGATAATATTTAAAGTTATTGAATTAGGAGTCTTTTCAATCTTAGTAATTGTCGAATCAACTAAATCAATTTCATTATAACTATTTAAATCTTTTATTAATTGTTCTCTTTGCTTCAATAAATTATAAAAAGTTATATCAAATGAATTAACACCTTCCCTTTCTTCATCATTAAAAGCACCATTTACATAGCCAAATCTTATTAACTTTTGATCAATTGCATTTAATAACGTTTCATTATAATTCTTTGATGCTAAATATTTCTTTTTAACAAATTCTTTATTTTTCACGAAAGTTAATATTGCCTGTTCGATTTTTAATGCATACTCTTTCTTTAAAAATTGAAACTTACAATTCACGGATGTTTGTTTATCTCCATAAATTCTCGTTTCAGGTGATATTGAGCTAATTTTATTTGAAATCTCGTTTGAAATATTCAATTGTTTTGCCATCATATTAGAATTCGATTGATCTATTGAATTTAATATTTCAACTATTAAATAATCTGACACATATTCCGAAGTAATTACAAATGTCTTCGAATATTGTATGTTATTTTCAGTTTTTTTATGGTAATAATATCCCCCTATAATAAAAACAAATTCAATAACCAATATATAAATAACCCCTCTTTTAATAAAGGAATAAAAATCACATAATAGTTTCAATAAATCAATTTCTTTAGACTGCATAGATATTATATTGTTGTAAGTATTGTTAACAAATTTAACCTATTTTTTATAAATATAATTATTCTTTTATTTCTAACTGATTTTGGACGAAAATATCTAATCTAAACAAAATCATAAAAAATAAAATATCTACTAATGATATCCCCCAAAATATTCCATACTGAAACAAAGAATATATAATTATTGCTATTATATATGACACGTTTAATCTATTAATATTTGTAATAATAAGCAACAAGAAAAATAATGTGATAAAGAGTCCATTATTCGCTAAAATTTGAATAAATGAATTGTGGGCATGAATAGGTCCGGAATAATAATCAACTAAATATTTTTTAGAGCCATTTCCTAACCATAAGTGATTTTTTATATAACTAAAAAAATCAGCCCATATCTCGTCTCTTCCTGCTAAATCAAACCCTTTATTTCTTGTTAATTGTGAGATAATTGAATCAAAATAATTTACAACAAAAAATGTAGTAAACATAAATATCATAAATCCAATTACAAATTGAATTACATATTTTTTCTTCAATTTTAAATATAAAAAATCAATAATAATTATTAAGGTTGGTTTGAAAATTTGAAACATCAGATAAATAAGCAACACCAAAAAAACGGTCCGATTAAATGTTAAAAAAATTGCTACAAATAAAACACATCGAATAATTTGATAATAATATGTCTTCAACTTCAAGATGTCCAATAACAAAAAAGCTAAAAATATTTTATATGCTATTACACTTGAATTTGAACTTAACCCAAATGGTCGTGAATAATAAAGTTCGTCTGTATGCATCGCTAAGATTTCAGACTTATCTAATGAAGGTATAAATGTGTTAATTTTTAATAAATATTCAAGAATAACAACTATTGACTCAACTAATATAAGATATACTAAAACTTTTAAATCTTTTAATCGAATAATCTTAGAATAGAAATAACTAAAAAACATCAAAATAGTATAAGGGATTATTTCTAAAATTGATTCATTTGAATTTTCTATATAACAACAAAACCTATTGATAAAACAAAGTAAAACTATAGCCGAAATCAATATTAAATTTCGATCTATCCCCCTAAAATTCAAGCGATAATTACCCAAATTATTACGATTTGAATAAAGAAAATAGATCACAGGTAAAAAATACATTACGTGTGGCATCAGCGCTATAGTTGGTATAAAAAATAAAAATCCGTACATAACTAATTCGAGGATTTAAGGAAAAACAACCAAGGCATATTATATTTTTTTGCACTCAAAATCCAAACGAATATAAATTGAATAAAAAAGGCGATTGCTGTTGCTTGAGCTGCGCCAATTGGTCCATTCAACTTTATTAAAACAAAATTCAATCCTATATTAATACCAGCGGTAATAAATGTAATGAGAGATACCCAATAAGTTTCTTTGATATAAAAGAAATAATTTACTACCATCTTATACATTCCATTAAAAGCAAAACCTAATGAAATCCAAAAAACATAATTGATTGCTTTAGCGTATTTCGGACCAATAAACCAAGAGAAAATAGTAGGTGCACAGATTGTTAATCCAAAAGCTAATACTAACATGGCTAAAAAATAACCGTAAGTGAATTTGACTATTTTCACATCTGTTGTCCTACTTTTTTCATTTAATTTTCCATAAAAATAAGGCACCCATGCCTGATTAAATGATGTTTGAATAAGACTTATAATTTGTCCAACCTGGTAACCTACAGCATACAAACCCGTTTCACTAATCCCAACCATCTTGGTAATAAACATTCTATCTGCCATTGCAATAAAAACTGCTCCCGTTACATGCGGAATTAATGGCACTCCAAATTTCAAAATATCTTTTATTACCTGTTTACTGATCCCTTTTTTGAATAATTTTTCTTTATATAAGAAGTAAAATGCAAATAAAGCAAATAACAATGCTGCTATCAATTGTCCATTGATTCTACTTTCCCAACCTTTTTTTATCGTAATAATTAAAAAAACGGACAACCCCATTTCAAAAAGTGTTCGTGTAATTCTAAAAATTGCAAACTTTACCGATTCATATTTCACTTGCCATACTGACAATAATATCTCTGAAATATTTTGAGAAAATGCACAAACTAATACTACCCATAACCAATCCGATGGGAAGTCTGTTAAGGTTGAAATTGTATTTCCTGTAAAAAAGAATAACAACAATACAGCTAAAGAAGAGATTATTACTAAGAATATGGAATTACTTACATAATGTGGGAATGCATCTTTATCCGCTTCTTTCACAAAATATTCTCGACTTACAGCCCCATCTGTATTCAAACCTGAAAATGGAATTGTCAAACTTAAAATCATTTGAAATATAGATATTAATCCATAATCTGCAGGTGACAAATGATTCGTTAAAAATGGAAGTAAAAGAAATGGAATACCTGCATTGAGTATATTCGCTAACGAATAAACACTTAATGATTTCAATAATGATTTATTTCCTATTACCATTTATAATGTATTACTCTTTAATTATTGTCTTTAATGTTTCATTCAACTTCGACAAATAATTTGGAGTGATTATATCCTTATTTGAATCTAAAATATACTGTCTTTCCTGTTTTTCAAAAGTTTCTATACAACTTAAATATTCAGTTGGACATTCAACAAATTTAGTCACTTTTTCATTTGTTAAAACTGATCCAAAATGCATTTTTGACAAACCTTCTAAATTGATCAAAATATTTTGTTTTCCAATAGATGGAGCTTCTATCGCACAACTTGAAAAAACGGTAGAATGAAAATCTGTTTGAGCCATTATTTCATAACAATTTAACCAATCTGCAATAATTACATTTTTTGGGAATCCATATTGCTCAACTTTTTTACCTAATGTCCTTGGTATAAAAACATATAAGATTGATGAATTTAATTTTGCTGTTTCAATTATAAACTCAATCAATTGAGGTTCTATATAATGATTTTGAGAAGTAATAGCTATTGACTTTTTATATAGATCTGTAATTGCTTTTAACTGAATGTCTGGTGAATATCCATTTGCTAAAAAATCTAAATAAAAATGTCCGACGGGAATTACATTTTGGTTATCAATAAAGTAATTATTTTCTGAAAAAACTTCTTTTTCAACTTCTCCAAATGTAAAAATGTAATTTGGGTAAAATGAGGAATCTATCTTTTTAAATACAGAATATGCTTCATGTGATTTATTGATTACACCATGTTGAATTTCAATAACTTTTACCCCATTATCGTTTAATGCTTTTATATAGCCCATATGGGTATAATAACAAACAAAAAAAGCTGCTTTTGGTTTAAAACGTTTGATTAAAATTTGCATCAATTGATATTGCGCCCAATTTCTTGAGATGATTTCTCGATAGTTAATCGGTACGTTATACTGTTCAATAATTTGTTTAATTACATCTTCATTTTTTATTTTTTCCTTACGATTAAAAATTTTAGTATGAATCAAGATTAAAAAATACAACACAAATTTCGAAGCAATATTCTCAGTAGGAATATCCTTTTTATTATAATGTTTCGGAACTGGATATTCAAAGACCAACCCCTTTCCTAAAATAGAATTAATAGAATCTACACTTTTATCGGTAAAAGTTTTTCCTGTTTTCTTTCTTTGATCACTTGAAGAAAAGTAGATAAACTCATACTTCTTAAATAAATTCCAAAAACCATAAAAAAAAGAAGAAAAGAAACTTTTAATAACAGAAGAATCTATGCTTTTTGAATCTGCATCTGCAATTAATTTTGAAGCGATATAAATTCGCAAATAGGGCCATACTTTTTGACCTTTGAATTCAATCGTTTCAACAGCAAAATTATTTTCTATTTCTTCTAGTTGCTTTAACATCTACCTTTCTATTTTCTTCTTTAATAAAAAATCTGCCACTAAAAAATCTAATTGTGTATCAATGTCAACTGAAGATTCAGTTGACATAACATAAGCAAAATTATTTTTAGACAGAAAAAAGGTTTTTTCTTTTAAAAAGTCTTCAACTTTACAAACATAAATCGCCCCATTTAATCGATAATAAGCTGGTAAATCTTGTGAACGAGTATTTTTTACCTCATCCCTCAAAAAACTATCAAGAGACAATGTTTCATCCAAGGTATTTGACCAAAGTGGAGAATGTTCTGTTGAACAAACAGAAACAACTGCAGATGCATTTTTTAACTCCAGTAATTCGATCGCTTTTTCGATATCTTCAGTAGATCTAAGTGGAGAAGTTGGTTGTAATAAAACCAAATACTCTACTTGCTTGTCCTCTATTTCATTTAAATAATCCAAACAATGTTTTACAACATCAAAACTTGTTGCAGTGTCATTACTCAATTCTTCAGGACGTTTGAAAGGTACCCTAGCACCAAATTCAATCGCCACTTTCACAATCTCCTCACTATCTGTCGTAACAATTACATCTTCTATTTTAGAACAATTTTTTGCTGCCTCAATTGTCCAAGCAATCAATGGTTTACCAGCTAATTCTAAAATATTTTTTTTCGGCAATCTTTTACTTCCTCCTCGTGCAGTAATAATCGCTGCATATTTAATTTTCATGACTGATTAAAATTTAATATGTAAGACATCGTCTTGCGCTTTATTAAAATCATCATGCTTTCCTATATCCAACCAATAACCATGAATTGGGAAATGAATCACTTTCGATTCATTTGCAATCAACGTTTCCATAAAATCAGTTGCATTAAAATGCTCTCCAATTGGAATAATATCTAATAAACTTCTTTTTATCAAATAGATCCCTGCGTTTGAATAATAAGTATAAGTTGGCTTTTCTTTGAAAGATAAAATGCGATTTCCTTCTTTCTCTAAAACAGCATAGGGTACATCAACCTTATAAGGGATAGATCCTACAGCCATATCCGCATCTTCAGTAATAAATTGATTGTAGAAATCTTCAAAATCAATATTCGTCAATAAATCCGAATTCATTACCAAGACAGTATCATTTTTAAACTCTTTGATCAAACTTACTGATCCAATTGTCCCCAACGGTTTCGTTTCTTCAATATATTCAATGTGAATATTTTTATCAGAACCATTTCCAAATTTTTGAACCAATTGTTCTCCCAAGTATTTAATTGTCAAGAAAAAATTAGAAACCCCAAATTCTGCTAAACGATCAATATTCCTTTCAATGATGGCCTTATCCCCAATTTTCAATAAAGGTTTAGGAGTTGTATCCGTTAAAGGTCTCAATCGCTCCCCTCTTCCACCTGCCATTAAAACCACATCTACTGGTAGTAATGTTCTATATTTGGAAAGATTAATGATGCGTAATATTTTATTATCCCCATCTAACAAAGGAATTTGATTCAAATTTAAGTCTTTGAATTTTTTTATTTCCTCCAACGTATAAGAACCTTGTCTCAAAAAACGAAATTGAGTAAACATAATTGTACTCACTTCATCTTCAATCGTAATTCCTTTTAATAAATTTCTACGGACATCACCGTCCGTAATTGTTCCTACTAATTGTTGATTTTCATTCAAAACAAAAAGTGTTAAAGCATCAGATAATTCATTGATTTTTTCTAAAGCTTCCCTTATTGTTTGATGACTGTATATCGTATTATTAAAATCCTTACTCATAGTATAAATTTATCTATAAAATTGAAGAATATGCTTCACTGTTGAATATTTCTCAGTTCCATATTTCTCAATCCAATCTTCTTTTATTTGATTATAAATTTCGTTATTATGTATTCTTTTTCCTATAAAAAACTCTTTTGTTTCCTTTGAGAAATTACGTTTGAACTTAAATAAATAATCATCTTGTTCATTTGTTAATCCACCTCCGAAATTTAAAATAGTCGCTCCTTTTTCCTTAACTAATTCAGCTGCTTTTGATAATAAATAATTCGTTGCTGGTACTTTTGGGTAATCTACATTTCTTGCAGAAAGATAATACGTTCCAATTCCTCCAGAAATAAAGAATAATGAATAACTATAAACAACATTCTCTTTTTCAACTTTCACTAAAAATATCTTCTCTCCTAAGTCAGTATACAAACGATTAATTAAATCTTTATCAAAAAAGTAAAAATCACTTGCACATGCATTTTTCATAGTAGAATAATACATATCCGTAAAACCTAAAAGATCTTCTTTTTCATTCGTTAAAACAAATACATATCCTTCTTTCTCTAGTTTACGAATTAAATTTCTATTGGTGCTTGAAAATTCTTTTGTCCAAATTGTATCCCAATCTATAGTTGTATTTAATGTTACAACTGTTCTATTTTGTAAATTTTGAATCTGCTGAGCAAATTTTTGTTGTTCGTTATATAAGTAATGATAACGTACAAATTCAGTAACACAGTTATTTTTTATATAGTCGATAAACGCAATTTCTGCTTCTTGAAAAATTGAATCTGATGTACAATAAGGTCCACAATAACCATAAGGAGAAGAAAGATCGAAGTATTCCTTGAACTTTTCTTCTTCAAAAGGTAATTTAATATATGGATAAATAAATAACTCATTGTGTTCTTTATAAACAAATATTTCAAAATCTCCTCCTTGAATTTTTGCATCAATACTCAAGAAACATGGGTAATAATAAATATCCAATTCTAATTCTGAATCGCTCAGTAATTTGAGATAATCTAACTGTGTAGATTGATTAAACAATTGAAATCCCGACTCCATTAGAATGTACTTTTTTTCAAGAATAAATCTTCTTTCTCTACTGATTTAAAACATTTTATTATTTCATCAGTACATCTTCCATTTCCATATAAGTTTTCAGACTTCTCAATCAGATTTCTAAAATTTACATCTTGTGTTTTCTTTGCCGCTGCTACAATTTCATCTATTTTAAGTCCAACATCTATCGTGTTTACATTTCTTTCACGCCCCTCTTGTCGTGTTCCAATATTGACAACTGGCAATAAAAATGACTGTGCCTCAATGATTCCACTTGATGAATTTCCAAGCATGAAATCTGCATATTTTAAGATCGAATAATATCTTTTTTGCCCTAAACTGTTAACAAATTTAATCTGATCAAATTCGCTTGACAATTGTTTCATTGTTTCATTGATCACATTTCCACCCAAATCAAAATTAGAAGCAGTAACTAAAAATTGATGAGAAGGAAACTCTTTTAGTAAACGCGTAAATAAATCGGTTACATATTCTTCATTAATTACATTTGAAATTGTTTCTGGGTGAAGCGTTGCAATAACCGTTGGTTTTGATTCATCTAATTTCAAATCTAAATACAACTCTTTTTTATCAATTAAATCTATCGATAAAATACAATCAATACCTGGTTCTCCAACATTAAAAACTCTCCATTCTTCCTCTCCCATTTTCAAGAGATTATTTTTACTTGTTTCCGTTCCCGCAAAATGCAAATGAGAAATCTTAGAAACTGCATGACGTATTTGATTGTCAATTGCTCCTTCAGTAACATCTCCACCAGACAAATGAGCTATTGGAACACCTAATACAAGCGCAGCTGAAACAACAGGTAACAACTCAAATCTATCTCCAACTACAATTAAAATATCTGGTTTTTTATCTGCTAAATATTCACCTATTTGTAACTGTAACTTAGACATAGCTCTGGTTAATGCTGTAGCATCATTTTCATTATCCAAAAAAGGTAATTTACAATCTATTTCGAAACCATCATTAATGATTTCATTAATCGTATTTCCATGTTCTTGTAATAAATGTGCACCACCAACTAGTAACTTCAAATTAAAATTAGGATCATTCTGAATTTTTTTCAAAAATGGAATCATAACCCCATATTCAGATCGAATTGAAGTGAAAAATGCTATATCTTTAATTTTACTCAAAACTTAAATCGGTTAAATTCAATGCAGCACCTTCTTTTATTACTTTCGAAGCTTTCTTGCCAATTACCAAATCATAATCATTTGCACTTAAGTGAGTTACTGGTCTTTTCATGATTAAACAATCATCCGTAATTATTTCACCTAATGCAATATCTTTTGTCAAATAAATTCCTTTTTGAACTACTTTCTTCGTCTCAATCTCTGAAGAATGAAGTTGTTTTGTCCCTGATCCTGAAATCGCTCTTTCAACATTTCTTATTTGATCTACCAATGTTTTTAATTCAATTGGATCTAAAGATGCTTTGTGATCTGGACCTGGTAAACTTTTATCAATAGTATAATGTTTTTCTATCACTTTTGCTCCTAAAGCAACTGCTGCAACCGATACCTCAACTCCTTCCGTGTGATCTGAATACCCTACTTCAGAATTAAAAACAGTTGCCAACGTATTCATTGCCTTCAAATTAATAGAATCTAATGGAGCTGGATAATTCGACGTACAATGTAAAATTGTAACAGAAGGCGCGCCAGATTCAATCAAGGTATAATATGCTTTTTCAACTTCCCCAATACTCGACATACCTGTTGAAAGTATAATTGGTTTTTTCTTTTGACCAAATCTCCTTAAAAATGGAATATTTGTGACTTCTCCAGAACCAATCTTTAAAATAGGTAAATCTAATTCATCAGCTAAAAAATCAAGACTTTTATAATCATCAGGAGTAGATAAAAACTGAACACCCTTTGATTCTGAATAACTTTTTAATTCTTTAAAATCATCAAATGATAATTCTAATTTTTTAAGCATTTCAAATTGAGAAGTATCAGCTCCATCATTTTGAATTTGATATTCTGCTTTTGCAGCTGATCGATCAACGATATCCTCTGTGATCCAAGTTTGAAATTTTACAAAATCAACTTTTGCTTCTGCTCCAATATCAATTAATTTCTTAGCTAATTCGATATCACCATTATGGTTAACACCAGCTTCTGCTATAATTAAGACTTTACTCATAATTCTTAAATTCTTACACTACTCGGAATATTAACCAATCTTTCCTCCAACCATTCAGCATTTGATAAATCACCATGATATGCATCTTTAAACATATCTAATTTATTCATTAATGTCCAAACAGGTCTTGTCATTACATTATGATTATTGGTAAATTCCAAAAATGCATCTCTTTCATCTTTGTTATTTAACAAAACACTATTCAACCAGTAATTTGACTTAGAATGAATCGGCTCTTTAATAAACTCTATTGATGATTTATCAAAAAAAGAAGCATATTTTGAAGCTAATTCTCTTTTATTCTCGATAAATGAATCCAATTGTTCCATTTGAGCACAAGCCATAGCAGCATTTAAATTAGGTAATCTATAATTATACCCGATATGATCATGCTCAAAATTCCATCTATGTGGCATTTTTGCTTGAGTCGATAGATGTTTTGCCATATAACCAATTTGCTCATCATCTGTTACAATCATTCCGCCACCGCCACAAGTAATCGTTTTATTTCCATTGAAACTAAATGTACCTAATAAACCAAATCGACCTGTTTGAGTTCCTTTGTATGAACTTCCTAAAGATTCAGCTGCATCTTCAATCAATGGAAGATTGTATTTATTACAAATCTCAACTATTGAATCAATTTCTAATGCATGGCCGAAAGTATGCATCGGAACACATGCAGCAATTCTTTTCTTTGATTCTTTATGTATTAATTCTCCTTTAGAATTAATTTCAGATTCATTTTTTAAAAAACTTTCTAATTTCTCTGCAGACATTCCCAATGTGTTTCTGTCTACATCTACAAATAAAGTTTGAGCGCCAATATAACTTATAGCATTGCAAGTTGCTATAAAAGTTAATGATTGAGTAATAACTAATTCATCTCTTTTAACACCAGCTAAAATCAGAGATAAATGCAATGCCGATGAACCATTAGTAGTCGCAATAGCATATTTCGCGCCTGTAAATTCTTTTACTTTATCTTCAAATAAATTGACATATTTCCCAACCGATGAAACAAAAGTTGAATCAATACAATCCATTACATATTCTCTTTCTTTACCAATAAATCTTGGTTCATGCAATGGAATAAACTCATCTTTCACTCCAAAAGTGGATTTTATAAATGATACTACCTCTTCGAATTTCATAGGCTACATCTTAGCGTCTAAATACTTACCCATTTCTTTATGTCCGAAATCAGGAATCATTTTATGAAATAAATCTACGATTTGATCTTTATTCCATTTAAGATTTGTCTTCATTAATCGAATATCAGTTTCAAAAAGCTTCAATATTTCTTCATTAACAGTGAGTTCATTTTTAATGACCCCTAAATTTTCAAAACGCACCATGTCTAATAACTCATTTTCAGTAAAGAATTCTTCAAAATCTTTTTCTCCAGTAGTATCTGAATTCCTAAACAAACAAGGCCATTCTTTTTGATTCTTAGAAGATATTGCTCCTCTAGCTTCGTCTTCTGTATCACATAATAACGGTGTATAACCTAATTGATTAAGATATTTTACTGCTATCTCTGCAAATGTAATCAAATGTAAATCTTCACTCAATTTAGGGAAGAAAATATCTCTATTCTCTCCAAAAACACAACTCATTAAACAAAGTTCTCCAGATTCTTGAGGAGTTACGAAATAACGTTTAATATCATTTGGAGCAACAATAGGTTGATTCTTTTGAATTCTTTGATTGAATCCATGAAGTAACGAACCATCAGAAAAAGCAACATTTGCAAATCGTGCTGTTGAAATAGAAATATATTGACTTTGTTGCATCAAAAACATTTCCATAATTCGCTTTGAAGCTCCCATCATATTTACAGGATTCGCCGCTTTGTCCGTTGAGACACAAAAATATTTTTTAGTCCCTTTTTTGATGGATTGTTGAATTGTTTTGACAGTGTTAAAAATATTCACATCAATCATTCTCATCAATGTATAAGGATCTTTTTCACTTCTAACATGCTTCAATGCCGATAGATTTAAAACATAATCAAAATCACCATCAGCTTCAATAAATGCATCATATTCAACAGAACCTATATCCAAAGCAAAAGTCTGAAAATCACCATCTATATAACCAAAAGAACTCCTAATATCTCTCACTAATTCAACCATGTTATTTTCACTTATATCAACAACATGTAATTTTTTGGGGTTTCTTTTAAAGATTTCTTTAGTTACAGCTTGGCCTATTGAACCTGCACCACCAATTACCAAAAAATTAGAATTTGAAACAATTTCAGATAATTTTTGTCTATTATTTTCAATATCCATTGAAAATAAAGCTTTTTCTCGACCAATGAGACTTAGTATATCCACTTAAGTTATATTATGTGAAGTTAAAATTTTATTGAACTTTGTAAAGTTAATCAATTCTTAAAATATATTCAATCATTCCATGTATTGAATGATAATTATTTACCTTTGTTTAAAAAAAAAATGAAATTGTTTTTTAACATTAAAGAATTAAATATAAATGATAAAATTTCAGTTGTATTAATTTCTTTAATTTGTTTGATATTACCAATTTTCCAAAAAAATGTACCCTTACTAATTTTTATTTGGGCATTACATTCATTACTCTTTAATTTTAAATCATTTTCAATTTCAACACTTTACAAGAATAAAATAGCTTTTTCGCTGCTTGTTTTTTTTGTGCTTCACATAATTACACTATCAATAACTGAAAACCTATCTTCGGGGCTTTTTGATATCGAATCTAAATTATCTCTAGTTATTTTTCCTGTTTTTTTCCTATTTAATCCTATTCCATATACTAAATTAATAAATACCATTATAAAGTCTTTTATTTTAGGTTGCATCGTTGCTGGTTTGATTTGTATTTCTCATTCAGTATTTCTAAAAATTAGCTATGATGCTTCTTGGCAGTATTTTACATACACTGACTTATCAATATTAATGCATCCTACCTATTTCGCAATGTATTTGTGTTTAGCAATTGTAATTTCATTTCAGCTTTTCTTAAAAACTAAACAAAAATTTAATCGCTTCATTTATATTTTAGTCATATTATTCTTTTTATCTCTCGTTTTATTGCTTTCATCAAAAGCAGGTTTAATAGTTTTACTTTTAATAGCCATCTCAATTTCTATAAAATACTTAAAACTAACCAAACGAAACCTTATAATCGGAATTTTAGCCTTATGCTTATTTATAGGATTATTAATGAAAAATGACCGGTTTTCTCAAATGAATAATTCGTTATATAATCATTACATTTTAGGAAAAACACAAGTTGAAAGTACCAACGAAAGACTAATTGTATGGGGAATTGTAATACAAAAATTAAAAACTGATTGGATTTTTGGAACTGGAGCTGGGGATTTAAAATACGACTTAACAAAAGAATATAAAAAAAATGGTTTCACAATTGGAGAAGATAAAATGTTAAACGCTCATAATCAATACTTAGAAACATTTTTAAGTGTCGGCATTTTGGGTTTATTAAATTTAGTATTAATCTTTTATCTGACCTTAAAAAAATATTTAGCTGAAAATAATTTAATCTTACTAGGATTCATTTTAATTATTTCAATCAATTTTATTTTTGAATCAATACTTAATAATCAAGCGGGCATTGTTTTTTTCTCACTTTTCATCACAATGCATGCTGTAATTGAAAACAATAAATCGAATGTTTTTAAAACGATCGACTAATATATATAGTTTCAAGTTGTTTTTTATCAACTTTATCACTTGTATTTAATGGAATCTCTTTTAATTCTATAATTTCAGATGGATGCATGTATTCAGGTAAATGATTATTTAAATATTCAATGATGCTACTTTTATTTATACTTAAGTCCCCTTTTTGAGTATAAAAACTTACTATTTTTTTTGTCTCCCCTTTGTTCTTCAGACCAATTGTACTTGCATTTAATACTCCATTTATTTCTTTAATTGTCGAAGATATATCATCCAATTCTATTCTATAACCGTGTAATTTAACCATGTCGTCATTTCTTCCAGCATAAAACAACAGACCATCTTTGAAAAATCCTAAATCACCAGATTTATAAGCCCTTTCGCCATTTATTATAAAAAACTTTTCATCATTTAAATTTGGATTATTTAAGTATCCAGGAGTCAAATGCTCTCCGATAATACAAATCTCTCCAACTCCATCATTATCAATTTCATCTAAAATAATCTTAGAATTAGGTTTTGGATAACCAATAGGTATCAGATTATAATTATCAATTAAATCATCTGTTAACTCAACATAAGTTGTTAAGTTAGTCGCTTCAGATGGTCCATAAGCGTTCCAAATTTTAGCTTCAGGAAAACGTTCACGTAATAACTTGTATGTTCTTAAGGGTAATGCTTCACCAGCAAAAATAAATGAATTCAATAAAGGCAAATCTTTAAAATTAAATCTAGGCTCTGTTAAATAAAGATAAACTAAACTAGGAGTAGAAAGCCAGATAGTAACCTCTTCATCAATAATTTTAGAAATTAATTTAGTAGAGTTTTTAATTTCATCAGTTGAAGACATTACTATAGTTGAACCTAAACTTAAAAACAAATATTCGTCTAAAGATGCAAAATCAAAACTTAAAGATGATACATTCAAAATAACATCATTTTTTGAAATTCCAAATTGCTGTTTAATCCAATTTACAAATAATAAGATTCCTCTTTTAGCAATTGGCACACCTTTAGGCTTACCTGTACTTCCAGAAGTAAAAAGTATATAATTTATAAGGTTTTCCTTATCTATTTTGTTAAGAATAGAATGATTTGAAATAATATTTTTTGAAACAACTTCTCCTTTTGGTAATTTTATAATAACATTAAAAATATTTTCAATTTCAGCGTTTTCTGAACAATTAATTAATACATCTGAATTACATTCAGCTTGCATCATTTTTATTCTTTCAAAAGGAAAAATAATATCAGTGGGTATATATACAGCTCCATACATTAACAATGCCGTCTTAGCCACAATCATATGGGCCTGCTTATGACCATAAACAATTACCGGATAACTTTTGGGTAAATTAATTTGCTGAAATATATTGATTAATTTGTCTACTTCATTTTTGAATTCTCCCCAATTAAACATAAAATCTGTACCAATGACAGCTTTTTTTGTTATATCTTTATCAACACATTCAAAAGATTGATTTTCAAACGAATAATTCATAACTACTAATTAAATCAATTTCCCACTAAAAATATAAATAGAAAAAGCTACAAAATGGAATAAAATCAAAATTGAAATAAATTTTACATATTTTGCTTTAAGATTTCCAAAAATGACATCTTTACCATGTTTCCTACATTGATATACATAATAATTATGAGTCATAGAGTATATACCAAAAAGAAAGCCACTTAATATAAAATGAATTTCAAAACCATTCCAAAAACCCATCAATGTAAAAGTTAACAGCAATGCAATACTTTGTCTTTTAATTGGTGTAAGTATTTTTTTTGAAGTCAACTCTTTAAATATTGGTTTGAAAAAATAATCATTCAACCAATCTCCAAGTGTTTTATGCCATCTATACCAAAAATCTTTAGGATTTTGAGCAATAAAAGGTTTATTGAAATTAAATGGCACTTCAATACCTAACAAATATCCGCTACCCATTGCTAATAAAGAATAACCCGCAAAATCAAAAAATAAATAAAAAATATAGGAATACATATAATAAAAATGATAACTGATTCCTGAAAAATGATCCAAGTGTTCAATTATCAATCTCATTATAGCATAAGCAAATATATATTTATAGACTAACCCCCTTAATATGTAATTCAACCCTTTAGTCAAATTATCATAATTTATATTCAAAAACCCTAAATTAAAATTTTGCGAAAAACGATTATATCTATCAATTGGTCCAATAAGTAATGTCGGCGGAAATCCAATAAACGTAAAATAAGTTAAAAAGTCTACATTTTCTGTTTCAGATTCATCTATATGAACTTGAACCATTTTGAAAGTTGCATAAGAAAGTCCCGCTATTTGAAAAATATATTTTGCAAGATTAAATTCTTCAAATGAATCTGGAATAACATTCAAAAATTTCATCAAAAACAAAGGAATAATATAAATTAATATTGATTTAAAACCTTTTATTTTAAATTTCTGTCCAATATATTTAAATGTTAAAAATCCAAACAAGATAAAGGATAAAATATGAAATGGCTTAGGAAAGAGTAAAAACAGATATATAAAAGTAATAATTGAAATACCTATTTTATAAGTTTTTGGAGTATTTATAGCCAATTTAATTAGATAAATCCCTATTACACTAATTAATATAAACCAATAAAATAAACTATCTGAGAATGGTAAACTGTTATGAAGTTGTATCATAAAAAAATTTTAAAACTGTTGATAAACAAAATCAACATTTGATTTAGATTCTTTCTCTTGAATGTTATATATTAATCTATCTACTTTTACTTCATAGAGCAAAATATAACCTAAAAACAAAATTAGATATAAGATGTAATTTTTATACGGCTTATTCATTTAAAATAATTTTCAACTAAAAACTTATTATATTTCATCCATGTATAATCACTCGAGTGCATAACATCTAATAAAGAAGCAGGAACAAAATTATCTTTACTTGACGTAAACATATTTAAATATGGAATATTTTTTTGCTCCAAATACTTGACTACTCCGTTTAAAACAGGATCAAAACCTTTTAAATTATTAAAGTAATATGGACTTAATCCTTGAATCATAAAAGTTGGTTTCGATTTACATTCAACTAATAAATCAACTAACATTTTAAAATCCTTAAATTCCTGATTATTTTTAATATCGATAGTCGGAAAATCTGAATATATCATTTTACCATTTTTATCTAATAAATACTTTTCATAATATTCATTATTAATGTAAAAATTATTATTTGTTATAAGCTTTAACATTTGATTCTGCCGAACTAAAGCAATGCTATCAAAATTAATTTTTCTATGATTGTATTTAATCGATTTATTTTTATTTAGAACGTAAATAACATTTTCAAACGAAAGCACACTTGACTTATCTACATGATCATTATTTAGGAAACTTCTTTTTTTATAGATAGAAATAAAATATTCTATGAGCGAATTAGGATTTTTAATTAATTCATAATTTTTAAATAAAAACTCCCCTATAGCAGCTTTTTGATTCGTTGTTATTGTATGATCATTTATTATACGCTTTAAAAAATTAGGCCTTACAAATTCTAAGAATGCTTCAATATTAGAGCCTCCTTGTTCAAACCAACCAGGACTAAGTATGATTGTTATCTTAGCATCTTTCAATTCCTTTTTAAAAGCCAATAATTCACTAAAAATTGAAAAGCATTGTTGATAAGCGTGTCCAAATGAGTTCACTCTTATTCCAAGTGAATCAGGTAAAAAGTGATACGTAATATAAGGAGAAATATTTGATAATTCAGAAGAGGCTAGTAATGTTATTCCTTCTTTGTCTAATAATGAACCATACAATTCGAGTTCTGATTTTTCGCTTTCAACCATGGTCGCCAATCTCCCATTAATTGTAAGCTTTACACCTGATATTATCTTTTCTTTTTTATTCGTATTTAATAATAGTATGTAAATATAATCATACTTAAATTGCAGTATTAATAATAAACTACTTATTAGTATAGGATAAACGTGATATTTTAAAATTAATTTCAATTATAATTTACTGTTGATATATTTTATCATTCTAGAAACTGTTTCAAAATTATCTTCGATTATTTCATTAAATGGAACTTTAATAGAATATTCCGTTTCAATTTCAACAATTAACTCAACTAAAGTTATAGAGTCTAAAATCTTCGTACTCCATAAAAATTCGTCAGCTTCAACTTTTGAAAATGCAATTTCTTGTATTTTTTCGATTATAAATTCTTTCATAAATTTTTCTGCAAAGATAAAAATATTATTTGTAATAAATAATTTACAGTTTAAGTATACCAAATTAAACCAATCTACCTTTATAAGATAATTTATACAAATAATAACCTATAATTAGATAATAAAATGTCAATATAAATGATGCTATTTTTAATGTCGATTCGAAATCATTTTTGTAACTATCTACAAAAAATGGTAACAAACCAAAAACAAATATTTGTATCAGCGTATTTGCTATCCCGAATACTAAATTCTCTTTTTGACGATTAAGAATTAATGGTAAATTCGTCATTGGGGAAACAATAAAATTGATCATAAACCAAATTGACATTATTTCTGAATATTGACCAGCAACTCTCCAATTTTGACCAAAAACAAAAACAAATATCTCTTCACCAACAAAAAACAATGTTACAAATGGAAGAATTGAAATTAAGAACAATGTTAAATAGGTCTTTCTCATTAATTCTGAAATCGACTTATTTGAATTAACCATTTCTGAACACTTATTAAAAAAAACTTGCCCCACAGAATTTCCAATAAAACTGAGCGGAATAGTCAATATCATAATTGCATAAGCAAATGATCCAAAAATTGATTTATCAAAATTATATACAATTACAAATCCAATAAATAAATCCCTGCCTAAATCTAACAGCACGTGAGGCAAACTTATTAATGGGAAATTTTTATATTCTTTTACTAATAAATTGGTTTTTATTGATGAATGATTATGCTTTTTATTTTGATAATTATAATTTTTCAAAAAATTAAAACTAGAAATAAAATAACCTAAGAATGTTGCTAAAACAAGCCCTAAACCTCCTAAATTTTTAAATCCTAATAATATTTTAAAAATATTTGTTGAAACAGAATTAATTATTCTTTGATTTGAAATTGCTTTAAAATCTTTTTTTCTAATCGACCAATTAGTTCCAAGATTTATGAAAACCAAAAAATAAAGAGAAGCTAAACAGATAAATGAAAAAAATAAAAAATTAAAACTAAAAGGCAGGTAAAGCAAAAAGAAAACAAATACAATTAAACAAATAATTAATATGTATTTAGAAATTTTTAATGAAAGCCTGTACAATAAAAAAGAATGGTATTCTGATTTAGGAAGAGGTAAAGATAGTTCAAATCGAGCGGTTGCTATTGCGGAAACAAAAGTAATAATTCTTGTATAAACACCTAAATCCGCGAAATCTTCTTCGGTATAAAACCTAGAAATAATTGGCATTAAAATAAAACTAAAAAGCTGAGCTAAAAATGTACCTTTCAAAAGAATAAGTACATTTTTAATGAGCTCAGTTTTAAATATTTTATCTAACATTAAGAGAAAGAGTAAACCCTATTTCGCGTAATTTATTGAACGTTTCTCTCTAATCAAAGTAACCTTCACCTGACCTGGATAAGTCATTTCAGTTTGAATACGTTGAGAAATTGTAAATGATAATTCATCAGCTTTTAAATCTGTGATTTTATCACTTTCAACCATTATTCTTAATTCTCTACCAGCTTGAATAGCAAATGCACTTGAAACACCTTCATAAGACAAAGCTAACGCTTCTAAATCTTTCAAACGTTTAATGTACGCTTCAACTACCTCGCGACGTGCTCCTGGACGTGCTCCCGAAATAGCATCACAAACTTGAACAATTGGAGAAATCAATGTAGTCATTTCAATCTCATCGTGGTGAGCTCCAATAGCATTACAGATTTCTGGTTTCTCACCATATTTCTCAGCCATTTTCATACCTAAGATAGCATGTGGTAATTCTGGATCTTCATCTGGAACTTTACCTATATCGTGAAGCAAACCTGCTCTTTTAGCTAATTTTACATTTAACCCTAACTCAGCTGCCATGATTGCACATAAGTTAGCTACTTCTCTAGAGTGTTGTAATAAGTTTTGTCCATAAGAAGAACGGTATTTCATTCTACCTACCATTCTTGTCAATTCAGGATGTAAACCGTGAATACCTAAATCGATACATGTTCTACGTCCTGTTTCAGCAATCTCTTCGTCTAATTGACGTTTCGTTTTTGCTACAATTTCTTCAATTCTTGCTGGGTGAATACGTCCATCAGAAACTAATTGATGTAATGCCAAACGAGCCAATTCTCTTCTTACAGGATCAAAACAAGATAACATAATCGCTTCTGGAGTATCATCTACAATAATCTCAACACCTGTAGCAGCTTCTAAAGCACGAATGTTACGACCTTCACGACCGATAATTCTTCCTTTTACTTCATCAGATTCAATATTAAATACAGAAACTGCATTTTCAACAGCTTGCTCTGTTGCAACTCTTTGAATAGCTTGAACAACTATTTTCTTAGCTTCTAAATTTGCATTTAATTTTGCCTCTTCAGTAATCTCTTTGATGTGAATCATTGCGTTTGTTCTCGCTTCATCTTTTAAAGCTTCCATCAAATGATTCTTCGCTTCTTCTTCAGACATACCACTGATTTTAGATAATTCTAAAACCCTTTTTTGTTGCATTTTTTCTAATTCATGCCCTTTAATATCTAACGCTTGAATTTTACCTTCTAAATCTGCTTGAATTTTCTCAGTCTCTTTCTCTTTTTTAGCGAATTCTTCAATTTTTTGAGACAATGTTTTCTCTTTACTTTTGATCTTATCCTCTAATGATTGAGCTCTTCTCTCTTTTTCTTTGATTGACTCTTCATGCTCCTCTTTCAATTTGAAAAATTTCTCTTTTGCTTGAAGCATTTTGTCTTTCTTAATTGTCTCTCCTTCTAATTCAGCCTCACGAACAATTTGTTCTTTTTTCTTTTTCAATAATACGTTTTGAATTACGAAAGCGGTAGCTCCACCCCCAATTAATCCAATCAATAATCCTATTACAATTTCCATTTTCAGTAATTAATTTATATAAAAAAACCCACCCTGCAAATCGAAATGACTTGAAGAAGTGGGGGAATATATATTTGATTTAAACTATTTTAAACTATCTAACTCTTTTTTTAAATCCTCTAGTTGATTCTCTATTGAAGAATAATCAGCTGGTTGCACAACTTTTTCAACTTGAGTATTTACACTTTGTTTAGATGCTAACTGCAAAGCAGTCATAGCTAATAAATCTTGCATATCTTTAACTGCATAATTATCCTGAAGCATTTTGATTGCTTTATTAATATCATCAGCTGATTTCAAAACTTTAGTCTCTTCACCTTCATTTACGGTTAGAGGATAAGTTCTTCCAGCAACGACAACCTTTAAGGATAATTTTCCCATTGTTATTTTTTTAACTGAGTAATACAGTATTCTATTTCCCTCACCAATTCATCAATTTCTGCATTTCTGTTACCATCGGCATCATTGTGCACTTCGACTCCTTGTTTAATTGTCGCTTCTAATTCCGTAACCAATTTCAAATTTGTTTGTGTAAACTCTTCATTTCTTTCTTTTAAATGAGAATTTTCAATTGAAATTGCATCCAACTCAGCCTTTAATTCTAAATTTTTAGAACGCTCAGATTCTAATTGAGAATGCAAGTCTTTGCACTTCAATTTAATTTCTTCTAATATGAGCTGAATCTTCTCGGTCATTTCATTCGACTTTACTACAAAAATAGTATTGTCAATTGTATTATCAACATTTTTATTGAAATCTTTTACATATTTTTTTCAAAAAGCAGTAAATTTGGGGTATTATGAAAATTATTCTGTTTTTACTCTTCATTCTTCTTACAACCTTTTCATTTTGTCAAATTGATTCGAATTCTTTCTATCATTCTCCTTTAGACATTCCTCTAAAATTAAGTGCAAATTTTGGAGAATTACGTCCTAATCATTTTCATATGGGAATCGATTACAGAACAAATGGAGTTGAGGGAATTAAAATATTTGCAATTGAAGATGGATATATCGCTCGTGTAAAAGTATCTCCTTTTGGATATGGAAAAGTAGTGTATATTAATCATCCTAATGGTATTACAAGTGTCTATGCACATTGTAGTAGCTTTTCAGGCAAACTAGATTCAATAGTTAAACAAAAACAAATAGAACAGCAAAATTTTGAAATTGAATTTTTACCAGATTCTAATCTTATTCCTGTAAAACGAGGTGAATCTTTTGCATTAAGTGGAAATACTGGAAATTCAAGTGGGCCTCATTTACATTTTGAGCTACGTGACACTAAAACTGAAATTGCTTTAAATCCTCTGATAAACGGATTTGAAGTTTTTGACACATTGGCCCCAACGATTAAAGGACTTAAAATATATGCATTAACAAAAGAAAGCTATCGATGGCCAAATAAATCGAAATTAATAAATGTAACTAGAACAAAGAATAAATTTCAAATTCCTAATTCACTGGTTACCATCTCTCCAGATTATTGTTCTGAAGGAGGAATTGGTTTTGCGATCGAAGCAAATGATCATATCAATGGCTATACGCATGAATTTAGTTACTTTGGATCAAAGCTAATCGTTAATAATGATACCGTCTTCATTCAAGAAAATGATGAAATAACATTTGATGCTTCAAAAGCAATTAACACGCATGAAGATATTGAAGAGAATAAAAAAAGTAAAAGAAAATTTCAAAAATCATTTAAAACAGAACAGAATCCTCTAGAAATATACACATTAGATAAAAATGGAATAGTCAAAATAAAACCTAATGATTCCTTAAATGTCAAATATCAAGTATATGATACACACAATAATACAAGTGAAATTGATTTTAAATTAAAAGTGCAAAATGGCCAAATCAATCAAAAACTATTTAACATAACAAATCAACTTTCACCTGCTTCAGAATATAAATTTGAAGATACATCTTCATTCATTCGAGTTAAAGAAGGATGTGTTTACGAGCCAATTCCTCTTAATTTTCAAAATAAAAATGGAATTTCAATTGGTAATGCTTCAAATCCAATTCATACTCCGATAGAAGTTAAATTAAGATTGAAAAATGCTGAATTACCTATTCAAAAATACATTATTAAAAATACAAGTTTAAACAAAGCTTTGGATACAAAATATAATGAAGGATGGTTAACTGCTGAATCAAAAAATTTAGGAAATTTTGTTATTGATTTTGATACAATCGCACCTTCTTTATTTCCGTTAAATTTCAATCTGAATGATACATTGCTAAAAAAATCAACGATCACCTGGAAAGTTAATGAAGAAAAAACTAGTCTAAAAGATTATGATTTATTTATTGATAACCAATGGCAATTATTAGAATACGAATCAAAAGGTAGTTATCTATTTTATAGAAGACAAAATGATCTAGTAGGTAAGCATTTCCTAAAGATCATTGTGGCCGACTCTTGTGGTAATAGTAGAATCTGGGAGAAAGAAATTACATTTGATTAAAAATTATTTAGTGCTTAATTAACATAAATCAAGCACTAAACATTTATTTTAAGCTTGTGTAGTTGGTGCACCGAAATTCATTGGAGGAATCCCTGAATTATCGAAGTCTTCAATAACTCCAAATGTCTGCTCATATTTTTGAACATTTTCGATCATCGCTTTCATGAAACGTTTTGCGTTCTGAGGAGTCATAATTACTCTTGAACGAACTTTTCCTTTCGGCATTCCAGGCATAATTTGAATGAAATCACTTACAATTTCTGTAGGCGAATGCGTGATGATTGCTAAATTTGAATAAACTCCTAAAGCTATATCTTCAGTTAATTCAATATTCATTTGATTTTCGTTTTCTTCCATAATATTAGATTTAAAAAAAGGGGCTACTAAGTAGCCCCTTTTGAATTATTTAATTTTAAATTACTTTGCAGACATTGCTTCGTAATCTTCTTTTGATGCTACGATCATGTTTTGGAAACTTCTCACACCTGTTCCTGATGGAATTAAATGTCCAACGATAACGTTTTCTTTTAATCCTAACAAGTGATCTTCTTTTCCTGATAATGCAGCCTCGTTCAATACTTTTGTTGTTTCTTGGAAAGAAGCAGCAGAAATAAATGATTGAGTTTGAAGAGAAGCTCTTGTGATACCTTGTAATAATGGAGTTGAAGTTGCAGGAACTGCATCTCTAGCTTCCACTAATCGTTTATCTTCACGTTTCAATTGAGAATTTTCATCTCTTAATTTACGAGCAGATAATATCATACCTGGTTTCAATGCAGTAGAATCTCCAGCATCAACAACTACTTTCATACCATAAATACCATCATTCTCTTCCATGATCTCTACTTTACGTACAGATTGTCCTTCTAAGAATTTAGTATCTCCAGAGTCAATAATTTCTGATTTTAACATCATTTGACGTACAATTACCTCAAAATGTTTATCATTAATTTTCACCCCTTGTAAACGGTATACCTCTTGAATTTCGTTAACAATGTACTCTTGTACTTTTGTTGGACCTTCAATATTTAAGATATCATTTGGAGTAATTGCTCCATCTGATAAAGGTTGTCCTGCACGAATGAAATCGTTTTCTTGAACTAAAATATGTTTAGAAAGTGGAACTAAATATTTACGAACTTCACCTGTTTTAGATGTAATTTGAATTTCTCTATTTCCTCTTTTGATTTTACCATATTCAGCAATACCATCAATTTCAGACACGATAGCTGGGTTTGAAGGATTTCTTGCCTCGAATAACTCAGTTACACGTGGTAAACCTCCTGTAATATCCCCAGTTTTACCTGATGATCTTGGGATTTTTACCAAGATTTCACCTGCTTCTAACACATCACCTTCTTTAACAGAAATGTGAGCACTAACTGGTAAACTGTATTCTCTTAATATTTCTTTCGTTTTAGGATCGATAATATGAATAGAAGGATTTTTCTTTTTGTCTCTTGATTCGATAATTACTTTCTCAGCAAATCCTGTTTGCTCATCCACTTCTTCTCTACAAGTTACACCTTCTAAAATACTATCAAATACTACCTTACCGTTTACTTCAGAAACGATTACAGCATTGTACTGATCCCATTTACAAATAACATCACCTTTTTTGATTTTTCCACCAGCTTGGTTAAATACCATTTCAGATCCATAAGGAATGTTTGTATTCATCAATACAATTCCTGTTTTCTCATCAACAATTTTCAATTCAGCAGAACGTCCAATCACAACATTTTTAACAGTTCCATCAGCATTTTTCTTCTCGATAGTTCTTAACTCTTCGATTTCTAATACCCCTGAAGCTTTTGCTTTCAAATCAGATTCACTACCTGTATTCGAAGCAGTACCCCCAACGTGGAATGTACGTAATGTCAACTGTGTTCCTGGCTCTCCAATTGATTGTGCAGCAATTACACCAACAGAATCTCCAATTTGAGCTAGTCTATGATTTGATAAGTTTCTTCCGTAACATTTAGAACAAACACCTCTTCTCATTTCACATGTAAGAACTGAACGAATTTCAACTTCATCAATTCCTGCTTTCTCAATTGCAGTTGCAGTAGATTCTAAAATTAACTCTCCAGCAGCAACAATTAATTCTTCAGTTTCTGGATTGAAAATATCATGAACAGAAGTTCTTCCTAAAATACGATCATATAATGGCTCAACAATTTCATCATTTTTCATTAATGCTGTAGCTGTTAATCCTCTTAACGTACCACAATCATTACTGTTAATAACAACATCTTGAGCAACATCTACTAAACGTCTTGTTAAGTAACCAGCATCAGCCGTTTTCAAGGCTGTATCCGCTAAACCTTTACGAGCACCGTGAGTAGAAATAAAGTATTCTAAGATCGATAATCCTTCTTTAAAGTTAGAAAGAATCGGATTTTCAATAATATCTTGACTTGAAGCACCAGATTTTTGTGGTTTCGCCATCAATCCCCTCATACCTGATAACTGACGAATTTGTTCTTTAGAACCCCTTGCACCAGAATCATACATCATGTAGATTGAGTTGAAACCTTGCATATCATTTTTCAATTGATCCATCAAAATGTTAGTCAATCTTGAATTTGTATGCGTCCAGATATCAATAATTTGGTTGTAACGTTCGTTATTTGTAATTAAACCCATGTTGTAATTACCCATAACTTCAGTCACTTCAGTCTCGGCTTTAGCAACTAATTCTCCTTTCTCTTTAGGAATAATAATATCATCTAAGTTGAATGACAAACCACCTTTGAAGGCCATATCATAACCAATTTCTTTGATATCATCTAAGAATTGAGCTGTACGAGATGTACCAGAAACTTTTAATACGTTACCAATAATATCTCTTAATGCTTTTTTAGTTAATACATCATTGATGTAACCAACTTCTCTTGGAACTAACTCGTTAAATAAAACTCTACCACAAGTTGTTTCAATCATTTGCAATGTAGGAACACCATTTTCATCTAAATCATAAGTTTTCACTTTGATATGAGCATGAAGATCTAATTGTTTCTCATTGTAAGCAATAATAACTTCTTCTGGAGAATAGAAAATTCCATCTTCTCCTTTAACAATAACATCGTCTTTTGTTCTTTTACCTTTTGTAATGTAATATAGACCCAAGACCATATCTTGTGAAGGTACAGCAATCGGTGCACCATTCGCAGGATTTAAGATATTGTGAGAAGCCAACATTAATAATTGTGCTTCTAAAATTGCAGCGTTACCTAATGGTAAGTGAACCGCCATCTGATCCCCATCGAAATCGGCATTGAAGGCTGTTGTTACCAACGGGTGTAAACGAATCGCTTTTCCTTCAATTAATTTTGGTTGGAAAGCTTGAATACCAAGTCTGTGAAGAGTTGGGGCACGGTTCAAAAGAACTGGATGTCCTTTCAATACGCTTTCCAAAATATCCCAAACAACTGGTTCTTTTTTATCAACGATTTTTTTAGCCGATTTAACTGTTTTCACAATACCACGCTCAATCATTTTACGAATGATAAACGGTTTGTAAAGCTCTGCAGCCATATCTTTAGGTAAACCACACTCATGTAATTTCAAGAATGGTCCAACAACAATTACCGAACGTGCAGAATAATCAACACGTTTACCCAATAAGTTTTGACGGAAACGTCCTTGTTTACCTTTTAATGAATCAGATAAAGATTTTAAAGGTCTGTTAGATTCAGTTTTAACAGCACTAGATTTTCTAGAGTTATCAAATAATGAATCTACAGATTCTTGAAGCATACGTTTTTCATTACGTAAAATTACTTCAGGAGCTTTAATTTCAATTAATCGTTTCAAACGATTGTTACGTATAATAACACGTCTGTATAAATCATTTAAATCTGAAGTTGCAAAACGACCTCCATCCAATGGAACTAAAGGACGTAATTCTGGTGGAATAACAGGAACAACTTTGATCACCATCCATTCAGGACGGTTATCAATTCTCTCCTGAGATTCACGCATAGATTCAACAACTTGTAATCTTTTTAACGCTTCATTTTTACGTTGCATAGACGTTTCCGTGTTTGCTTGGTGACGTAAATCATATGAAGTTTGTTCAAGATCTAAAGTTTTCAATAAATCGTAAAGCGCTTCAGCACCCATTTTTGCTACAAATTTATTTGGATCTGTATCCTCTAAATATTGATTTTCTTTCGGAAGTGTATCTAAAATATCTAAATACTCCTCTTCTGCTAAGAAATCCAATCTATTTAAAGCTGAACCATCTGCATTTGTTGCAATACCTCCTTGGATTACTACAAAACGCTCGTAGTAAATAATTTGGTCTAATTTTTTTGTAGGTAAACCTAATAAGTATCCAATTTTGTTTGGAAGAGAACGGAAGTACCAAATATGTGCTACTGGAACAACTAATGAAATATGTCCCATACGCTCACGACGTACTTTTTTCTCTGTTACTTCAACCCCACAACGGTCACAAACGATTCCTTTATAACGGATTCTTTTGTATTTACCACAGTGACATTCGTAATCTTTAACAGGTCCAAATATTCTTTCACAAAATAAACCATCTCTTTCCGGTTTGTATGTACGATAATTAATCGTTTCCGGCTTTAAAACTTCTCCGCTAGATTGCTCTAACATTAACTCTGGAGAAGCTAAAGAGATCGTAATTTTATTAAAACTACTTTGTGTTTTTGGTGTTTCTTTTCTGTAAGCCATAATATTGCTTAATCTATAATTCTACTTATCGAACAATTAATCTAATGAAATGTTTAGACATAAACCTCTCAACTCATGTAATAATACATTGAATGATTCTGGAATACCAGGCTCAGGAATATTGTCTCCTTTCACGATTGCTTCATATGCTTTAGCACGTCCATTTACATCATCCGACTTAACAGTCAAGATTTCTTGTAATAAGTTCGCAGCACCAAACGCTTCAAGAGCCCAAACCTCCATCTCACCAAATCTTTGACCTCCAAACTGAGCCTTACCACCAAGTGGTTGCTGAGTAATAAGAGAGTATGGTCCGATAGAACGAGCGTGCATTTTGTCATCAACCATGTGGGCTAATTTCAACATGTAAATTACACCAACTGTCGCAGTTTGGTGGAAACGCTCACCTGTACCTCCATCATATAAGTAAGTCTTACCTGATTTTGGAACCCCAGCTTTAGCTGTCCATTCATCAATTTCATATGGTTTAGCACCATCAAAAATAGGTGTAGCAAATTTAACTCCTAATTTTTGACCAGCCCAACCTAAAACTGTTTCATAAACCTGTCCTAAGTTCATACGAGAAGGTACCCCTAGTGGATTTAACACGATATCAACCGGTGTTCCATCTTCTAAGAATGGCATATCTTCAGCACGAACAATATTTGCAACAATTCCTTTGTTACCGTGACGTCCAGCCATTTTATCACCAACTTTTAACTTACGTTTTTTAGCGATATAAACTTTTGCCATTTTAACAATTCCTGCTGGTAACTCATCACCAACTGAAATGTGGAATTTTTTACGTTTAAAAGTTCCTAATAAGTCATTTGCTTTAATGTTAAAGTTGTGAATTACACGACCAATTAACGTATTCAAATGAGCTTCAGCAGTCCAATTAGTTGGATTTACAATTGTATAATCAATTGCAAAAAGGTTTTTCTGAGTGAATTTTGTACCTTTTTTAATAATCTCCTCACGGAAGTTATTGAATACTCCATTCGACTTAGTTTCACCAACAACTTGTAATAACTTGTCAACTAATTTTTCTTTTAATACTGCAAAATCCTTTTCATAATCAGCATCAAGGCTTTCCAAAATTGGTTTATCTTGTGCTTTAGATTTTCTGTCTTTTACAGCTCTAGAGAATAATTTTTTATCAATAACAACACCTCTTAAAGAAGGACCTGCTTTCAAAGATGCATCTTTAACATCACCTGCTTTATCACCGAAGATTGCTCTTAACAATTTCTCTTCTGGTGAAGGATCTGTTTCTCCTTTTGGAGTAATTTTACCAATTAAAATATCTCCTTCTTTAATCTCAGCTCCAATACGGATTAATCCGTTTTCGTCAAGATCTTTAGTAGCTTCTTCACTAACATTTGGAATATCAGAAGTTAACTCTTCCATACCACGTTTAGTATCACGAACATCTACAGTATATTCATCAATGTGAATAGAAGTAAATACATCATCTCTAACAACTCTTTCAGAGATTACAATCGCATCCTCAAAGTTATAACCTTTCCATGGCATGAAAGCCACTTTTAAGTTTTGCCCTAAAGCTAATTCACCTTGTTGCGTAGCGTAACCTTCACAAAGAACTTGTCCTTTTTCAACTCTATCACCTTTCTTAACGATTGGTTTCAAGTTCATACAAGTACTTTGATTTGTTTTAGCAAATTTAGTTAAAGTGTATTTTGTCACTTCACTATCAAAACTTACTAATTTATCATCTTCAGTCCAGTCATAACGAATAACGATCTCATTCGCATCAACGTATTCAACAACACCTGAATTCTCAGCGTTGATTAATACTCTAGAATCTCTAGCAACTAATCTTTCAATACCTGTTCCAACAATTGGTGAATTTGGTTTCAACAAAGGAACAGCTTGACGTTGCATGTTAGATCCCATCAATGCACGGTTGGCATCATCATGCTCTAAGAAAGGAATTGAAGAAGCGGCAATCGAAGCAATTTGATTTGCTCCAACATCCATTAAATGTAAATTTCCTGGTTTAACAACTGGGAAATCACCTTCATATCTCGCCTTAACAACATCTGTTAAGAAATTACCATCATTATCAATAATAGCATTTGCTTGTGCAATAATTTTTGAATCTTCCTCTTCAGCAGATAAATAAACTGGTTCCTCTGTTAAAACAGCTTTACCACCATCTACTCTTCTGTATGGAGTTTCAATAAATCCTAATTTATTAACCTTAGCAAATACACATAAAGATGAAATCAAACCAATGTTTGGTCCCTCTGGTGTTTCGATTGTACATAAACGTCCATAATGTGTGTAGTGAACATCACGTACCTCGAATCCTGCTCTTTCTCTAGAAAGTCCACCAGGCCCTAGTGCTGAAAGTCTTCTCTTGTGAGTTACTTCAGAAAGAGGATTGGTTTGATCCATAAATTGAGATAACTGATTCGTACCAAAGAATGAATTAATTACTGAAGAAAGTGTCTTCGCATTAATTAAATCGATCGGTGTAAAAACCTCATTATCTCTAACATTCATACGCTCACGAATCGTTCTAGCCATTCTAGCTAAACCAACACCGAATTGCGCATATAATTGTTCACCTACAGTTCTAACACGACGATTAGATAAGTGATCAATATCATCAACATCTGCTTTCGAATTAACTAATTCGATCAAATATTTAATGATTAAAATGATATCATTTTTAGTCAATACTCTAGATTGCTCAGAAATATCGATTCCTAATTTTTTATTCAAACGGAAACGACCTACCTCACCTAAATCATAACGAGTATCAGAGAAGAATAATTTTTCAAAAACTCCTTTTGCAGTTTCATAATCTGGTGGTTCAGCATTACGTAACTGTCTATAAATATGCTCTACAGCCTCTTTTTCAGAGTTTGAAGTATCTTTTTGTAAAGTATTGTAAATTAATGTGAAATCAGCACTATTCACATCTTCTTTATGAAGAATAATAGTCTTAACTCCTGAATCTACAATTAAATCAACGTGGAAATCTTCGATTACTGTTTCACGATCTAAAAGAACTTCATTTCTCTCAATAGAAACAACTTCTCCTGTATCTTCATCTACGAAATCTTCAATCCATGTTTTTAAAACACGAGCAGCTAATTTACGTCCAACTAATTTTTTCAAATTAACTTTAGTTGCCTTTACTTCGTCAGCAAGACCAAATATTTCAAGAATATCTTTATCACTTTCGTAACCTATAGCACGGAATAAAGTTGTAACAGGTAATTTTTTCTTACGATCGATGTAAGCATACATTACACTATTAATATCAGTAGCGAACTCAATCCAAGAACCCTTGAAAGGAATAACACGTGCTGAATATAATTTAGTTCCATTAGCGTGACGACTTTGACCAAAGAAAACACCTGGAGATCTGTGTAATTGTGAAACGATAACACGTTGTGCACCATTTACAACAAAAGATCCTTTTGGAGTCATGTATGGAATTGTACCAAGATATACATCTTGAACAATAGTTTCGAAATCCTCATGTTCTGGATCCGTACAATACAATTTTAATTTTGCTTTTAACGGAACACTATAAGTTAATCCTCTATCGATACACTCTTCAATAGTGTAACGTGGTGGATCTACGAAATAATCTAAGAACTCTAATACGAATTGATTTCTTGTATCCGTAATTGGAAAATTCTCAGAAAATACTTTAAATAGCCCTTCACTATCTCTGTTCTCAGGAGTTGTTTCTAATTGAAAAAACTCTTGGAAGGACTTAATTTGAATATCCAAGAAATCTGGATAATCAAATTGATTTTTGCTAGAAGCAAAATTAATTCTTGTCGATATATTACTTGTTGTTGCCAAGGCCTATAAGAATTTGTTGATGAAAACGTTTTAACTTACTCAAATCAATAAAAATAGGAATAGGCACGAGCAAAATGCCGTGCCTTTCCTATTTATGAAGTATGATAGTTATTTAATCTCAACTTCAGCACCAGCTTCTTCTAAAGCAGCTTTTAATGCATTAGCTTCGTCTTTAGAAACAGCTTCTTTCAATGTAGAAGGAGCACCGTCAACTAAATCTTTAGACTCTTTTAAACCGTTACCAGTTAATTCTTTAACTAATTTCACTACAGCTAATTTGTTAGCTCCACCAGCTTTTAAGATTACATCAAACTCAGTTTTCTCTTCTGCAGCAGCACCTCCATCAGCACCTCCACCAGCTACCATAACAGCAGCAGCAGCAGCAGGTTCGATTCCGTACTCATCTTTTAAGATAGTAGCAAGTTCGTTAACTTCTTTAACTGTCAAATTTACTAGCGTTTCCGCGATTTGTTTTAAATCAGCCATTTTTCTTTATTTTTTAAACTAAATTGTACAATAATAATAATTATGCTCTTTCTTCGAGCGTTTTCAAGATACCAGCAATTTTACCACCTTGCCCTTTAAGAGCAGAGATAACATTTTTAGCTGGACTTTGTAATAATCCAATGATATCACCAATAACTTCTTCCTTGCTTTTGATTGATACTAAAGCTGCTAATTGGTCATCACCAACATAAACAGCTTCTTCAATGTATGCACCTTTAAGAAGTGGTTTCTCATTTGATTTACGGAAATCTTGAATTAATTTTGCAGGAGCATTTCCTACTTCGCTAAACATTATAGACGTTTGACCAGCTAATGTGTCTTTTAATTGTCCATAATTTTTACCTTCAACTTTATCCATTGCCTTAGAAAGTAAAGTATTCTTTACTACTCTTAAACGAATGTTAGAATTGAAACATTTTCTACGAAGATTGTTTACGCTTTCAACAGTTAATTCAGAAGTATCCGTTAAATAGATGATACTTGAAGCTGATAATTCAGCAACTAATCCATCTATGTACTTCGCTTTTTCTTCTTTCGTCATTTTACTTCAGTTTTAAGCTACTACAGTTTTAGTATCAATTTGAATACCAGGACTCATTGTTGAGCTTAAGAACACACTTTTGATGTAAGTTCCTTTAGCAGAAGAAGGTTTCATTTTAATCAAAGTTTGAATTAATTCCATAGAATTCTCGCGAATTTTATTTCCTTCAAAACTCACTTTTCCAACTGAGCTATGGATAATACCATATTTATCAACTTTGAAATCAATTTTACCTGCTTTCACCTCTTCAACAGCTTTACCGATCTCCATCGTTACAGTACCTGTTTTAGGATTTGGCATTAAACTTCTTGGTCCTAAAATACGACCTAAAGCACCAACTTTACCCATTACAGAAGGCATTGTAATAATAACATCAACATCTGTCCATCCACCTTTGATTTTTTCAATGTAATCATCTAAACCAACAAAATCAGCTCCTGCAGCAACTGCTTCAGCTTCTTTATCTGGAGTACATAATACAAGTACGCGAACATCTTTTCCTGTACCGTGAGGTAAAGAAACTGTTCCACGAATCATTTGGTTTGCTTTTCTAGGATCAACTCCTAATCTTACGCAGATATCTACTGAAGCATCAAATTTAGTTGTAGAAATATCCTTTACCAAATCGCAAGCTTCACCTAATGAATATGCTTTAGCCAAATCAACTTTCGCTAAAACTTCTTTTCTTTTTTTAGAAATTCTTTTCATGATTTAACTATTATTTTGATAATGGTGCATCTCCACCTTTAACTATTACTCCCATACTTCTTGCAGTTCCTGCTACCATTCTCATTGCTGAATCAACTGTAAAACAGTTCATGTCTGGTAATTTATCTTCTGCAATTGTTTTAATAGCATCCCAAGACATAGTAGCAACTTTGTTTCTGTTAGGCTCAGAAGAACCTTTTTTCAACTTAGTCGTTTCCATGATTTGAATTGCTGCTGGGGGAGTTTTGATAATGAAATCAAAAGATTTATCACCATAAACAGTGATAACAACTGGTAATACCTTTCCTGGTTTATCCTGCGTACGAGCGTTAAACTGTTTGCAGAACTCCATGATGTTCACACCTTTAGAACCTAAAGCTGGACCCACCGGAGGAGCCGGATTGGCAGCACCACCTTTGATCTGTAATTTGATCAATCCTGCTACTACTTTAGCCATTGTATTTAAAAATTATGTAGTCTAACATGAGTCATTTGGGAAGCTTTAATCAAAATTCTCACTCCTACGGTTAATATACTATATCTCTTTTTCGACCTGCATATAACTTAACTCAAGTAAGTTTTTACGGCCGAAAATTTTAACCATTACTTTCAGTTTTTTCTTGTCTTCATTGATTTCATCAATTACACCGCTGAAATTGTTAAATGGACCATCAATTACTTTAACTGATTCTCCAACAACAAATGGTATTTTCATTTCTTCTTCAGTCTCTGATAACTCATCAACTTTCCCAAGAATTCTATTTACTTCTGCCAAACGCATCGGTACAGGATCTCCTCCTTTTTCAGTACCTAAAAAACCAATAACGTTTGGAATACTTTTGATAACGTGAGTAACCTCACCTACTAAAGCAGCTTCAATCAATACATAACCAGGCAAATAAGCTTTTTCTTTACTAACTTTTTTACCATTACGAATTTGAAATACTTTTTCTGTAGGAATCAAAACTTGATCAACAAAGTTCTCAAGTTTTAAACGCGAAATTTCAAGGTCTAAATATTCTTTAACCTTTTTCTCTTTTCCACTAACCGCTCTAACAACGTACCAACGTTTTTTTATCTCTCCCATTATATTTGTTAAAACATGTGGTAAATAAATCCTAAAATACCTCTCCAAGAAGATTCTGAATCTCCAACAATACCAAAACCAAAATCCATTACAAAAATGAACAAAGAAATGATAATAGATGCAACAACTACAATAATAGTATTACTTTGAAGTTCTTTCCAAGTAGGCCACGTAACATTATGAACCATTTCGTTCACCGTTTCGTTAATGTATTCTTTGAATTTTGACACGTCTTTTTATGTTTTAATTGCGCGGGCGGTAAGATTCGAACTCACGACCAATGGTTTTGGAGACCACTACTCTACCAACTGAGCTACACCCGCATAAAAAGGGGAGACAAGCTCCCCTAATTTATATTTTTATCAAATAAATTACTCGATAATTTCAGTAACCTGACCAGCACCTACTGTTCTACCACCCTCACGGATAGCGAAACGTAAACCTTTGTCCATTGCTACCGGTACGATCAATTTAACTGTAATTGAAACGTTATCACCTGGCATTACCATTTCACGTCCATCTGTTAAGAAGATCTCTCCTGTAACGTCTGTTGTACGGAAATAGAACTGAGGACGGTATTTGTTATGGAATGGAGTGTGACGTCCACCTTCTTCTTTTTTCAATACGTAAATCTCAGCTTTGAATTCTTTATGAGGTTTTGTAGAACCTGGTTTACAGATAACCATACCTCTTTTGATTTGAGATTTCTCGATACCACGTAATAATAAACCTACGTTATCTCCAGCTTCACCTCTATCTAAGATTTTACGGAACATCTCAACCCCTGTACATGTTGATGTTAATTTCTCATCACCCATACCTAAGATCTCTACTGGATCACCTGTATTAACAACACCTGCTTCAATACGACCTGTAGCTACAGTACCACGACCAGTAATTGTAAACACGTCCTCAACTGACATCAAGAATGGTTTATCAACTTCACGTGGAGGTAATTCGATATAAGTATCAACTGCATCCATTAATGCTTCAACAGTTTCAACCCATTTTGGTTCGTTATTTAAAGCTCCTAAAGCAGAACCTTGAATAACTGGAGTATTGTCACCATCATAGCTGTAGAAAGAAAGCAATTCTCTAACTTCCATTTCAACTAATTCTAATAACTCTGCATCATCAACCATATCCACTTTGTTCATGAAAACAACTAATCTTGGAACACCAACTTGACGTCCTAATAAGATGTGCTCACGAGTTTGTGGCATTGGTCCATCTGTAGCAGCAACTACTAAAATTGCTCCATCCATTTGAGCAGCTCCTGTAACCATGTTTTTTACGTAATCCGCGTGACCTGGACAGTCAACGTGTGCGTAGTGACGGTTAAGAGTTTCATACTCAACGTGAGATGTGTTAATTGTAATACCACGTTCTTTTTCTTCCGGTGCATTATCAATTGACGAGAAATCACGAACTGCAGCTAATCCTTTAGAAGCTAGTACGCTTGAAATAGCCGCTGTTAAAGTTGTTTTACCGTGGTCAACGTGACCAATTGTACCGATGTTAACGTGCGGTTTGGAACGATTATAATTTTCCTTAGCCATTGTTATATTTGTTACTTAGTTAATAAACCAATCTTTAGAATATAAAAAATCCCACCCGAATTGGATGAAATCCCTACTTATTCTTTCTGTAGAGCCAATGACGAGAATTGAACTCGTGACCTCTTCCTTACCAAGGAAGCACTCTACCCCTGAGCTACACCGGCTTACATAATCTTTTAAAATAATATGAGCGGGAGACGAGATTCGAACTCGCGACCCTCAGCTTGGAAGGCTGACGCTCTACCAACTGAGCTACTCCCGCTTATTTAATTCCATTAATATAATGTGGGGGTGGATGGACTCGAACCAACGATACCTCACGGTGACAGATTTACAGTCTGCTGCAATAGCCACTATGCGACACCCCCTCATGTATATTGAGCCGATGGAGGGACTCGAACCCCCGACCTGCTGATTACAAATCAGCTGCTCTAGCCAGCTGAGCTACATCGGCGCTTATATTAATGTTATAAGTATTTTAAAGAACTTGTAAAAGTGTTTCCCTTATTGGGTGTGCAAATGTATGTACTATTTTTGAATCTACAATGCTTTTTGAAAATATTTTTTAAAAAAAATGAGCGATTTGACTCGCTCATCTTAATAAAATATTATAAATCAATAATTTATTGTTGATAAAAAATTTAAATTAATTTTTCTCTTTGTGTTTATTCACTTGTTTTCTTAAAGCTTCAACAGCTAAATCAGCTGCCTCTTCAAAACTTTTACACTGTTTTTTAGCAAATAACTCTTTACCTGGTATTAAAATTTTAACCTCTGCAACTTTATTTTCACCTTCTTGATCTTTATCCAATCTCAAAAACACTTCACTAGCAATAATGTTGTCGTAAAATAATTCTAATTTCCCAACTTTTTCGTTTATAAATTCAATTAACTTTTTGTCGGCTGTAAAATGTACAGAATGCACTTGGATATCCATGACTATTTTTTTTTATGCCCCCGAGGGTGAGCTTGTGAATAAATATTTATTAACTGTGTAAACGAGTTGTGAGTGTAAACCTGTGTGGCTGATAAATTAGCATGACCTAATAAGTCTTTCAATGTTTCAAGCCCCGCGCCATTGTTTAACATATGTGTTGCAAAGGTGTGGCGTAACACGTGTGGACTACACTTATCTAAATTCGTTACATAGCCAAGATAAATATTAATTATTCTATAAACAAGCTTTGGATACAATTTCTTACCATTTTTTAACACAAAAAAATAATCATCTTCACTAACTGTTTTGTTTTTAAGTGTTTTGTATTCCGAAATCAACGAAAATATTTTTTTTGAAATAGGAATAATACGTTCTTTATTTCTTTTACCTAAAACTTTTATAGATTCCGAGTTAACATTTATCGTTTTTAATTCAATCAACTCGCTTAAACGTATTCCCGTCTGATAAAACATTTCCACCATCAACTTATTCCGAACACCTTCAAAGTCATCACTAAACAAATCATCTAGCTTCTCTATTGACATTTCAGATGGCTTTGCAAAACTAGGTAGGCGCTTTTCAGATTTTACACCCTGAAGCTTACTCATCGGATTAGAAATAATTAATTCTTCTCTAACTAACCATTTAAAAAAAGTACGCAAGGATGATAATTTCCGATTGATTGACTTTTTTGTAATCTTTAAGTCGTATAAATCAACCATCCATGATCGAACCAACGATGATTTAATCTCTTCAATTTCTTTAGCCGATTTTATTTCAGAAAAAGATAAAAATTGTTCGATATCCTTTTTATAGGCAATAACTGTATGATCGGAAAACCGTTTTTCAGTTTCCAAATAATTTATAAAATTATCAATCAAAAAAAAAGGAGTCATAATATGACTCCTTTACGTATTTTAATTAGAAATGTTTCCTTATGCTTCAATTGATTGCATTCTTTCGCGGTAAGCAGCACGAATTCTACCTTGACGGTTAATTACAGAAGGTTTTGTAAATTCTTTACGACTTCTCAATTGTTTCATCGCTTTAGTTTTATCAAATTTCTTTTTAAATTTTTTAAGCGCTCTTTCGATGTTTTCGCCTTCTTTTACCGGGATTATTAACATATCTCTTTTTAATTAATTTTCAAATTGGAATGCAAATTTATAAATAAAATATTTACTAACAAACTTATTTTAATATTTCTCTTGAAATAACTAATTTTTGTATTTCTGAAGTACCTTCTCCAATTGTACAAAGCTTAGCATCTCTATAGAATTTTTCTACTGGAAAGTCTTTTGTGTATCCATAACCACCAAAGATTTGAACAGCTTCATTTGCAACTTCACAAGCAATTTCTGAAGCATATAATTTTGCTATAGCAGATTCTCTTGTTAATTTTCTACCTTCATTTTTCAAGAATGCAGATTGGTGTAATAACAATTCAGCAGCTTCAATTTTAGTATTCATATCAGCTAATTTGAAACTGATTGCTTGGAAATTTGCAATTGGTTGTCCGAATTGTTCTCTTTCTTTTGCATATTTTAATGCTGCTTCGTATGCACCTTTAGCGATACCAAGTGCTAATGCTCCAATTGAAATTCTTCCTCCATCTAAAATTTTCATTGCTTGGATAAATCCTTCACCTTCAATTCCAATTAAGTTTTCAGCTGGTATTCTACAGTTATCAAAAATTAACTCGCATGTTTCTGAAGCACGCATCCCTAATTTATTTTCTTTCTTACCAGCAGAAAAACCTGGAGTACCTTTTTCAACGATAAAAGCAGACATTCCTCTTGAATCCCCTTTCTCACCTGTTCTAGCAATCACTACAGCTACATCTCCTGATTTACCATGAGTAATGAAGTTTTTTGCTCCATTTAAAACCCAAAAATCTCCATCTTTTACAGCTGTTGTATTCATACCACCTGCATCTGATCCTGTTCCTGTTTCAGTTAAGCCCCAAGCACCAATCCATTCTGCAGTAGCTAATTTTGGTAAATATTTTTTCTTTTGAGCCTCGTTTGCATGGTAATAAATATGTCCTGTACATAATGAATTATGGGCAGCCACAGAAAGTCCAATAGAACCACAAACTTTTGCGATTTCAGATACTACTGTAATGTATTCATGGTATCCAAAACCAGAACCACCATATTCTTCAGGTACAAAAACTCCCATTAAACCAAGTTCTCCTAATTTTTTGAAAACATGTACTGGAAATTCTTGTGTTTCATCCCATTCCATAAAATGTGGACGGATTTCTTTTTCAGCAAAATCACGCACCATTTGCGCAATCATTTTTTGATTTTCGTTTTGATCGAAGTTCATATTCTTTAAATTTTGGGGTATTTATTATTATTTTCTAATTAATAGTGCACTAAATTAATAATTTTGTCTGAGAAACGATTCAATTTTTCTGCTCCATTTAAAAAATCCAATGAAACTAAGAAATTGAAAGAAGCTACTTTACCTCCGCTTTTTTCAACAAGAATTGCTGCTGCTTCTGCTGAGCCACCTGTAGCTAATAAATCATCATGGATTAGAACTCTTTGTCCTGCTTGAATAGCATCCGTATGCATTTCGATAGTTGCGCTTCCATATTCAAGATCATAGCTATGACTGATTTTTTCGTAAGGCAATTTTCCTTTTTTGCGAATCAAAATAAATGGAATGCCTAATCTCATTGCTAAAGGATATCCAAATAAAAATCCTCTACTTTCAATTCCAGCAATGACATCAATTGATTCATTTTTGTATAACTCAACCAAATGATCTAAAATTTCATTTGACAATTCAGCATCCATCATTATTGGCGTAATATCTTTGAAAATAATTCCTTCTTTCGGAAAATTAGGAACATCTCTTATTACATTTTTAATTTTATCTTCTATATTCATATTACAAAGATATATAAGGTTTTATTTTTTGAAACTTTTCTTCGGTAATTATCACAGATTCTTTTAATTCTTCAATTGAACGAAATCCATTTTTTTGTTCACGCATCTTTACAATCGAATTTGCAATGTTCCATCGTATGTATGGATGCTTTTTCAATTCTTCAATGGATGCGTCATTAATGGATATTTTTTTAATTAATTTAGAATCAACATGAATACTTGATTCCATGTTTCCAAATTTATCTTCATCCATTTTCCAAACTTCCATTAATTGCGATTTGTCGTAAAATCCTCCTAACTCTTCTCTCTTTTTAATGATTTGTTTAGCGAAAAAATTTCCAATCCCTTTTATTTCCATTAATTGCTCTTCAGTTGCTGAATTAATTTCGAGCAATTCTTTTTTCACTTCTGTTTTTTCGAATTTAGCTGTAAAATCTTTCTGATGTTTCTCAGGATAAAAAGTAGAATCTTTAATTATTTCAAATAAATCATCTGGAATAACAAATATCTTTTTTAAATCTTCATTCGAGTAAATTCCTCTTTTTGTAAATTTCAAAACTACATTTGCTTGTTTTATAGATAAACCTAATTTCATCCAATCAGATTGAGTGTATTGATTTGGATCAAATTTTTGAGTTGGTATACTATATCTACTATTGTATGACTTTTTTGATTTATACGAAGTGAATTTAGTTTTTCTTTCAAATGACTTTGTATTCCAGTTTTCTACGGGAAAAGATTCAGCATCAAAATCTGATTCATCATTCAACAAACTTAAGATTCGTGGCGTAAAAATGATCACTAAAGTAATCAATGAAAGTAAAATTATCCCATTCTTATTATTTCTTGAAATATTGAAAAAAGAACTTCTTTTCATTACTCATTAATTTCATTCACTATTTTATCCGAATTCTTATTCGTTAAATAATATACAGGTATTCCAATTAATACAATTAACAATCCCATTCCAACACTTTTTGTGTCATAAATAAGTAAATCAACGCAAATTGAAAAAGTAAGGATAATGTATAATGCTGGTATATATGGATAACCAAAAGCTTTGTAAGGTCTTTCTAAATCTGGCTCTTTCTTTCTCAAAACGAAAATACCAGCAATTGTAAGTATGTAAAATAACAATGAAGCAAAAGTAGAATACTTAATAAGATCTCCGTATTGACCTGAAAAACACAACAAACAAGCCCATAAACATTGAAACCATAAAGCTGTGGAAGGAACATTGTTTTTATTTAAAGAATTTGCTTTTTTGAAAAATAAACCATCCTTAGACATGGCATAAAATAATCTTGAACCTGAAAGTATCAGTCCATTATTGCAACCAAAAGTAGAAATCATGATCAATAACGCCATGATACTTACCCCAATATTTCCAAAGATTACTGAAGCAGCAGATGCTCCAACTCGATCTTGATTCGCAAACATGATTCCTTGAGAAATGGCAGTTGTTCCATGAACATCACCTTTCATAGGTAAAAGTGAAAGATATGCTAGATTTGCTAAAATGTAAATTATCGTTACTATTAATGTTCCTAAAAACAAACTTCTCGGGATATTTTTCTTTGGATCTTTTATTTCACCAGCGATAAATGTCACATTATTCCAAGCATCAGATGAAAACAAGGAATTGATGATTGTTGAGCCTAAAACACCTAATAAAGCGAAACCTGAAAGTGGAACAAAAATTGAATCTCCATTTTTTAATATTTTCGTCTGGCCTGCATCCCACATATCAGTCATGTTTGAAGAAAAAGTATCCGTTTTGAACGCGAAGGCTAAGCCTAAAACTATTAGAGCAAACAAAGCAAATAATTTTGCAGAAGTAAAAATCAACTGAATTATTTTTCCATTTTGAACACCTCTTGTATTAATGTAAGTTAAAAATATAATGCTTAAAACTGCTAATACTTGTTGCAAGGTAATTTCAATTCCACTAAAAGTTGTCACAATATAATTTAACTCTGGAAAAAAAACTGCTGAATATTTAGCAAATGCAACAGCAACGGCAGCAATAACTCCAGTCTGAATAACCGTAAAAACCGTCCAACCATAAAGAAATGAAATCATCCTTCCATAAGCTCGTTGAATATAGACATACTGCCCACCTGCTTTTGGCATCATACCAGCTAATTCACCATAACTTAATGCAGCGAAAACAGTAATTAATCCTGTAAGTAACCAAAGAAATAATAGCCAACCAGCAGATCCAATATCACGAACCATTGAAGCAGTTACTATAAAAATTCCCGAACCAATCATAGAACCTGCAACGATACTTGTTGCGTCTAATAATCCTAAGGTTCTATTTAATTCTTTTGTTTGAGACATGCGGTTTGATTATATAAATAAAAAAATGCCGGCATAAAAAATATGACGGCATTTTTAATTTGTTTTTAGTCGTTTAAAGTATTGTTTTGAGCCAATTCTTCTTGCTCTTTTTCCCAATCATTTAATTTACTGTTTCGTTTAGAATATAAAAAGTAAACGATTACACCAATACTTGACCAAATTAAAAAGGCAATCCAAGTTTCTTTTCTAACAAAACACATTAAGAAGACATTAAATCCTACTCCTAATAATGCTATTACAGGTAAAAATGGAACTTTGAAAGGTCTTTCTAAATGAGGTTGTTTTATTCTTAAAACCCAAACAGCAAGTGCAATCATAGCGAAAGCCAATAATGTTCCCATTGAACACATCTCAGATACTTTATCAATTGGTGTCAAAGAAGCAACAATTGAAATAATAAGTCCTACCAACAATGTACTCTTAAAAGGTGTTTTAAATTTCTTATGAATTTCACCAAACATACTTGGTAATAAACCGTCTTTCGCCATTCCTAAGAAAACGCGAGTTTGACCTAACATCATTACTAACATTACAGAAATCAATCCTGCAACTGCTGCTATTGTAATCAATATTGTTGCCCAAGGCATGTTTACACCTTCAAAAGCAGAAGCTACAGGAGCTTTAATGTCTAATTGGTCGTATCTTACCATTCCTGTCAAAACAAGTGAAACCAGAATATATAAAACAGTACAAATAACTAAAGACATCATAATAGCGAAAGGAACATCTTTCTTAGGATTTATTGCTTCACCTGCTTGAGTTGAAACAGCGTCAAAACCAATATAAGCGAAAAACACAATAGATGCAGCTGTCATTACACCACTCCACCCAAAATGAGAAGTTCCATCAGGATCAATAACTTTAGCAGGAATAAAAGGGTGATAATTATTAGTATCAATAAAGAAGAATCCAACAATAATTACAAATAATACAACTGCAATTTTAAGAATTACAATAATATTGTTTGTCTTAGCAGCCTCTTTAATACCTCTAACTAGAATAGATGTAACTACCCAAGTAATAAGAAATGCAGGTAAATTAAAACATATAGACGGAGCTGTTTGACCAATTGCAGCATATTTCGTTGCAGCTGTTACTGGATCATTCATTAACCACATGGGGGGATCTATACCTAATTGATGTAATAATTTTTCAAAATATCCACTCCATGCAACAGCTACTGTTGTTGCACCCATCATATATTCTAGAATCAAATTCCACCCAATAATCCAAGCGAAAATTTCACCCATTGTACCGTAAGAATAAGCATAAGCTGAACCTTCAACAGGAAGAACAGAAGAAAATTCTGCATAACATAATGCAGCAAACATACATCCTAGACCAGCGATTACAAATGAAAGCGCTAAAGCAGGACCTGCATTATTGTGAGCTGCAACACCAGTTAAAGTGAAAATTCCTCCTCCAATGATTGCTCCAATTCCTAATGATGTTAAACCCCAACGTCCTAAAACACGGTTCAAATCACTTTTCTTCATTTCTGCTTCAAATAAACTAATAGGCTTCTTACGCCAAGGACTTCCTGCCATTTCTTAAATTTTAAAATTTGTGAGGTAAAGATATAATATTAAACTAAATATCTATAGTTTAATGTTTAATAATTCGAGTGTTTCTTCGAGTTTCAATGGATTATAACTCAATTCTTTTCTAGATTTATCTAGATTAAAACCTGTTTTTGGTGGTCGCTTTGCAGCTTGATTTAACGTGTCAGATTTTATAGGTACTATACATTTTTTATCTAAACCGAAAAAATCTGCAACTTTGTTTACGATTTCTAAAATAGAAAAAGTATCAGGTCCTGAAATATGAAAAATTCCATTTTTATCTCTCAACACTATTTCTAAACAACCCCAAGCTAAATCATCTGCCCAAGTTGGTGCACGAAATTGATCATCGACTACTTTTATCTCATTTCCTTTTTTCAAAGCATCAATTGACCATAAAATTAGATTGGATCGTGATAAATTGTGACCTTCACCATAAACAATGATTGTTCTTACGATTGACCAATTTTTATATTCATCATTCAAAAGTACATTTTCTCCATCTACTTTTGATTTAGCATAAACACTTAAAGGATTCACAGAATCATCTTCTTGGTAATTTCCTTTTTCACCATCAAAAACAAAATCTGTAGACAATAATTGAAAATGTGCTTGATAACGTTTGGACGCTTCAAATAAATTTGCTGTTGCTTTAATATTTACATCTTCACATTCTTCTATGTGATCTTCACAATAATCAACATTCGTGATCGCTGCTGTGTGAATTACATGAGTTGGATAATAATTCTCGAATAGATGGCTTATTTCGATTGGATTTGTAATGTCCAATTCAAAATAATTTATTGAAGGGCAATCTGGGTTTCTATTTTCACCCTTAGATGTTGCAACAAATTGAACACCTTTTTGAATGCATAGTTTTACGAGTTTCTGACCAAGTAGTCCATTAGAACCTGTTATTAATAATCTCATATTTAATGTGCTAGACCAAATAATTTATTTAACTTCTCAATTTGCTCTTGATTTCCAAGCACAAAAAGTTTTGAATGTGGAACAACTTCAATTTCGAAATCTGGATTTATAACATACTCTCCATCAGGCGTTTTGAAACCAATAATTGTTACTCCTGTTAATCGTTTTGCTTCTAATTGACCAATCGTTTTATTTTTAAATTGATCCGGCAATTCACTAAAAGCGATCGATTCAATATTTGCTCCATTATAACCTTGTACTCGGATAATATCTAAAAACTCCATTACATCAGGATTTGAAATCAAAGAAGCCATGTGAGAACCTCCAACAGCATCTGGAAGAATTACATTATGAGCACCTGCTCTTTTCAATTTCCTTTTTGTCGATTGACTAGTCGCCCTTGAAATGATTAATAGTCTAGAATTCAACTCGCTAGCTGAAAGAACAATATAGAGATTATCAGCATCTTTAGGCAAACAACAAATCATCGCTTTAGCATTTTTAATTCCAGCTTTTTCTAGATTGATATCATCTGTAGAATCCCCTTTGATGAAATAATAGCCTTTTAAATCTTCATGATCTTTAATCACTTCTTCATTGCTTTCAATAACAACGAATTTTGTTCCATGTGCACACAAATCTTTTGCGACTTGAATTCCAACACGTCCAAATCCACAAATAATTACATGACCATTCAATTTTTCTAGTTCTTTCATTAGTTTATATTCTTTTAAATACTTTCGGTATTTTCCACCTACAAGATATGCAGTAATTGATGTGACTGCGTAAGCAAAAGTACCAAAACTAGTTATAATTAAAAATGCAGTAAACAATTTACCTGCTATGGTTAAATCCCCAACTTCTCTAAAACCAACTGTCGAAATCGTAATGATGGTCATGTAAAATGAATCAACCACACTCCATTTTTGAATAAACATGTAGCCTGTTGTTCCAATACCAATTACTAATAAAAGTAAAAAGATAAAGAAGAAAATATTTGAAAACCGATTGTCTTTTAACATATTATAACTCCCAAATTGAAGAACGTTTTTTTGGCTTAAGTTTGAAATAATGTTTATGCTCTAATATCCATGCCATCCCTAAATAAATAAAAAGAGGAGAACCTAATGCAATAAATGAGGCATAAATAAAACCTAACCTAACCTTTGAGGTTCTGATACCTAATTTTAATGCCCACCATTCGCAGACACCGTAAGATCTCATTTCGAAATAAAACAGTACTTTTTGAATTGTTCTCATTTATAAATTATTTTATTTCCTACCTCACATTCAAGGCATTTTTTTGCAGTACAAAATTCGTTATAAATTTCTAATAATGCTTGAGAATCGAATGAATTAATGCATGAAACACCTAAAGCTTTCCACTTTTTAAGAATATGATTCTCTTCTGCCTTTAAAAATTGTAATAAATCTAATGATTTTTCTTGAATACTTTCATCCATTTTAACATTTCCATACCACCAAATGAATGGAACAAAACAATTAATAATAATTAAATCTATCATGGCTCTAGAAATTTTGGAAGTAATATTAGTCAACTCCAATAAGTTTTTAAGATAAACCACCAATTCTTTTGAATCTAAATAAACAAAAGATGTTTCAAAATCGAATTTATCAACTATTTCAGCAAATTGCAACAATCTAATTTCCGGAAAACTTTTTGGTCGAAGTCCTTTATGCTTCCAAACATGTTTTGACATTGCACCTAAATTATATTTTGTTTTTAAATGAATCCAAGTTTTGTCTAGTAATTCACTCTCACCTATTCCCGAAACATTTAATAATATAGTTTTCACATTAATATGATATTCTTTTTTAATGAACTTAATTGGAATTCTATTCGTTAATTCTTGGAAAGGTTGAGCATTAATTTTACAACCAAAAGCTTGGGCTAATAAAGAATATAATATCTGTTGAGGATTTGATTCATCCCCAAATTTATTTATGTTTGAAATTCGCCTATTCAAACGTTTTATAATTGCTTTTTCTTTCATTGATTCTAAATAAATAGAATCAAGCTCATCAAGAAAAGTAGAACAAGGAAATTCATGTTTATTCAAAACCTCTTCCATCTCAGGAATCAATCCTTTTAATTCAATTGTTGGAATCGGTTTGGTATTTATCAAAACTTCTTGATCGTGAATGTAAACTACATGTAAAATAACATTATCATATGCTTTGTCAAATTGATGATTATGTTGGTACCAATCAGAGGATTTTATATGAAACTCAATATTTCCAAACCATGTAACATCTCCAATTTTAATTTTACCATTTGAAAAATCTGGTCCACTTTCAAATTTATTATGTTGACCAACATCATTTATTAAAATATCTTCTCCAGTAGTCAATTTAAGTTGATGAAATGGAATTTGTTTGTTTTTCCATAAGTGGTGTAAGTACTCTTCTTTCATAAGTGATTATTAAAGTTCTCTTATGAAGTTAAGAAATATCCTTAAAACAAAAAAGACTTTCGAAGTGAAAGTCTTTTTTGTTAATAATTATTTTTTTGGTGCCTCTGCAGGCTTAACTTCTGTTGGAGTTGGTGCAGGAGCTGCTCCAGGAACATAATCTAAAGAAAGAACTTTAGCCTCTGTTCTTCTGTTCAACTGATGTAATTTCTCGAATTGAACTTTGTCTTTATCTTTAAACTGATTAATATAAACTTCATTCAAAGTAATCATTTCTCCTGTTGATGGATCTTTCCATAAAGCTGGAGTGCTTTCACCTTTTCCTACAGGTTTTAATCTATTTGGATCAATCCCTTTTTCTTGAACCAAATAGCGAACACATTCTTTCGCACGATTCTCAGACAAAATCTGATTAGCTGCATCCTTACCTCTAGCATCAGTGTGAGAACTTAATTCTAATACCATCCCTGGATATTCCATCAATAAATCATAAACAAAATTTAATGAATCTTTTGAATTAATTGTAGAATCAACTAACAAAGTAAATTGTCCATATGGATATCTAACTTCAGGTAAACGGATTGGTTTAATCACAATTGGAAGTAAAGCCATATCTACAACAAAGTTCTGATTACCATTTAGGTTTACAGTTGTAATTGAAGCACCTTTTTTATCCGGGTGAAAACCTTCTTTTTCAATTGCAATAGTATAAGTTACATTTTCTAATATATATCTCTCCCCTGTTGGTTTTTTATCCCAAGCAACAGTACCTTCTTTATTTGTTTTACCTGTCCAAGTAGAATTATCTGAACCTTTAATTGTAACATTTACACCTTCAATTTTTTGATCTTTGTTTGCAATTTCAGAAACTACAACTTTTAAATCAAATAAATTCGGAGGTAAATCATATGAATAAATATCTGGTTTTGTTCCGTTTGTCCCTTTTCTATCAGAAGTAAAGAAACCTTTTTTATCAGATAATTCTATTAAGGCATAATCATCAGTTTCTGAGTTGATAGGATAACCAAAGTTTGTAGGATTTTCCCATTTAAATTCATTGCCTGTTTTTTTAGCTCTAAATAAATCTAAACCTCCTAATCCGATCATCCCATCAGTTGAATAAATTAAATCACCATTTTTTGCAAATGTTGGAAACAATTCATTACCTGAAGTATTTATCTCTTTTCCTAAATTAGCTGGAGCAGCCCACTTATCAGCTTTTTTATCATATGTAGTAAACCATAAATCTTTTCCACCAAATCCTCCAGGCATGTCAGAAACGAAAATTAAATATTTTCCATCTTCAGATGCACATGGATGCCCAACAGTGATACTATCATTAGCTTTTAACTCAAGTTTTTTTACATCACCCCATTCATCTTTACCTTTAGATTCAGCCATCCAGATATCACATCCTAAATTTTTCTTTTTAACATTGGGACATCTTGTGAAGAACATCATTTTCTTTCTTCCATCAAAACAAACAGTCCCTTCATTGTCTTCAGTATTGATTCCTTCACCTATAACTAATTTTGGCTCAGCCCAATTACCTTTAGCATCAAGTGTAGCAAACCACAAATCCATGTAAGATTCACATGTTCTCGGATCTTTATCATCACTGAAACCACCATTTCTTGTAGAAGAAAAATACATTTTAGAATCTTTAGAATCTCCAAACATTGGAGCCATATCATATTCTTTTGCATTCAATGTTGTTTGATTTTCTACAACGTATCTAGATTTATCTGCTTTCATTTCTTCAAATGACTTACAAGATTGAATTGCTGCATCAACTCTCGAATCGTTTGAAGCTAATTTTTTATATTCTTCGAAATTTTTCAATGCTTTGTCCAATTGTCCCATCATTTGAAACATTTGACCGTTGTAAAAATAAACTTCTGGATTAATTGTGAAATAATCAAGCATAATAGCTCTGTCATACCATTCATTTGCATCTTTGTAAGCCATCGACAGTCTGTAACTTTCAGCTGTCTTAAAAGCCATCTCACCTTTTATAGCTTTTGCTTTTTCTCCTTTAGAACCTAATTTTGTGTAAGCAACTTTAAATTTATCTGCTCCTTCACAATATTGTTGACCTCTATAAGAATTTTCAGCTTCAATCAATTGTTTTTGTGAACATCTTGTTGACACAAAAGCAAAAAATAAAAGTGCAATTGGAATAATTAATTTCATAATTCTAGCTTCATTTAAAAAATTCAATGGCGAAGAAAACAAAAATTTAGGTAAATTCAAAATAAAAAATTAATTGAAAATCCTAAATAACATATTTGCTTACTTCTGTGTAAAAATACTTAACATAAATGCATTTAGTTCAAAATAAATCAAAAGTTTTCTTTCTCAGAAAGATTCTTGAACATATTTTCTCCATTTATTAAGTATCTCTTGAAATCCTACTACTAAATTTGAATCAAATTGCATAAATTCATTTGTAATAGGATGTGTAAGTCCTAGTGTTTTCGCATGTAAAGCTTGTCCTGGTATCAAAGCAAAACAATTATCTATAAACTTTTTGTATTTAGAGTTACTTGTCCCTCTAACAATTCGATCCCCTCCATATTCATTATCATTAAATAATGGATGTCCTATTGATTTAAAATGAGCTCTAATTTGATGTGTTCGTCCTGTTTCCAATTTACATTCAACAAGTGTGACAAGACCAAATCTTTCTAAAACTTTATAATGTGTTACAGCGTGCTTCCCATAATCACCTTCAGGAAACACATCCATCACTTTACGGTTTTTAATTGATCTTCCAATATGACCAGTTATCGTCCCGTCAGTTTCTACATCCCCCCAAACTAGAGCATGGTATCTTCTTTCAGTTGTTCGATCATAAAATTGCTTGGCTAAATTCGTCAAAGCAAATTCTGTTTTAGCCACGACCATAATTCCGGTTGTATTCTTATCAAGCCTATGAACTAATCCTGGTCTCCCAAAATAATCATGAATTCTAGAAGGTAAGTTGTCAAAATGAAAGACCAAAGCATTCACTAATGTTCCAGTATAATTTCCGTAACCCGGATGAACTACCATATTTGAAGGCTTATTAACAATGACAAACGAATCATCTTCGTAAACAATTTCAATTGGAATATCTTGGGCAATTAACTCGATCTCACGAACAGGATAAGGTAGAACTATTGCTACATCATCCTTAGGTTTCACTCTGTAATTAGGCTTTACAGTTGTTCCGTTCACAACAATGTTTCCATTTTTTGCTGCAACTTGAATTTTGTTCCTTGATGTGTTTGGAAGTCTATCTAATAAAAATTTATCTATCCTAAGAACTTCTTGTCCAAGATCAACTTTAAAACGATAATGCTCAAATAACTCTTCTTCTTCGTTCTCTTCATTTTCGATTAAATCTAAATCTTTATCTAACATTATTCTTTGATAATTTTATATACTAGTGGAGAATTCCCTTTTTGTTTAACAAAATATAAACCTGATGGTTTATCAGATAAATCGAATTGATCTGATTCTGTTTCTAATAATAACTGTCCTTGTAAAGAATAAATTTCAACACCCAAATAATTTTGCAATGAATGTTTAATACTAAATTTTCCAGTTGAAGGATTAGGAAATATAAACAGATCATCTTTTTCTTTTGAAAGCGTTTGAATACCCAACTGAGCATCTAATGCTGTCGAAAACACTGGTCGAATCATAGAAGTGCCTTCAATCTGAGATTGATTCCAAGTAACTTCATTTGTAGTACTATAAAATGTTTTACTTTTCGAATCGATATTTCTATCAAATCCAATATCTAATCTTACTGCATCAAACTGTCTCCATCCAATATAAAAAGTTGTTCCAACAGGTACTTTAACTGTATCTAGAAAATAATAAGTGTGAAAATTATTTAATCCATATTCATATTTTGGGGTACGAGGTGAAAAAACCGTATCTTGATATATTACAGCACCAGGTTTACCGTTTCCATCTGCCCAAACGGTTAATAAGAATAATTGATTTGAAACATCCGTTGCAGATCTTACAAAATTTGTCATAATTCCAATTAAAGAATCAGATTCATAAGCATCAAATCGAACTGCTAATCTAGCCTGTGCACCTGTAGGTCCATATGCAGCTTCGGCTGAACCGTCATCATAACTATAATAGTTGTTAAATATTTGTTCAGAAACTACTGTATCGTTCGAAGCCAAATTAGAGAAAATCGCTTGAACCGTTCCTTTGGTCTTAAAGCGCTGACTATCTCCTGGTTTTGTTTCATCAAAATGATAGCCAGTAGAAAAATCATGATATGAATCATAAAATGTTCTTGGAAGATAATTCAAATTATTATTAGACAAACTGGATCCGCTTACTCCAAAAGTTGATTCTAAATTTCCATCATGAAAAATTTCAACTTTTCCAGGTGTTGAATTATTTTCAGCTGAATTACTTCCATTTCTAATTGAAAGCTCAACATTGTCTGACATTTTGCCTGCAAAATTATTTTTATAATGATCCCATGGCACAGAAGTGTAATGCTTTAGTAATGTTTTTATTGGATAAACAAATGCAAAATCTTCAAAAAGAGTATCTCGATATCCATTTTGAATCGAGCGAAGATGAACATAATCTAGATGAAAATTATCAAAGTTTCCAGCTAAACTTCCATAATTTTTAAATCTAAATTGAAATCCTTTTTTGAAAAATTTTGAATCAAGTACACTTACATTACCAACTTTAAAATCTGATGTTGGGATCCCCGTGGTACTCCAAGCCCAAAACCATTGTTTCAAATCATCTGCATAAAACTCTAACACCAAAGAATCACTTATTTCTGGAACATCTCCATAACCCTCTCCTTGATATAAAAAACTAAGGTAAATTGAATCTGATGCTGTATAACTCGAAAGATCAATAGGTTTTGATGTTAAAAAATCAGCAAAACTTGGACTAAGAGCGCCTAAAGAATAGGCATTTCCATCATTTTTCAAACCATCAAAAGTAACAACTCCTAATGACCAAGGACTTTGAGCATATGTATAATTATGATAAACATTATTATCTAACCAAATTAAATTAGGGTTAGTTATAGGCAAAAAAAACTGTGTTGAAGAATCCTGATAAATGTCAGGATCTGTTATCCAAACCGTATCTGAAGGATTAGGGAAATCTAACGTATCATAAATATAATATGGAGGAAAAACAGTAGTTGTTGTATAAACAGTTGGATAATTTGTTTGATTACCTACTTTTAATTGAACACTAGGCAATGCAACATCAGCATGTGTGTTTGCCGCTACATTATATGTTCTTCTAAAAGTTGGAAGTATTGTATATTTATCAGAATTATTAATTGGAAGTAAGGTTGAGCCATCTAAAATCTTATATTCTTTAATAAACGTTACATTTGGATCTGAAAAATCCTTTGTATACGTCTGAAATTTATTCGTGCTAAATTCATCTAAAAAAGGGAGGTCTAATGTATCCGAAATATATAAGAAGGTACTATCAAAAGTCGTATTTAGTGCTTTTTGTTGAAATCTTTCTTTCTTAATCAATGATTGATTTTCTGTCATTGGGCCAACGGATTCACCCTGAGCAAATAACATTACACCATTAAAAAAAAGAATAAAAATCGTAAAAAATAACCTCATAATAAGCATCTTAAATTATAGATTGGAATTATTGACCATCTCCTATAAAATTCTTCGAAGCATTAATTGTTACTGTTGTTCCTGATGGAGACAATACACCATCGATAAATTCTGGTGATTGCGATTCAATTCTTGCATTAGATGAATCTTCAGAATTCATACAATCAGGACAATTCAAATTAAAGACCAACGAAGGTATTTCTGATAAACGCATTTTTGCTTCAGATATTGTTAACCCATAAAGATTAGGAATTTGAACAGGCTCACCACCTTCATTTCTTCCTACAATTAATGTGATTTTAGAACCGATTGGAATTCTTTGTCCTTCTTTAATTTTCTTTCCTTTGTATTTTTGCTCTAATACCGCTCCATCGGCTTCTGAAGATGGTTTGTATTCAATTGAACACTCTAAACCTCTGTTTTCTAAAACGCTCTCTGCAAAACGGATTGATTTATCAATTAAACTAGGCATTTCAACTAATCGTGTTTTCTTAGATACACGAACTCGAATAATCCTACCTTCTTTAACAAACACCAATGATTTAGAAGTTGGCAATGGATCTTGATCTAAAATCGTTCCTTCGGGTTTTTTAGGATCATAAATTGAATCTAAAATCTCATATTCTAAATCTCTATCTTCAATTATTGATTTGATTGTACTAACATTTTTTCCTATCAAATTTGGAACTTCGATTTTTTGACCATGATTTGTGTAACTATCTAAATAAAAGATAACAAAACTGACTACAACAAGGTAAGTCAATATTACTAAACCAAAATGCTTAAGGAAGTGCTTACTCCAAACGAACGCACGAATTTTTCTAATTAATTCCATTTATAAAATCTGAATTCAAAGACCAAATTTAAGGATTCTGACCGAAGTTTTAACATTATTAAAAAAAAATGAGAAAAGTTTTATTACTTTTCTCATTTTCAAAATATTTAATAGCTAATTAATTAAAAATTCGGAGTTAATTCATGAGATTTATAAAAATCATTTATATACTTAACTGCCTCATCTGCTGTATCCACTAACGCAAATAAATCTAAATCTGCCGGAGAAATATTTTGCTCTTGCTCCAACATAGCTTCTTTAATCCAATCAACTAAACCAGACCAATATTTTTTTCCAACTAAAACTATTGGACGTTTATTAATTTTTTTAGTTTGAATTAAAGTTAATGCTTCAAACATTTCATCCATAGTTCCTAAACCTCCAGGCATAACTACAAACCCTTGAGAATATTTAACAAAAATTACTTTTCTCACGAAAAAATAATCAAACTCTAAATTATGTTCAGCATCAATATATGGATTATGATTTTGTTCAAAAGGAAGGTCAATATTCAAACCAACTGATTTTCCTCCTCCTTCTTGAGCACCTTTATTTGCTGCCTCCATAATTCCAGGTCCTCCACCCGTAATCACACCATACCCAGACTTTGCTAATTTATCTGAAACCTCAATTGCTAATTGGAAATATTTATTATCTGGCTTTGTTCTAGCTGAACCGAAAACCGAAATACAAGGTCCTATTTTAGCCATTCTTTCATAACCTTCCACAAACTCAGACATTATTTTAAAAATTGCCCAACTATCGTTTGTCTTAATTTCAGACCAATCTCTTCTTAAAGTATTCATATTTATAATTTTATCAATTAATAGTAAATTTTAATAACTTAGGTGTTATATCATTTACGATAAAAATAGTATAATATTGCAATATTAAAAGTCATTAAATTGTTTTTTTTCTACTAAACGGATATACTTTGAAATTTTTAAATTAATTTCGACAGAATGAAAAATAAGGTGCTTTTAATATGGTTTTGTTTCATTTCACTTTTTAGCACCAGTCAAAAAGCATTTTTTTCAATACCTGATTCCATTTCATCTAAACGAAGCATCACAACAACATCATTAATTTCTACATCCTGGCTTGGAGGAACTGCTGGACTTTATTCAGTTTGGTATAAAGAATATTCTTCCTCTAATTTTCATTTTTTTAACGATGGGAATGAATGGCTTCAAATGGATAAAGTTGGGCATCTATATACAACAAACAAATTAGCTCTTCAATTAACTGATTTTTACAAATGGAGTGGTTATAAAAACAATAAGGCGGCAATCATAGGGACAAGTATTGGATTTGGTTTTCAAAGCACCTTAGAAATATTAGATGGATTTAGTTCGGGATGGGGGTTTTCTCTTTTAGATATGGGTTCAAACACAATTGGAGCCGCATCTTTTTTATCACAAGAAATATTATTAAAAGATCAACTTTTCATCTTAAAATTCTCATCTCACAGAACAAATTATGCTCAATTAAGACCAGATGTACTCGGTGCTAATTTTTCTGAACGTTTACTGAAAGATTATAATGGTCAAACTTATTGGATCAGTTTTAATCCTTCTCGCTTTTTTCAAAGCACTAAAATTCCGAAATGGGTTTGTCTTTCTTTAGGTTATAGTATTGATCAAAAAATTATAGGTAATGATAATTATTACACTGATGCTAAAACTTTAATAAATTACCATGCTAAAAGAGAATTTTTGATGTCTTTAGATGTTGATTTTAGTAAAATTCCGATTAAAAGACCTTGGTTAAAAGCATTCGTAAAACAATTCAATTACATCAAAATACCTTTTCCTACACTGATTTTATCGGATGGAAAGATGATTGCAAAAGGAATCTATTTCTAAATATTTACAATTGATTGTTTTTGAAATTCAGTTCAAATAACTTTTTGAAATTTGAACTTGATAATTGTTTTTCTAACAACAATAAATGTTCTATTCTATGACAATCCGTTCCAACTAAATCAATTGCACCAGCTTGAATTAGCTTTTCTGCTTGCCTCTTCACTTCTGGTCCATAATGGCCAGAAAGCGAATTTAAATTCATTTGAATATAAATTCCTTTATTTCTCCATTCGATTGCTTTTTCAATAGATCCATGAAGAAATGAGTACCTTTCAAAATGTGCAAGTACAGGCTGATAACCATTAGTCAATAATTCAAAAAATAGATTCTCTTCACCTTGAGGCATTGAGAAAAATGAAAATTCAACTAAAACATGATTACCATTGAAAGTCATCAGTTCTTTTTTCTTTATTTTCTCAAATAAAGTCTCATCGAAGAAGTATTCCGCTGCAGCCTCAATTTCAATATCTAAGTTAATTCGTTTTAATTCAGCTCGAACAACTTCTAAACCGGCATATATAATTTCAGGTGTGTTTCTATATTGATCACTCATAATGTGAGGAGTAGTGATCACTTTTTTGTATCCTAATTCTTTAAATTTATAAAGCATTGCGATGGAATCGTCTAACGATTGTGAACCATCATCAATTCCCGGTATCAAATGACTATGAATATCTGTTTTTAATAAAGATAAATCTACAGGTTCAGAATTACCTTTAGTTGAAAACAATTTTGAAAAAAAATTCATAGTTACTATACTTTATTTGTACATGTTTTCATAATATGTTTGATAAGCTCCACTTGTCACTTTATCAACCCATTCTGTATTTTCAAGGTACCAATCAACTGTTTTTTCTAGACCTTGTTCAAATTGAATTGAAGGCTTCCAACCTAATTCTTTTTCAAGTTTTGAAGCATCAATTGCATATCTAGCATCGTGACCAGCTCTGTCTTTCACAAATGTAATTAACTGCTCATTTTCACCTGATTCCCTATTTAATTTTTGATCTAGAATTTTACAAAGGTGTCTCACTAAATCTATATTTGTCCATTCATTTAGACCACCAACATTATATGACTCACCAATTTCACCGTTGTGAAAAATCACATCAATTGCTCGCGCATGATCTTCAACCCATAACCAATCTCTAATATTATCACCTTTCCCATAAATTGGAAGTGGTTTTTTATTGACAATATTATTAATAACTAAAGGAATTAATTTTTCAGGAAAATGATGTGAACCATAATTATTAGAACAATTCGACATCTTCACTGGTAAACCATACGTATGGAAAAATGCTCTAACAAAATGATCAGAAGAAGCTTTAGAAGCTGAATAGGGACTTCTTGGATCGTAACTCGTCGTTTCTTCAAATAACCCTTCTTGTCCTAAACTTCCGAAAACCTCATCAGTTGAAACATGATGAAAAACGTGATTTGAATCTTTCCAAGTTGATTTTGCTGCTTGCAATAAATTAACAGTACCAACAACATTTGTCATCACAAAATCCATTGGCCCTTCAATTGAACGATCAACATGGGATTCTGCTGCTAAATGAATAACATCTGTAATCTTATATTTTTCAAAAACACGTTGAACATCATCTGAAGAACAAATATCACCCTTCTCAAAAACATAATTCGATGCATTTTCAACATCTTTTAAATTTTCTAAATTTCCTGCATAGGTTAACTTGTCAAAATTAACAATGCGATAAGAAGAATATTTATTTACGAATAAACGAATTACATGGGAACCAATAAAACCGGCCCCTCCTGTGATCAATATGTTTTTTGAAAATTGCATTTATTTAATACTTTATTAAAGACTCCAGTATTCTAAATCGTTGATTTTTCCTTTGAAAATCCCTTTCACATCAACAAATAAACCTTTATTATCTTTTAATAAATTTTTAAAATCTTGTTCTGTGTAAGATTTGTACTCTTTATGGTTTACAGCAACGATAATTGCATCGTAATCATTTGTAGTTTTTTCAATTAATCCGATTCCATATTCATGAACCATTTCATCTGAACTTGCGTGTGGATCAATTAAATCAACTTTCACTTGAAACGAAACTAATTCGTTAATGATATCAATCACTTTTGAATTTCTAATATCAGAAACATCTTCTTTAAAAGTTGCCCCCATAACTAAAACTTTCGCATCTTGAATATGTTTTCCTTGAGCGATTATTTTCTTAACTGATTGTTTCGCAATATATCCACCCATTGAATCATTCACAAAACGACCACTTGTAATTACTTTAGAATGGTAACCAGCTTGAGCTGCTTTGTGTGTTAAATAATATGGATCAACCCCGATGCAATGTCCACCAACTAAACCTGGTGAAAACTTTAAAAAGTTCCACTTCGTACCAGCAGCCTCTAATACATCAAAAGTGTTGATTTTCAGTTTATTAAATATTATTGACAACTCATTCATTAAAGCGATATTCAAATCTCTTTGCGTATTCTCAATGATTTTTGCTGCTTCAGCTACTTTAATTGTAGATGCTCTATGAACTCCAGCTTTAACAACTAATTCATAAACTTGAGCGATTTCATTCAATGATTCATCGCAACATCCTGAAACAACTTTAATTACATTTTGTAACGTATGTTCTTTATCTCCTGGATTGATTCTCTCAGGTGAATATCCAACTTTAAAATCTTCTTTGAATTTCAATCCAGAAATCTCCTCTAATACAGGAATACAATCTTCTTCAGTACATCCAGGATAAACTGTTGATTCAAAAACAACATAATCACCCTTTTTAAGAGCTTTTCCAACTGTTGAACTTGCACCTAATAAAGGTTTTAAATTTGGTAAATTTGCATCATCAATTGGAGTTGGAACTGCAACGATAAAGAATTCAACATCTTTTAAATCATCCAAATTAGCTGTAAAAAGAATATCACTGTTCTCAAATGCAGAAGCATCTAATTCATTACTAGGATCGATTTTATTATTCATTAAATCAACTCTCTCTTGATTGATATCAAAACCTACAACTTTAATTTGTTTTGCAAATTCTAAAGCAATTGGTAATCCAACATAACCTAAACCGATAACTGCAAGTTTAGCTTCTTTATTTATTAACTTATTGTATATTGAGTTGCTCATTTCTTACTTTATAAATACGTTCGATAATTTCTACTACTTTCAATCCCTCTAATGCATTCGTTGTTGCAGTTGATCTTCCTTTCAAAGAATCAATCACATTTTGAATTACATAATTATGATTAGCTGCCGAACCTTTGTATGGTCCATAATCATTTGCAGGATTTGATTCTTTTAAAACTGGCATTTCATAATCAGTTACATTACAAACTTCTACTTCGTTCATGTATTGACCACCTATTTTCACACTTCCTTTACTTCCGATAATTGTAATTGAACTTTCTAAGTTTTGATTTGCTACAGAAGTTGAATAGTTAATACAACCCATTCCTCCATTAATAAAATCAAAACTTACAATTCCTGAATCTTCAAAAGCTGTTGAGTTTTGGTGATTAAAATCTGCAAAACGACCTTGAATATTATCAATATCCCCAAATAACCAATACATGATATCAATGAAATGAGAGAACTGAGTAAACAATGTTCCTCCATCTAAATCAGGTGTTCCTTTCCAACCTCCTGCTTTGTAGTAACGGTCATCTCTATTCCAATAACAGTTCAATTGAACCATGTAAATATCTCCTAATGTTCCGTTTTCTACAACTGATTTGATCCACTCAGAAGGTGGAGAATATCTATTTTGCATTACACAGAAAACACTTTTCGACATTTGCAATGATTTAAAGATCACTCGTTCACAGCTCTCTTTTGTTAAACCCATTGGCTTTTCACAAACAACATGTTTTTTAGCATTTAATGCAGCAATACTTTGTTCAGCGTGTAAACCATTTGGAGTACAAACATTTACAACGTCAAATTCAATACCTGATGCTAATAATTCATCAAAAGTTTTGAAAAAAGGAACACCGAAATCAACAGCATTACATTCTTCTTTTGAACGAACATCAATCATTGCAACTAATTCACCTTCGTTTTCACGACGAATCATTTCTGCATGACGTTTTCCTATGTGACCTGCACCTATTACAGCAAATCTTATTTTTTTATCGGAAATACTCATTTTATAATTTTGTTACTTTATTATTCTCTAATTTATATTTTTCATTGCTTTCTGTACATAAAGCAATTCCTTCTGAATCAAATTCTAAACGTTGACCAAACTCACTCATCCAACCTAATTGTCTCGCTGGATTCCCAACAACTAAAGCATAAGCTGGTACTGTTTTAGTTACTACTGCACCTGCTCCAATAAAAGCAAATTCACCTATATCATGACCACAAACTATTGTAGCATTTGCACCAATACTTGCACCTTTTTTTACAATTGTTTTAGCGTATTCATTTTTTCTATTGACAGCGCTTCGAGGATTAATAACGTTTGTAAAAACCATTGAAGGACCTAAAAAAACATCATCTTCGCAAATAACTCCTGTGTAAATAGAAACGTTATTTTGAATTTTTACATTTTTCCCTAAGACTACCTCAGGTGATATCACAACATTTTGACCTATATTGCATTTTTCTCCAATTGAACAATTAGGCATTACATGTGAAAAGTGCCAAATTTTTGTTCCTTCTCCAATCGTACAACCTTCGTCAATGATTGCTGTTTCGTGTGCAAAATAGCTCATTATCTAATTATATATTTGTCAAAATTATTATGCTCTTTCTTTCTCAATTCATCTGGACTTAAACTTTTGAAATATTCATACGTTATTTTTAATCCTTCTGAACGACTTACTTTTGGACTCCAATCCAATAATTCTTTCGCTTTTGAAATATCTGGTTGACGTTGTTTTGGATCATCAACAGGTAAATCATGAAATACCACTTTTTGATCAGTTCCAGTTAATTTGATAATTTCTTCTGCAAAATCCTTAATTGAAATCTCATCTGGATTCCCAATATTCACAGGATACACATAATCACTATGCAATAATCTATAAATTCCTTCTACTAAATCATCTACATAGCAGAATGCCCTCGTTTGAGAACCATCTCCAAAAATAGTAATATCTTCTCCTCTTAATGCTTGCCCAATAAATGCAGGCAAAACACGCCCATCATTTAAACGCATTTTTGGACCATAAGTATTAAAGATTCTTACAATTCTTGTCTCAACACCATGAAAAGTATGATAAGCCATTGTAATCGCTTCTTGGAAACGTTTTGCTTCATCATAAACTCCACGAGGTCCAATTGGATTTACATTCCCCCAATATTCTTCTGTTTGTGGATGAACGGTTGGATCACCATAAACTTCAGATGTAGAAGCAATTAATACTCTCGCATTTTTTGCTTTTGCTAATCCTAAACAATTATGAATTCCCAAAGAACCAACTTTTAGCGTTTGAATAGGAATTTTTAAATAATCTATCGGACTTGCTGGAGAAGCAAAATGTAAAATATAATCTAAATCACCTGCAACATGAATAAACTTCGATACATCATGATTGTAAAATTCAAAATTCTCTAATGGAAAAAGATGTTCAATGTTTTTCAATTGACCAGTAATCAAATTATCCATTGCAATTACATGGTAATCTTCTTTGATAAAACGATCACACAAATGCGAACCAAGAAATCCTGCAGCACCTGTAATTAAAATTCTTTTTCTTTTTTCCATTATTTTTCTGTTTGAACGAAAGGTAAAACTGTTTTTCTACCAACTGAATTGTAATAGAAACCTAAATTTAACATTTGATCTAATTCAAATATATTACGACCGTCAAAAATGACAGGTTGTTTTAATTTCGATTTTATTTTATCAAAATCCGGATTTCTAAATGCTGACCATTCAGTAGCAATCAATAAAGCATCTGCATTATCCAAAGCATCATATTGATTTTTAGCATAACTGATTTTATCTCCAATTACACCTTGAACATTTGACATTGCTTCAGGATCGTAAACCTCAACTTGTGCTCCTGCATTTAATAATTCCTCAATAATATATAAAGCTGAAGCTTCACGAATATCATCTGTATCAGGTTTAAATGCTAATCCCCAAATTGCAAATTTCATTCCTCTAATATCACCGAAGTAATTTTTCACTTTTGGAACAATTGTTACTTTTTGTTTTTCATTTACATCTAAAACACTTTGGATAATCTCAAAATCATATCCAACTTGTTTTCCACTTTTCAATAAAGCACTAACATCTTTAGGGAAACAACTTCCTCCAAATCCAATTCCTGGGTATAAAAACTTATGACCAATTCTTGAATCTGAACCAATACCTAAACGAACTTTATCTACATCTGCTCCCACCAATTCACAGAAATTTGCAATTTCATTCATGAAGGTGATTTTTGTTGCCAAAAACGCATTCGCAGCATATTTTGTCAACTCAGCAGATTTTTCATCCATAATGATTAATGGATGTCCATCTCTAATAAATGGTTTGTATAATTCTTCCATGATTTTAGCTGCACGTGGATCTGACGTTCCAATAACAACTCTATCAGGGTTTAAAAAATCATCAATTGCAAAACCTTCTCTTAAAAATTCAGGATTCGAAACAACAGCAAATTCAACAGTTGCATGCTTTTTAATCGCTGCTTCAACTTTATCTGATGTTCCGACAGGAACAGTAGATTTGTCAACAATCACTTTATATTCAGTCATTATTTGACCCAACTTATCAGCAACATTTAAAACATAACTTAAATCAGCTGATCCATCTTCACCTGGAGGTGTTGGCAAAGCAAGAAAAATAATTTCAGCAAAATCTACCGCTTCTTTTAAATTAGTAGTAAACTGAATTCTTCCTTCTTTAATATTTCTTTCAAAAACAACGTCTAAGTGAGGTTCATAAATTGGAACTTCACCATTACGCATTCTTTCTACTTTTTCTTCATTGATATCAACACATATAACTTGATTTCCTGTTTCAGCAAAACAAGTTCCTGAGACTAAACCAACATACCCTGTGCCTATAACTGCAATTTTTTTCATAGTGTGAACAGCCTTGTAAAATTACAAGTTAAATTAATTTTTACTTTTTATAAATTCTGCAACTGAGTTACAAATAATATCTAAATGTTCCTGTTTCATTTCCGTATGAATCGGTAAAGAAATTACTCTTTCAGTCAACCAATCAGTGATTGGTAAAACTGTTGAAGAACTACCAAAAGATTCAAACATTTTTTGTCTATGAGCTGGAACAGGATAATAAATCATCGATGGAACACCTCTTTCTTCTAAAAATTTATTCATTTCATCTCTGTTTAACCCTTCAACTTGCAATGTATATTGGTGAAATACATGTGTTGAATTTTCAGCTCTTACAGGTGTTTTTAATTGAGGGAATTGAGCAAAAAATTGATCGTAATAATTTGCAACTTCATTTCTTGAAGCATTATACGTATCTAAATTTCTTAATTTGATTCGTAAAATTGCTGCTTGAACACTGTCTAAACGTGAATTACAACCAACTACATCATGGTAATATTTTTTACTTTGACCATGATTTGAAATCATCTTAATTTTAACTGCTAATTCAGAGTCATTCGTGAAAATCGCTCCTCCATCACCGTAACAACCTAAATTTTTTGAAGGAAAAAAAGATGTACAACCAATCGTTCCAATTGTACCCGTTTTTACAGTTTCACCATTTGACAAAGTGTAATCACATCCAATTGCTTGGGCGTTATCTTCAATGACAAACAAATTATGTTTTTTAGCAATTTCCATAATTTCATTCATAGGTGCTGCTTGACCGTATAAATGAACTGGAACAATTGCTTTCGTGTTTTCAGTAATTGCAGCTTCAATTTTTGAAGCATCAATACAATATGTATCTGGATTTACTTCTACAAATACAGGCTTTAACCCTAAAAGAGCCATCACTTCTGTCGTTGCGATGTAAGTAAAAGATGGTGTAATAATTTCATCACCTGGTTTTAAACCAAGTGCCATTAATGCAATTTGCAAAGCATCTGTTCCATTTGCACATGGAATCACATGTTTCACTTCCAAGTAATTTTCAAGTTCTTTTTGAAAAGCAGCTACCTCTGGACCATTAATGAATTGAGCATTTTCAATAACACCCATAATAGCCGTATCTATTTCAGACTTAATGTTTTGGTACTGAGCCACCAAATCAACCATTTGTATTTTATCCACTTGAATTTTATTTTCTTGCATTATACACCAATAAAAAAGGGTAAATATACATATTTCAATCGGAAAATTTGACTTTTTTAAACGTTAATTAAAAGCAATTTAAAAATTTGATAATATAAAATTTAAAATATTGAATTTACTTTACAACGATGTGAAAACATGCTTGATTAACTTCATAAGTCACCCAACATTTTTCGTTTAATTTAAATTCAATTAATGTCTCTGCTAGAATATCCTTCAAACAATTAATTTCAGCAACGGTTGGTTTTTCAATTGCTAAAAAATCATCATAAGCCAAATCAAAAGCCGTTCCATGTAAATGAGCGCTAAACTTCGTAGCATTTCCATTTCGCTTTCGTAATCTTTTTACAGATTTATTCGTTCTTAATGCTGATGTAATAAAAAATCGTGTGTTTTGCATTTTGGTATTTACTAATCTTTTTTGAAAAGCAATCCCTATTTCATCTAACAGTATTGCTGCTGAAGGAGTTAAGAGTGGATAACTGTAAAACATTGTGTCAACGAAGTAATAAGGATTACTTTTCAACTCTACTAATTTTCCTTTCTTTAACAATGAATTAACTGTATTTTTTTTCGTTAAAATACCTATCCCATTTCTATAAGAATCTCTTATATAATGATGAATCCGATCATTTAAAAGTGAGTAATTAAGAATTGAATCTTGACATTCAAGTTCTTCTTCAACGGTTTCATCCGTATACTGTGCTAATTGAAAATCAGTAAATACATTCGCATTTAATAGTTCTCCACTTCCAAAGTAGGAAAGGAAAATAACTAAAGGAAAAAACGATATGACAAAATACTTTTTCAACTAATAAAAATCTGCAAGTTTTATGCCATTCACTTATTGACCTTACAATAATTGAAAACTACACATTAATCAATATTGAATTCACACTATTCGTTTACTTTTTTTCAACACTCTGTTATTCAATAAATTATTTTCAGCATTCTTTAAAGTTAAATTTTCAGCGTTGAATATTCATTATCAATTATTTCGCTAATTAGAAAAAAGCAATTACTTTTGATTCATATGAAACATAAAATAGTAATATCCTTCATTTTTCTTTTAATCTCTCAATTTGCATTTAATCAACGAAATGTAAAAGATTCAATAATTGCAACATCTTGGGTAGCGATTCATTATGGAGCAAATTGGACACAAAACGACTTAGCTTTGAGATATGGTTTTTTAAATCATGTTGGAGTCTTAGGAGGTTACAAAACAAGCGAAAATTTATTTATAGGAATTGATGCTAACTTCATTTTTGGGCGTGACGTAAGAACTAAAGGGCTATTTGATGACCTAGTTGATTCATATGGAAATATTACTGATATGAATGGAGATATTGCAAAAGTTGCGGTTTATGCTCGTGGAATAAATGTTAATCTTGCAATCGGTAAAGTATTTCCTATTCTAAGTCCAAATGCTAATTCTGGAATTTTTATTCATGGTGGAGTTGGATTTTTAGGACATAAAACTAGAGTAGAAACGCAAGATCAAGTTGTCCCTTCAATAGAATTGAAATATAAAAAAGGGTATGATCGTTTGTCTATGGGTCCAAACTTACATGAATTTGTAGGTTATGCTTTAATGGCAAATAGAGGTTTAATTAATTTTTACGGTGGATTTTATGCTCAGCAAGGATTTACCAAAAATATGCGGACCGTATTTTTTGACCAACCTGAAATTCCGGTATCGAAGAAAACGATGATAGACCTTCAATTTGGTTTTAAAATTGGTTGGTTTATTCCTATCTACAAAAGATTACCAAAAGAATTTTATTTCGATTAATATGCATTTTCTATACAATTTAGGAATAAGATTTTACTCAATTTTTATTTTAATTGCCTCTTTTTTCAATCCAAAAGCAAAAGAATGGATTGATGGAAGAAAGAATTTCTTTAAGAAGTTACCAGAATTAACAAACGAAAATGTTTATTGGTTTCATTGTGCTTCTTTAGGCGAATTTGACCAAGCGTTACCAGTAATTAATTTATTAAAAGAAAAAGATTCAAGTATTTTTATTTTAGTTACTTTTTTTTCACCTTCAGGATATTTACATTTTCACAAACGTAAACACCTAGCTGATTATGTTTGTTATTTACCTGCGGATACACCGAAAAACGCTAAGAAATTTATCGCTTATTTTAAACCGAAAAAAGTCTTTTTTGTGAAATATGAATTTTGGGCAAATTATATTTTTGAAGCAAAAAAAAATAAAGCAATACTTTTTTCATTGAGTTCAATTTTCAGAGAAAAGCAACACTTTTTCAAGCCTCAAGGCGGATTTTTTAGAAAAATTTTACAACAATTTGATTTCTTTTTTGTTCAAGATGATTATTCTAAAAAATTACTACTTTCAATTGGTATAGATCAATCTATCATTTCAGGAGACACTCGTTATGATCGAGTAATCGAAAACAAGAATCAACTTGAGCCTAATGTTATTCTAGAGGATTTCTTAAAAGGTGAGAAGGCTTTCATAATAGGAAGTTCTTGGCCTGAAGATGAACAAATTATTTTACCATTCGTTAATTCCGATCAAATCAATCAAAAGGTAATTATTGCACCTCATGATATTAGCGAAAAACACATAGACGCAATTTCAATTGAACTGACAGTCAAACATATTCGATTCACTTCTTTATTAAAAGGAACTAAAATAACTGATGAAAAGGTTATCATTATTGATACGATCGGTCATCTAACCAATGCCTACAACTATGGAGATATTGCCTATGTTGGTGGTGGGTTTTCTGGAAGTCTTCACAACATCTTAGAGCCAACTGTTTTTGGATTACCTGTAATTTTCGGGCCTAAATTCTCAAAATTTCCAGAAGCTCAAACATTTATTGATTTTGGAAATGGTTTTAGCATTCATGAGTCTGACTCATTTTTAAAAACATATTTATACATATTTCAAAATTATTCAGCTATTCAAGAGAAGACTTTTGAAATTATTCAACTGAACAAAGGTGCATCATTAAAGATCATCTATCATTTACAAGAAAACAACTTTATCTAAGATTTACTCTTGTTAATCGTTAAATATTCTTTATTAATATGTTTTATTCATTTTTTTCTATATATTTGAATACTATCATTATTCATGCCGACTGAAAAAACATATAAAAAAATTAACGCCGTTCTTTTAGCCGAGAATGAAAACGAATCGATTATATATCGATTGTATGAAAATAACATTTTCCATGTTATCGTTAAAGAGGGTGAAAAAGTAAACATGGAAATGGTAAATGAAGGTTATGCCTTTCTAGAAAATTACGGAACTGGGAAATTTTACAATATCTACGAATTCAAATCTTTTGCCGACGTTGACCCCGATGTTAGAGAATGGTCATCGAGCGATTTGGAAGCTAAATACTCTGTTATTGATGCAATTGTAATCAATAATATTGCTCAAAAAATATTGGCCGATTTTTATTTAAAATTCAATAAACCAAAACAACCAACAAAAATATTCACCTCAATTGATAAAGCAGTTGAATGGATTCATCAAAAAATAAAGGAAGATCAAGTCTAATCCTTTGTCTCCTCAATAGAATCTATAATAATCTGAGCTGCTTTTCGAATTTCTGCTTCAGAAATAGTTAAAGGTGGTGATAATCTAAAGCTATATGGATGTGAAAGAAACCAAAAACTAATTAACCCTTTTTCCAAACAACGCTTCACTACTTTTTCAACTCTTTCAAAAGATTCCATATCAAATGCGAACATCATTCCGATTCTTCGAATCTCTTTGATTTCTTCATTTGAATTCACTAATTCTTCTAAAAGTTTTCCTAATCGTTCTACTTCACTAAAATCAATTTCAGTCTCCATTACTTCCAAACAAGCCAAAGCGCTTGCACAAACAACCGGATGCCCTCCAAAAGTTGTAATATGACCTAACATTGGATTATATGTAAATTCATACAAATTTTCTTTTGATGAAACTAATGCCCCAATTGACATTCCTCCTCCCAATGCTTTTCCTAATGTTAAAACATCTGGTACAATATCAAAATTTTGAAAAGCAAATAATTTTCCAGCCCTTCCTATTCCACATTGAATTTCATCGAAAATCAATAAAGCACCAACTTCTGTACAACGATTTCTTAATGCTGCTAGAAAATTAATAGTTGGCACACGAACACCTGCATCTCCTTGAACAGTTTCGATGATAACTCCTGCCGTTTTTTCTGTAATTTGATTTAACTCTTCAACCGAATTAAAAGTCAAAAAGCGAACATCAGGCAATAATGGACGAAATGCTTGTTTTTTGACCTCATTTCCAGAAACTGACATTGAACCATGAGTAGATCCATGATATGAACCTCTAAAAGAAACCAATTCTGTTCTTCCAGTAACACGCTTCGCTAATTTTAATGCTGCTTCATTTGCTTCAGTACCTGAATTTACTGTATAAACACAATTTAATTCCTTAGGTAAAAAACTTGCTAATTTTTTAGAAAAATTTAATTGAGAATCTTGAATAAATTCTCCATAAACCATCACATGCAAATAACTGTCAATTTGATTTTTTAGTGCCTCAACAACTTTTGGATGACGATGACCAATATTATTCACGGCAACACCAGCAATCATATCCATGTATGCTTTTCCTGATTTGTCATAAATATAAATCCCTTCTGCTTTATCAACTTCAATCAAGTATGGAGATTGATTTGTTTGGCCTTGAAATTTTAAAAAATCATCTGTTGAGTTCATCTATAAAATCTAGTTGAAAGTTATTACTAAAAATAAAAAATGCACCACGAATGTAGTGCATTTAATTTCTGTAAAAAATATTATTTTTTTCTTTGAATCACTTTTAATGCAGCGTTAACAACATTTTGAGTGTCAATTCCATATTTTGTCATTAACTCCATTGGTGTTCCACTTTCTCCAAATGAATCATTCACTCCAACATATTCTTGTGGCACTAAATCATTTTGTATTAAGACTTGTGCAACTGAATCTCCTAAACCACCATTGATCATATGCTCTTCAGCTGTAACAACACATCTTGTTTTAGCAACTGATTTCAAAATCGCTTCTTTATCCAATGGTTTGATTGTATGCATATTGATCAATTCAACTGAAATACCTTGTGCTTCTAAAACTTTAGCAGCCTCAATAGACTTCCATACTAAATGACCACATGCAATAATCGTAACATCTGTTCCTTCTAAAATTGTATCCGCTTTACCAATCACAAATTTTGCATCTGGTTTCACGAAAATTGGCATAACTGGTCTTCCAAAACGTAAGTAAACTGGGCTATCGTAATCTGCAATTGCAATTGTAGCTTGTTTAGTTTGATTAAAATCACAAGGGACAATTACCGTCATATTTGGTAACATTTTCATCATTCCAATGTCTTCCAATATTTGATGTGTTGCTCCATCTTCTCCTAATGTTAAACCTGCATGTGAAGCACAGATTTTTACATTTTTCTTAGAATAAGCAACTGATTGACGAATTTGGTCATAAACTCTTCCAGTAGAAAAGTTAGCAAACGTTCCTGTATATGGAATTTTACCACCAATTGTCATACCTGCAGCCATACCAATCATATTCGCTTCAGCAATTCCAATTTGGAAAAAACGCTCTGGAAATTCTTTTAAGAAAGCATCCATTTTCAAAGACCCAGTAAGATCTGCACATAAAGCAACTACGTCTTTATTGATTTTCCCTACTTCCAACAGACCTTCACCAAAACCTGAACGAGTGTCTTTGTTTCCTAATACTTCAATTTCAATCATGATTCTTTATTATAAATTTATAGAAGATGTTTTATTCGATGTTACTCTAAAATCTTTTTCAATTGTGTTTGAAGATGATTTCAGATTTTTTTCTCTGTATACAATTCGGTATGCACCTGGCTGTAATTGCCAATAACCTGATTTAGTTTCTTGATCTAAATTGCAAACCCATTCAAATGTTCCGTCTTCTTTTACAACGAAAACTTGACCAACAATTAAATGTGCTGTTTTATAACTTAAATAACCTGGAGCCATTACATCAACAGAAGCGGTACTACTTTGAGTCACATCAACGTCGACATATGTTCTTGGTAATGTTAAAATTTCTAATTTATATTTCCCAACAATGTATTTATCGGTTGTATTTATTTGCTGAACGTTAATCGTAGAAGTAGATCCTGATTGCATAACTCTTGTTTCAACATGATATGGCTTCGATGCATTCAAAAAACGAACTTTGATATAACCTTGAGGTACATCAACAACAATCGTATTGTGCGTATTTTTTAAAATCGTGATTCCTTTTTTCTCGATTTTAGGCAATGTATTCACAATCAAATCGTATTTATACTTTGGATCCATAACTAAAGTATCCGGATTACCGTATTGATTTATCGTATGCTCAAAAGTATATAACAACCTTTTAGTTCCAGCTTCATATAAAAACATTGTCACATCCGTTTCTTTTGGATTTTTTGAAATGTCATTTAAATTGATCTGAACTGTCGTATTTAATAATGCTTTTGAAATAACAGATTTCAAAACAGTCTTAAAAGCTCCTTTTGTTTCTGCATCAGAATATGCTCCAATACAATTAAACTTTTCTAAATAAGACAAATCCAATCCTAAACCGATCACAAAAGGTGTGATTTTAACTCCTTTATCTTTCAATTTTTGAGCGATAATACAAGGGTCATTATCACACGCTTCAAGTCCGTCGGTAATTAAAATAATAATATTACGAGTCGTTGCATCTGGAAAATCTCCTGCGGCAGCTTCCAACGAACGTGCAATTGGAGTCGTCCCTTTAGCGACAATTGATAAAATTCTATTTTTTACCCTAGTATAATTATCTTCCCCAAAAGGAACTTCTAACTTTGTATCATTACAATCTTGAAAAGTTGCTGTAATTGCAGATTGATGTCCGTAAACTCGAAGTGCAATTTCTAAATTAGGCGTACCTGTTAAACTATCAACCGCTTGTGCTAATAATTCTTTTGCAGCCTGAATTCTCGTTTGTGTTTCATCCCATTTTGCATTCATACTATTTGAAGCATCCAAAATAAAAAGTATGCGTGTTTTTTCTTGTCCAAAAAGAATTGAACTAAAAAAGATAAAAAGTATGAAAATGAAATTCTTCAAATTAATAATCGCCTAATGTTTCTTCTAACTGGTTTAAAGCAATTTCTAATTGTTCAGCATTTGGCGCAACCCCATGCCATTTATGAGAACCTACCATGAAATCAACACCTTGACCCATTTCTGTTTTCATAATGATCATAATTGGCTTACCATTTCCTGTCATTGATTTTGCTTTTGCTAACGTTGATTTCAACGCATCGATATCATGTCCGTCAACTGAAAGTACTTCCCAACCAAAAGCTTGCCATTTTTGAGAAAGATTCCCTAAAGACAAAACATCTTCAACATCTCCATCAATTTGACGACCGTTGTAATCTATTGTAGAAATGATATTATCTACTTTATTTGCGCTTGCATACATTGCAGCTTCCCAAATTTGACCTTCTTGTAATTCACCATCACCATGTAAAGTGTAAACGATTGATTTATCACCGTTTAATTTTTTTGTTTGACATGTTCCAAGCGCATTTGATAAACCTTGACCTAAAGATCCTGAAGCCATTCTGATTCCTGGTAATTTTTTATCTGTAGAAGGGTGACCTTGTAAACGTGCAGACATTTTTCTAAACGTTCCTAATTCAGCAGCAGGAAAATAACCTGCTCTTGCTAAAACACTATACCAAACTGGAGAAATATGACCATTTGATAAGTAGAAAACATCTTCTCCAATTGCATCCATTGAAAAATTTGAAGCATTGTGATTCATTGCATCGAAATACAAAACAGTTAAAAAATCCGTACAACCTAAAGATCCTCCAGGGTGACCTGAGTTAACGGCTGAAACCATTCTTACAATATCTCTTCTTACTTGTGATGCAATTCTTTTTAATTCTAATGTTTCCATTTTTTATCGTTTTCTACATGTATTTTACAAATTTAGTTTTTTAATTATTAATAGGCATTAAAAACAATTAAGAAAAAATTTTTTAGCTTCGTGCAACTTTTAGATTTAAATCCCAGTCTAAAGCATTAACAAATCATAAAACATTAAAATGAAAAAAATAATAATTATTATTCTACTTTTTATTTGTAATTACTCTTTTAGTCAAGAAAATTATAAAAATAAAAATTTCACAACTGAAGAAATTCATAATTTTTTAAAAGAAAAATATTCAATTGAAGAAATTAATGAAATGAAAGTTAAGAACAGTGAACTTTATAATTTCTATTGTAAATCATTTAAAGAAGGGATAATCTTAGTTAAAAATTACAAGGAAAGATATAAAGACAAAGAAATTACAACTACAAAATTAAATGTTACATTAAATGATAATGAAATTTTTAATTATTTGAAATACAATATTCAACCTACAGAATTTCATCAATATTTCTCTATCAATAATGATAACACGCTTGTTATCATTAAAGGTAAATCAACTTTAAAAAACTAGAAAAATGTCAATAAAATATTTTTTAACTTCACTCTTAATTTGCATTAGTTTTTTTGCATTCAACCAACAAAACGTTAATATCAATGCAAAAGTCTTCATTAATGGCTCCCTTCAAAATGCCATTCAACCAGATTCAATTTCAATTCACGCTTGTTTAGGTGATTCTATTAAAATTACGATCAACCCAAGCTACCCAAATTCATTTGAATCTACTGGTTTAGGATATTCTCAAAACAATACGAATGTTACTCGAAAATGGTTTTTACCTAACAATGTAACGATTAACGATAACTTTGAAGTTAATTTTGTGGTTACAAATACAAATGGATTCTCTGTAATAGTATTACTAACTGACAATAGTAATTTTGAATATTTTAAAAATTTATTTTTTTACATTGGAGTGAAACCAAATTTTGGATTACTCAATATAACTCCTGACCCAGTTTGCACAAACGGTGTAATAACTTTACATGGAGGAATAGATGCTACGGATAGTACTAGTAACAACTTTACAACTCCACCAGGAATAGTAACTGCTAGTGATATTTTAGCCGATACTACATTTTTACCTGATGGAAGTGGAGCAAGTTATCAATCATCTATAAATATATTAACCTTCAATCCTGGTCAAACAGTTTCAAATCCTTGTGGAATTGAATCTATCTGTTTAAATATGGAACATTCGTATTTAGGTGATTTAGACATTACTATTACTTGCCCAAACAATACTACTATTTCATTAGTTTCATATGCTAATTCACCAAATACTGGTGGAGAATATTTAGGGCAACCTATACTTACAGGTACTAATCCAGGTATAGGAGCAAATTATTGTTTTTCATCTTCAGCATCTCAAACTATGAATACAGCTGCAGCATCTGTTGCCTTTAATACAATGATGCCAGCAACATCTTATTTGCCAGTGGATGCTTTTTCAGGGTTGAATGGATGTCCACTCAACGGAACATGGACAATTACAGTGACTGATAATTTACCTGCTGATAATGGTTATATTTTTAGCTGGGGAATAAATTTTGATGCTTGTCAATATACAAACAATATGACTTACCAAAACAAACCTGTTTCAGGTGGATGGGTAAATGTGAATAATATTTCTTTTCAATCTCCTGATTCAACAGTAACGATTGCAAGTACTAATAGCTTTATGTTTGAAGTTAATGATAATTTTGGCTGTAAACATGATACGACTTTAACTATTACAATTCAAAATCCTCCTCTTCAATTAAATTATACAGGTGGAATCGATTGTAATGATAGCTCTGTCGTATTGAATCAAAACATTGGAGGTCCTCTAGGTCAATGGACATGTGTAAATAGCTCAGGTGTGACTTTTACACCTCCAAATAATATTTCAACTACTGCACATGTTCCTAGCTATGGAGATTACCAATTTGTATTTACAGAATCTTCATGTAATCAAGATGATACTGTTACAATCAAATTTAGACCTGACCAATATGTTGATTTATTTACTGAATTGAAAATATGCAGAGGTTATGAACAAGAAATACAATCATTCCCCTTTGCAGATTATGCTCCATACATCACGAATTACATTTGGACAAAACAAGGTAATTCTTCAGTGATTTCGAATAGTAATTCAATTAATGTAACCGAAGCGGGTTATTACATTTGCACTGTAACAGGAGAATGTGCTTCATTTTCAGATTCAACTTTAATAATAATTAAAGATTGTGATATTGAAATACCAAATACATTTACTCCTAATGGTGATGGAGAAAATGATATTTTCAAATTATTAACTGATGATGTAGATTTCTTTAAAACATTTAATATCTCAATTGTTAATCGATGGGGAAATATTGTAGCTGAATTTAGTGTTCCTGACTTTAAATGGGATGGTAAAGATAAAAGTGGAAATATAGTTGAAACAGGTGTTTATTTTTACAATATCACTTCAACAACAATAGAAGATACTGAATTGAAAAAACAAGGTTTTATTCAAGTATTTACTGATAAATAAAGCTTAAATAATAATTTTAATAAAACGCTTCAAGAAATTGAGGCGTTTTTTTTGTTACTATTTTTTTAATCTGAATTGTTATGATATAAACCTTTAAAATTTATATCATGGCCGGAGCGAAAGAAACCCCAAGACAAAAAATGGTAGGACTAATGTATTTAGTCTTAATGGCATTGTTAGCATTGAATGTTACAAAAGCTGTTTTAGATGCGTTTGTTGCAATTGAAGATAATATTCAAAAATCTTGTACAAAGCAATTGGATCGAGGTGATTCATATATTGCTGATTTAAAGTCTGAGTTATCTGATCTATCGAATCCTTTAAAAACTCAAAAGGTAAATTATTTCTTAAATATTGCAAAAAAAATTGATGTTGAAACAGCAAAAAGAATCAAAGAAATCGACGAAATTAAACTCGCAATTTTAGAGAAAAGTGGAGAAAAAATAGATCAAGTAAAAGAAAATGATCCCGAATCAATTATTTGGAAAAATTACGATACAAAAAGTCCATTGCAACCTACTCGCTTAAATCTTATGGCGATTCAGGCAAAAGATCAATACGATATCCCTATGCATGAAATCATTGGAGATGAATTGACTGTAATTACGGGTTCAGGTAAAGATTTATGGAAACATTATAACGAATTCAGAAATAATATTTGTCATCTTGTTGGGACGTATGAAATTGGAGAGAAAAAGTATTCGTTCAATCCAACGAATATCAATAAATTTAAAGATAACAATGAATTAAACTTACTGGTCGAAAGATTAATAGCTAAAAACACAATCAATACCAACGAAGATAAAGAAGTCTTAAAACAACTTTATACGGAACTGACAAAAAACGAACGATACAATACGGAAGAAGAAAAAAACATACATTGGATCGGTAAAACATTTGATCACTCCCCGCTCGTTGCAGCAATTGCTTCGTTAACTTCCATGCAACAAGAAATATTAACAGCACGAGCAACTGCCCTAGCTCACATCAAAGGAAAAGTAACTGTTGGCGATTATAGTTTTAATAAAGTTACAGCTTTAGCTTATGGTCCAGCATCAGTAAACCAAGGTGATAATATAGATATAAAAGTAATGATGGCTGCTTATGATTCAGACAATCAACCAATTGTTACATTCAATGGTAACCCAGTTAAAAACATTCAAGATGGTTATGGAATTGTCTCCACAAGAGCAGGTTCAGGGAATGAAATGAAATTGAGCGGAACTGTTTCAATTAGAAAAAAATCAGGTGAAATGAAAACAGAAAAATGGGAAACTTCAGTTGTAGTAATGAAACCTCAAGGAACAATTTCAATTCCTGCTTACAATATACTTTATAAAAACTATCCCAATGAAATTGAAGCAGTTGCCTCTGGATTTGATGAGACATTTGTAACAGGAACGGCTGGAATGAAATTCACTAAAAAAGGAACGAAATATATTGTTGATCCGGGTACAGCGAGAACTTGTAGTATGACAATTTATGGGAAAAATAAAAAAGATTCGTCTAGAAAAATGCTTGGGACTTTCAATTACAAAGTCGCTTCTTTGCCAACACCACAACTATATTTTGGCTCACTTTCAAATGGAACTAAAGCAAGTGTTTCTTTAATTAAAACAATAAAAAGATTGAAAAATGCTTATGATCCTTCAAGTCCATTGAATATTGCATTTAGCACTTTACAATGGGACATTTCTATTGAAGGGACAAATTTAAAGGCTGATGGAAAAACAGATCAACTTAATCAAAAAGCTTTTGATATACTTAGACAAGTGCGAAAAGGAAATCGAATAATCATAACATCAAAAGCATTGGGAGCAAAAACAGCTTCAATTACTAGTTGTATTATCGTTGCAGAATAAATTTTCCTATACCTAAATCAGTTTAATAGCGGTTAGAAATAATCGCTATTTTTCGTTGAACTATTTTCTTTTATATTACAATTTCTTTTTCTACCTTTAGATTGAAAACACAACAATAAACCGACGAGAAATGAAACAAATTGGAATAAATGGATTTGGGAGAATTGGAAGATATTTTACTCGTCTAGCTCTTGATCGAAACGATATTAACGTTACAGTAATTAATGATTTAGCAGATGTAAAAACATTGGCTCATCTTCTAAAATATGACAGTGTTCACGGAAAATTAAATCATCCTTTCACCATTCAAGACAATAAAATAGTTTTTGAAAATGGTAAAGAAATACTTTTTATCAAAGAACGTAATCCAGAATTAATTCCTTGGAAAGAATACGGTGTAGAAATTGTATTAGAATCAACTGGATTATTTTTATCACATGATGATGCTAGCAAACATTTAGTTGGTGGTGCAAAAAAGGTAATAATATCTGCGCCTGCTAAAACAGAAGATGTAAAAACGGTTGTATTAGGTGTAAATGATCAGTTATTAGAAGATACTGATGTAATTGTATCAAATGCTTCTTGCACTACAAATTCAGCAGCTCCTTTGATTAAAGTCTTGTTAGAATTAGGTGAAATTGAATCTGCATTCATCAATACAGTTCACAGTTATACTTCTGATCAACGTTTACATGATGCTCCACATTCTGATTTGAGAAGAGCTCGTGCGGCTAATCTTTCAATTGTTCCAACAACAACTGGAGCGGCAAAAGCAATTACCAAAATTTTCCCTGAACTTGAAGGGAAAATGGGTGGCGGCGGAATGCGAGTTCCTGTTCCAGATGGTTCTTTAACTGACTTAACTGTTGTGATGAAAAAACCATTAACGGTTGACCATATCAACGAAGCAATGAAAAAAGCTGCTAATTCTACTTTGAAAAATATTTTAGCCTATACAGATGAACCTTTGGTTTCAATTGATATCGTTGGAAATCCACACAGTTGTATTTATGACTCAGAATTGACAAGTGTCATTGGTAACATGGTGAAAATTGTAGGTTGGTATGATAATGAAGCTGGTTATTCCAATAGATTAATAGATTTAGCGATTAAATTATAGAGAATTTTAAACATAAAAAAACCGAGTTATTAACTCGGTTTTTTTATGTTTATTAATTTCAAGTAATCTTATTTTTGTTTAAAAATCCAGCCTTTAACACCTATTGTTTTAGATTCAGCTATTGCATCTCCTTTAGTGGAATACGAACCAATACTTACAACATACATTTTATCAATTCTTCCTAATAATTTAGCATCCAATCCTTTTGCAATCATTTGACTAACAAAATGTTCAGCATTGGCTTCAACTGAAAATGAACCCCCAATAATATGATATTTACCTCCTGATGAACTTGCAACGGGTGCAGAAACTACTGGAGCTGGCTTTGGTTTAGGAATTGCTTTTGGTTTTTCAACTGGCTTCACCTCTTCTACTGGCGCTGGAGTTTCTTCTTCCATAGCTGGTGCTGAAACCTCTTCAGTATTCGATGTTTCAACAACAACGGTCGTAGATGATTCCTCTTCTGGAGCAGAATCAGCTTCAGTAGATTCAATGTTTTTATTATTCTCAGCTAAAACTTTTGGTTCAACTAACTTTGGAGCAGAAATGTCACCAGAATTATATAGAATAAATCCTAAACCTCCTAAAAGTCCAACCGCAATAATACTCACCGCTAAAACAATTGAAGACTTTTGATTTGCCGTTTTTTGAACGATAAAAGATCTTTTCGGTTCTTTAACTTCCTTCTCTTTTTTCGGAGTAGATTTAGCATCTTCTTTTAATGTCGCTTTAACTTCTTCTTTTGCAGCTTCTGTTTTCGGAGCTTCTTCCTCTTTTGACTCTTCAGGCATTCCTTTCATTGCTAATTTTTCCATACGTGAAGCTAAACGTCTTTCTCGTTCAGCTTCACGCTCAGCATTTTTAATTCTTTTTGCCTCTAATTCTTCTGGAGTTAATTCTGCTTTTGGTTTTGGAGGAGAAACCGGTTCCGTTTGAACAGGTGCAGTCACTTCAGGAATAACTTTTTCTTCTTTAATTTCTATTTTTGGCTCAACAACTGGACGTTCTCTTTTTTCTTTGACAACAGGTGTTGGCTTTACAATTTCAGGTTTTGGCAACGTATCAGCATAATTCTCCATCAAAATACCATCTTTCAACATTTCTACTGGACCTAATTTACGAATTGCAATTACATGCTTCTCCCCTATTTGAATTTCTAAATCCTTGCTTGAATTAATTGTAATTCCTTCTATATCATCTTGATATCCAGAGCCATTATTGTTATTTTGTACGATCTCAGTTGGTAAAACTTCATTCGTAACTTGAACCGATTCTTCTGTGACTTCAACTAATTCAACAACAGTTTCAGCTACGATAACAACTTCAGGTTCTTTTACTTCAACCACTTCAATAATTGGATCGACTTCCATTTTAATTTCTGGATCAGCGACTTCAATTACTTCAATTTTTCCCTCAACAACAGGAACAATTACCTCATCTTTTTTAACTTCAGAAGGCATAGAACCGTCCCAGTTTCTAAAAATAACATCACCTGATTTATCTTTTAAAAATGTTCCAAATTGAAACATATCATAAGACTCTCCTCTATCTAAAACTGCTAGAACATCGCGAACATATTTTGAAATTAAATTCTTAGCATCATTTAATTCAAATCCTTCTTTTTCAGAAATATAGGTAGCTAATTTACCATCATCATATTTCAGATAAGGCATAAACATTATTTCACCAGTTGAGTGATTTGTAATTGTTAAAGCACCCAAATCAGGAATAATTATCGTATTTACTTCCTTTAATAGTAACAATAAGTATTTATCCATATCAGTGAAAAATTAATATTTAGCAATCATGAAAGTACAAAAATTATTTAAATAATTCTGAAAATTGAAAAGTTTCATTTAATCTTATCCCAGAAGGTGTAGTCTGAAGCGTACAACATTCATTTACACTGTCATGTTCCAAGAACAAAATATATTCATTTTCAGCTGCTTTATTTAAGAACGTTGATTTTTCGTCCAATGTTAATAATGGTCGAGTATCGTATCCCATCACGTAAGGCAATGGAATATGACCTGTGCTTGGTAATAAATCAGCCATAAATACCAACGTTTTTCCTTGATATTTGATATGTGGAATCATCATACTTTCAGTATGTCCATCTACAAAAAGCACATCCATTCCTTCAAAAACATTTTCAGTATAATCTCCTTTGCGTTCGATGAATTTTAACTGACCACTTTCTTGAATTGGTAAGATGTTTTCTGATAAAAAAGAAGCTTTTTCACGAGCATTTGGTTCTGTTGCCCATTTCCAATGATTCTCTGTGCTCCAGTAATTTGCTTGTTTAAAAACCGTCTCAAAACCTGTTTGATCTTTGTTCCATTTTACACCTCCTCCACAATGATCAAAATGTAAATGTGTTAAAAACACATCTGTAATATCATCATGAGAAAAACCTAATTTATAAAGGTTCGAATCTAAACTATCATTCCCATTCAAATGATAATGAGAAAAAAACTTTTCAGATTGTTTATCTCCAATTCCAGTATCTATCAAAATAAGCTTATTCCCATCTTCAATCAATAAACTTCTCATGGACCAATTACAAAGATTATTTTCATCTGCCGGATTTGTTTTTTGCCACAAAGTTTTAGGAACAACTCCGAACATTGCACCTCCATCTAACTTGAAATTTCCTGTGTTTAAAGTATGAATTTTCATCGCTTATTTATTTTTACTATAAATGTATATTTTGTCTGTTGAAAAACTAAATTTTTCAATCGGTAAATCATTGATTTTTGGAGCCTTTAAACCGTCTTTAAAAGTTGTATTACCAACAATGACTCTCGCTTCATCCCATGAATTATCAATAATGAAATGCTGTAATGTTTTACTTCCTCCTTCAATAAAAACAGATTGAATATTTAATTCATAAAGTGCTTCTAGAATTGAAGCTGTATTCAAATCTGATAACTTAACCCATTGACAATTTGCTGATTTTTCAGATTTTATTTTGTTTAAAATAATCGTTTTGGCTTCCGAATTAAAAATATTCGAATCGCTTGAAATTCTTAATTGACTATCAATCAAAATTCGAATTGGATTTTTACCATCTACTTCTCTTACAGTCAAACTTGGATTGTCGTTTTCAACTGTTTTTCTACCGACCAAAATGGCTTGCTCTTCGGAACGCCATTGATGAACCAAAATTTGAGTTTCAGGAGAACTTATCCAATTCACACCTTTTGAAGCTTCTTCTCTATTTTTATCTAAAAATCCGTCTTGAGTTTGAGCCCATTTTAAGATGATGTATGGTCGTTTCTTTTCATGAAAAGTAAAGAATCGTTTATTTAAAAATCTACATTCTTTTTCTAATACACCAACTACCACTTCAATTCCAGCATCTTTTAATCGTTTAATTCCTTTACCTGAAACTTCTGAAAAAGTATCTAAACAACCAATTACAACTTTTTTGAAATGATGATGAACAATTAAATCTGCGCATGGAGGCGTTTTTCCGAAGTGAGCACAAGGTTCTAACGAAACATAAATCGTTGCTTCTTTTAATGAATCTTTATCCAAAACGGAATTAACAGCATTAACCTCTGCATGTGCTTGTCCGTATTCACGATGATAACCTTCTCCAATAATTTTTCCATTCAAAACAATTACAGCACCAACCATCGGATTAGGAGCAACATTACCTTCCCCTAATCGAGCTAATTCAATACAGCGTTGCATGAAAATTTCATCTGTCATCATATTGCGAATATACTGAATTGTAATTCTAAATTAATTGAAATAGAAAAGATAATTCTTCATTTTTAAAATTCCACTATCTTCGTATTTATGAAAACATTCACGCGAGAAGAAAAATTTAAACACTTATTTAGCCTTCCAGTTATAGTTGCTGCGTTAGGCTATTTTGTCGATATCTATGATTTATTACTCTTTGGAATTGTTAGAATTCCAAGTTTAGAAGCAATGAAACTAGATCCAGATGTTGCTGGAAGTATTATCAATAATTGGCAAATGTTTGGTTTGCTTCTTGGTGGAATTTTATGGGGAGTCCTTGGTGATAAAAAAGGTCGATTATCTGTGCTTTTTGGTTCTATTTTAGTTTATTCTTTAGCAAATATTGCCTGTGGTTTCTTGCCTTCAATAAATTTTATGGACAAAACATATGCATATGCAGGTTTGAGATTTATCGCTGGAATTGGTCTAGCTGGCGAACTTGGAGCAGGAATCACTTTAGTTGCTGAATCATTGCCAAAAGAATTAAGAGCAATTGGAACTTCATTGGTTGCTGGATTTGGATTGTTTGGAGCTGTTGTTGCCAATTTTACCGTTAAACTTTCAGGAGACTGGACATATGCTTACATGATCGGTGGAGGTTTAGGTTTATGTCTTTTATTACTTAGAATTGGGGTTTTAGAATCTGGTATTTACAAAGACATTTCAAGTGATTCTGAAATTAAAAAAGGAAATTTCTTCTCCTTTTTTACTAATTGGGAACGCTTTGTAAAATACATGAAATGCATTGGAATTGGATTACCAACATGGTTTTGCATCGGAATTTTAGCATTTTTTGCAAATCAAGTTGGAAAGGATTTAGGTATTATTGAAGAGGTTAATCCAGCTCAAACAATCATGTGGGCATATATTGGTATTTCAGCAGGTGATTTTCTAAGTGGCTTTTTAAGTCAATGGTTAAAATCACGAAAGAAAGCCATTATTTATATGATGGTATTTACTTTAATCGGTGTAATTCTTCTGTTATTTGGAGGTACGAAAAGTGCTAACATGTACTATTTTTATTGTGTTTGGTTAGGTTTAGGTACAGGATATTGGGCAATGTTCGTGACAGTTGGTGCAGAACAGTTTGGAACAAATATTCGATCTACTGCAACTACTACAATTCCAAATATTGTAAGAGGAACAGTGATTTTAATGACTTTCTTATTTGATTTTTGTAAACCTACAACAGGTGTCGTTTATTCAGCTGTTATTGTTGGGGTAATTGCTTTCGGAATAGGTATTTATTCGACACTTACCATTAGTGAAACACATGGGAAAGAATTAGATTTTGTGGAATAAACGAAACACTAAATCGATAAAGTAATATTTTTTTGTACATTTGTGGTGTTAAACTATTTCTGCTATTAGTAATTTATTAATGTTAAGGTAAAATTCGCTAAGTAATTCTACTTAAATCTATTTAATAATTTCTGATATAATAATACTCAACTGTGAAACATGTTAAATTTATGTTTGCTAAGTTAATGTATTATGAAAAAGTCAATATTTTTATTGCTATCCCTATTTTTACCACTTATTTCATTTTCAACAACCACTTATACTGTTGGAGCAGCAGGTAGTTATACGACTATTGCTAGTGCATATGCAGCATGTACAGGGTCTACAGATTATGTGATTGAGATAAGGAGTGACTATAGTTTAGAATCTTTGCCTATTTCTTTGGGTACACTTTCAAATAAAAGTTTAGTTAATACAGTAACAATAAGACCTCAAACGGCGGTTTCACCGACTTGGAGCACATCAAATGGAACGTCAATATTTACGCTAAATGGAGCAGACTATGTGATTTTTGATGGAAGAGCTGGTGGAAGTGGTTCATCTGTTTGGTCTATTCAAAACACAAGCACAGGAAGTGGAGCTGACGTATTTTTAATTCAATCTGATGCAAGATATAACACAATAAAATATCTCACCTTAAAAGGTTCAGGAACAGGAACTGGTGCTCCAATAGGATTTGGATCTAGTGCTTCCGGAGGAAATACTAACAATACCATTTCTAATAATAACATAACTAAATCAACCGGAGGAACACCAGCTTACGGAATATATTCCTATGGATCTTCTGTTGCAAATAATAATAGTAGTACAACCATTTCAGATAATAATTTTTATGATTTAGGAGAGGGTGATTGGTGTGCACCTGTATTGTATCTTATTCTGATAATTGGACTATTACAAATAATAGTTTTTACCAAACTGCAAATATTACTTTATCATCAACTGACCTAAATATGATTTATATTGGCGCAAACAATGTAGATGCTACAATAACAGGTAATTATTTTGGAGGGAGATCTTCAAGTTGTGGCGGAAGCGCATTTACCATAACTACAGGAAGCTATAAACTAACTTGTATCAGCTTTAATTCAATTACTGGAAACGTAAGTTTATTAAGTAATACTTTTGCAAATTTTACTGCTACATCTACTGGGTCAAATTCTATTACTTGTATTGACACTTATAATACAGCAGTATACACAATTGGTTCTTTAGGCAATGGAAATACTTTTGGTAGCACATCTTCAAACGGAAGCATAACAATAAATGGTTCTACAGGGAGTACAAAATTCTATGCAATTTCACATTTTGCAACCAACTCTTCAAATTCGATTTCTTATAATACATTCGCAGGTATCACTCAAAATCATACAACCGCTTCAACTTTTCCAATATTTTATGGCATATACGCTAGTTTAAGCTCTAACGCTAGTATAAGTTATAATACATTTGGAGCAACAAATGGAGCAATTCAATTAACTGGAACTAGTGTTGGTGTTGGATACGAAGTAATCTCATGGAATTCAAACAACAATGCATCAATAACATATAACACATTTCAAAATTTTAATGTTAGTAATGCTGCTTCAACAAATGATAATTCAATATTATATTTTTCTGGAACTGGTACATCCACAATAACAAATAATACACTTGGAAGTACAACAACTAATAATATGGCATTTTCTACTATTGATCAAGTAAATGCAATTCACGATTATTCAGATGGAAATAGCACTATAAGCAATAATACAATCCAACAATTCAACATTACCGGGACAGGAACATCTACAGGCTTCTATGGAATAAACATAGATTTTTCTTCAGCTATTAAAACAATTTCATCTAATACAATTAAGAATATTACTACTGCAGCAACTGGCATTTATGCTTTTACAGGTATTCATTTAGAAAGTTCAAATGTTTCAAACACAAATAGCATATCCCAAAACACAATAAAAACTATTTCAGCATCAAGTTCAACTGATGCAACTGTCATTGGAATTTACAATTATGATGGTGGAGGAACAGTTCAAAAAAATAGATTATCCGATTTTACATTTAATTCAAGTAATTCTTCCGCAAATTTATTTGGTATTTTAGTTGACGCCGATAATGATCTAAATTTTTACAATAATGTTGTTTTATTCGATAATGGCTCTGCTTCAGCTAGAATAAGAGGGATATTAAATAGATCTGGAACTTCAAACACATTTAATTTCTATCAAAATACAGTTAAAATTTATGGAACAGCAACTTCTGGCTCAAATAATTCGAGTGCATTTACTGATTTAAATTCTGCTGGTTCAACCATCAATGTTAAAAATAACATATTCCAGAACACTAGATCAAATAGTGGTGGTTCCGGAACCCATCTTTCAATTCGATTTGGAAGTAGTTCGCCTACAATTGCATCAGATTATAACTATTTAGAAGCAAGTGGTTCAGGCGGTAAAATAGGAAATTGGAATGGAACGGAATATACAACGATTGCATTATTTAGAACAGCTTCTTCAAAAGATGCAAATTCTAAAAATGGAACAATAACAATCGGTAGTTTAGGATCGGTAACAGCAAACGCTTCTGGTAATGTTCAAAATACTGGTACAGATATGGATGCAATTGTTCCAACTGACTTTGACGGAACAGCAAGACATGCTACTACACCTTGGATTGGAGCATTTGAATCAGCTACAGCGTTACCAATTGAATTATTATTTTTTAATGCCAAACTTGAAAATAATACTTACGTTGATTTAACTTGGTCAACAGCTTCAGAAATAAACAATGATTATTTTACAATTGAAAGATCACAAGATGGACTAAATTTTCAAGAATTTGAATTCGTAGCAGGCGCTGGTAATAGCACTCATAAAATCAACTATTCTTTAATAGATAGAGATCCTTTTGATGGAATTTCTTACTATCGATTAAAACAAACTGATTATGATGGGAAATATACTTATTCTGATATAATTTCCGTTAACAAAACGAATTTAAACTCAACTTTTACTATTTACCCAAATCCTAATCATGGAAATGAATTTGCAATCAGTGGAAATGTTAATTGGGAAAATTCGAAAATTTCTATTTACAATCAATCCGGTATGTTAATTGAAAATGTAAATATAAATGACGACCAACTAATTCATCCTTCTAGCAATTTAAATTCAGGTATTTACTTTATTAAAATCATCTCAAATGAGACAAACACTACTTTGAAAATGATTGTCAATTAATAAAATTTAAAGCATAAAAAAACGCCAGCTCAACTAATTGAACTGGCATTTTTTTTATAAATTATTTTTATTAATGTTTCGCTAAGTAATCAGCAACTCCATCAAAACTAGCTGTCATTCCAGCATCTCCTTTAGTCCAGTTTGCAGGACAAACTTCTCCGTTTTCTTCGAAAAATTGTAATGCATCAACCATTCTTAATGCTTCATCAACGTTTCTTCCTAATGGGAAGTTATTTACCAATTGGTGCATAACAACTCCATTTTTGTCTATTAAGAATAAACCTCTGTAAGCAATCATTGGACCATTTGCAGTTAATTTACCTTCCATGTCGTATTCGTACTCTCCAGCTAAAACACCATAAGCTTCAGAAATTGTTTTATCTGTATCAGCGATAATTGGGTAAGTTACTCCTTGAATACCACCTTGTTTTTTAGGAACTTGTAACCATCCCCAGTGAGATTCTTCTGTATCTGTTGAAGCAGCAACAACTTTTGCTCCTCTAGCTTCGAATTCAGCTAATTGCGCTTGAAATGCATGTAATTCAGAAGGACATACAAATGTGAAATCTTTTGGGTAAAAGAATAAAACCACTGGATTTTTTCCAATGAATTGATCTAATGAAAAATCTTTAACGATTTCTCCTCCGTTTACTACTGCAGCCGCTTTAAATGACGGTGCTTTTTTTCCTACTAAAACTCCCATGTTTATTTTATTTATTATGATTATTAAAATTTACTACACCAAATTTAATTATAAAGCATTAATTAATTATTAAGCCAAGCATTAAACATCCAATTTGTTTTCTCTTTTTCTCGAATTAAATCACTTATCAATGAAACAGTACCTTCATCATTTGCCTCTGAAGCCAATTTTAGAATTTCCCGTTCGTGAATCAATAACTTTAATTGTGCATCTAATATGTACTTCATTCCTAGATTTCCATCACTAACAATTCCATTTTCTAAAATAGAACTTTCTCTTAAATAGTCTGAAAAAGTTGAAAATGGAGTTATATTCAATACCAATAGACGTTCTGCAATATCATCAATGATTATTTGTGTTCGAGAATACAATTCTTCAAATTTTAAATGCAATTCGAAAAAATTTTGACCTTTAATATTCCAATGTAATGATCTTAAATTTTGATAATGTAATTGATATTCTGCTAATAGAACATTCAATTTATTTTTATAACTCGTTTCCATAGCTTAAATATTTATAATACAAAGATGAAAATTTAAACGTCATTAATTATATTGATTATATTTATATTTTAATAGATAATATTTATGGTTACAATCCAACAAATGAACTACATCTTGGCTTTAAATGATGCTCGTCATTTTCAGCGTGCAAGTGAACAATGTTTTGTAACACAGCCTACCCTATCTATGCAAATAAAAAAAGCAGAAGATGATTTAGGTTTTCAAATTTTCGATCGTTCAACAAATCCACTATCCTTAACAAATTTTGGAGAAGAATTTATTCCTATAATTCGTGAAATCACTAATGATGTTTCAAAAATTGAACATCTAACAAAATCCATGAAAGGACTTTATACAGAAAAAATTAGAATTGGAATTATACCGACCATTTCCGCTTACTTGGTTTCTGATATGTTTAAAAATTGGAAAGAAGAATTAATAAATTCTCAAGTAATAATAAAAGAATTGAAAACAGAAGATTTATTAATCGCTATCGAAAAAAAAGAAATTGATTTAGGAATTTTAGCTGGGCCAATAAATGAAACAAGTTTAAGAACAACTCCAATATTTAAAGAAGAAATAAAAGCGTATATCAAAAATCATAAAGATTCAAAAATATCATCAAGCTCATTAGGTAAATTACACCCTTGGTTGTTAAGTAAAGGTAACTGCTTAAGAACGCAGATGGTACACTTTTGCAGTATCCAAACTGAAAAAGAAGATAATTGGAATTATGAAGGGGGAAATATTGAACTTTTAATTCGAATGGTTAATGAAAACGGAGGATATACACTTATTCCAAGTGAACTAGAACGAATTCTTAACCTTAAAAAGACAGATTGTATTCAAATTTTTTCAGATGATGTAAATGAAAATCCTGCTCGTGAAATCATCGCAATTTCTCCAAATAGATCAACAAAATGGAATTCTATCGAAAAAATAATCCGATCATGTCAACACTTCTATAATAAAACAGAAAATAATAATCTAAAAATATTAGATTGGAAATAGCTGAAAAAAACTAATTGATTTACAACGATTTTAAAAATTTTATTAACGCAGCTCTATCAGATGTGTTTAATTTCCTAAAATAAATCTTTGCATTTGCAGCTTCTCCTCCATGCCATAATATAGCTTCAGTTAAATTTCTAGCTCTTCCGTCGTGTAAAAAATTACTATGTCCATTTACAACTTCTGTCAACCCAATTCCCCACAAAGGAGGCGTTCTCCATTCACTTCCATCAGCTAAATATTCTGTTCGATTATCTGCTAAACCTCCACCCATATCATGCAACAATAAATCTGTATAAGGATATATCGTTTGATTTGAAATCGATTTAAAGGCAACATTCACGGCTGTTTTCTGTTTAGGAGTATGACATTTTACACAAGAAGCTTCAGTAAAAATTTGTTTTCCTCTGATCACTTCTGAATCGCTAATATTTCGCTTTGCAGGAACCCCCAAAGTTTTTAAATAAAACGCAACAGAATAAATCAAACTATCCGATAGTTCTTTCTCTGAATTTACTGATTGAGATTGTCCATAAGAATTTTCTAAAGGAAATAAGAAGTTTGTAATCCCAATATCTTCCGAAAATGCGAATCCAACTTGTTGAAGTAAAGTTGGTGAACCTGCTTTCCACCCAAATCGCCCAATAGACATCTTTTGATCTTTTACATTCCAAACTGAATTTGCTTTTCCTGATATTCCATCTCCATTTGAATCAAACAAGTCTTGATTTGCAAGTAATGCCCAATCCGGAATTGCTTCTAATAATCCCAAACCAAAAACAGGTCTTGATAATCGTGGGGACACCATAGCATCAGAAGGAAAAGACATATATGAATTTAAAATTGAAAATGTTGGCTGACGCAATTCATAAGCTTCACCATCGTCAAAATTTCCTTGTATATAGGTATAATTAACATTTACATTTCCCTCAGAAGTTAAACCGAAAATGGCTCTTGGTTGAAACTGTAAACCAAAATTTGGAATTGCTAGTGGACCACCATGAACACTTTCACCTGATACACTAATTCTTAATAATAAGTTATGTAAATTATCACCCTCAGCAGGAGCACTATTTCTGCCATCACTTGGATGACAAGACACACAGGATACTGCGTTAAATAAAGGACCTAAACCTGGATTTATTGGTGAAGGAGAACTAACAAATGAAGCTTCAAAAAATTTGTCACCTACACTATGAATTTGTTCTTGTGTTGGAGTCAAGCCAATAAATGTATTCGCAAATGCACCTCCACTTTGATCAAAAAAAGTTTGACTTCCACCTGCATACCAATCTTTTTCATCTACTTCTTCAATAACAGCTGCTTTTTTACAACCGATAGTAATCAATAGTGTAAGAATACCAAATAAAATTAATAGTCTCATTTTTATTTAATATAAGTTTGAACGAAAGGTAATAAACCTGTTTCTAATTCATTTTTTAATTCATTAATAGCATCTATTGCATTTTGAACTTGAATAGGAGAATTAATTATTGCATCTCCAAAAGAAGTATTGATATTATCTAAAGAACTTATTGCATTAGATATTTTAGCTTTAATTGAATTATCTAAAGACAAATTGTAAGTCCTCACTAAATCCTCTAAACCTTTCCCGTCAGCATTGTATCTTCCCAAATATACATTTTGAACACTTACCATATTATTTTTAAAATCGGTAATTGAATTAAACGCAAATGGTGATTCCTCCAATAATGGATTTTGAGCAATGAACGGTTCTTGAATCTTACCGTTTGCAACTTCATCACAAATACCAACAAGTGCATTTACAATTTCTAAATAGACTAAATTATTGGTTGAATATATGGGATTTGAATTACTTGGATTTTTAAAGTGATTAACAAAATTAGAACTAATACTTGCATCCCAACTTGTCGCTAAATCATTTGTCAAATTCTTAACATTCAAAGCTAAAGCAATTAGGTAATCTCTTTCTCTTTGAGTAAAATCTGTATAAATTTTATTTCCATTTTGACCAAATAACAAATATTCGATTGGATGAAATCCTTTTAAAGCATCATCCAAAGCGTTGATTTCTGATTCTGAAAAAGTATTTGAACTATTCAATACATTTTCTAAAGCATTGAAATCAACTGGCCAAGTATCAATTTGTGGATCAATGTTATTTGAAGAAACAGGACCATATAAAAACCCTTCCGATTGCTCCCATATAGCTCTGGTTTCTTTCCAAATATTTTTAGCTTCTGTCAATCCTTGTTCAGACGGATTAAGATTAAAAGCTAGAACAACATTATATAAATCATCCGACTTTGAAGCTAGGCCAATATATGAAGCGGTATTTACATTGGTCGCTAAATCTGACAACACTTCCTTTTGCAATACTTCAAAAGAATCTACTTTATTTGTAACCTCAGTTGGTTTTTTACATGAGGATATAGTAATAACTGCTAATGATAAAAAAAGTAAAATTTTCATATGATATAATATTATAAATATTGAATTTGAATTGTTTCGTTAATAACTTCAATCGGAAATTCTTTAAGGTTAGTAGATGCAGGTGTATTTGTCACTTTGCCATTTAAATCATATGAGCTTCCATGCAAACTACATACAAATGAAGATTTTGTTGCTATTAATGCATTGTCTTGATGAGTACATTTTAATTCAAAAGCTCTAAAAGAGTTATCTTTTTGTTTGATGATTGCAACTTGATAATTCAAAGATTTATCCTTGACAATTACCATATTTGTTTCCTCAACAAATGAAGCTAATGGAACATTTATTTTACCATTAGAAACACCAGCTGAATAATAATTTAATGGTGCGCAACCTTCAATTGCTGGCAATACAATAGATATTCCTACAATGCTTGCACATAGCTTACAAGTATCTTTTAAAAATGCTCTTCTTTCCGAATTCATATTACTTAATTACTAGAAGCTATAACCAATTCCTAGATTAATAAAATGTTGTTGCTTAAAAAAGGGTTTCGCTTGTGGATAAGGATTTACAATTAAATCTGGATTAATATCACCTGTTAATCTGTAAAAATAGTCTGCTTTAATAATAACTCCTCTATGAGGTTGAAAAGAAATACCACCAACTATATACTGATGATTTAATGCTTTATTTTCAATCCCATTTTCTGGTAATTTAAGATTCATGTTTAGTGATTCATATCTAGCAAAAAGAGTGAAATTCTTTTCTGTTTTATGCAGTAAATTATATCCTAATTCACCATAATATCCGACAATTTGCTCCGGAGTATTACTGGCATATGCCCTATTGATATCATCTGCGTTTACAATATTAACAAATGATGCCAAAGCCTTTAATGTAAAACCTTTATTTTTATAAATTAAATTTGCATCAAATAATGCAACTGGAGTTCCAAAAGCCCCATAATTCAATTGCAAACTATCTGCTTCCTGTTTTGTTAATCCAGCACTTCCACCTAAATAAGCAGAAGTTTGAAAACGAAAATGATTTTTAAAATATAATATCGAACCTGTAAGAGCCATACATGAAGCATTTGCTCCGCTTCCCTCATATCGCCCACCTCTAATTCCAGTTCCACTCTCAAAACCAGAACTATTCAATCCATTAAATAAGCCAAGCGAATAATTCAATCCTGGAATTCGAATACTTGTTCCATAATAACACACACCTATCTCTCTCCAAGTTGCAGGTATAACAAATTGTTCTACAAAAGGTCGATCGTTACCATTAAATGTAGTCGGCAAATGATTTTCGTTAATTAATCCAATTCTTGGTATGATGAGTCCTGCTGAGATATAATTGAAATTATTAATGTCAAATTTCAAGAATGCTTGTTCTATTGCGAATTCTCCACCTACTTCTCCACCTG
>Ga0315909_10000111_pt1 | contig 106541 bp, 88 predicted proteins | sample LakEriMetagenome_11_FD_203527 | JGI IMG/M metagenome (GOLD analysis project Ga0315909, IMG submission 203527) | Freshwater fungal communities from buoy surface, Lake Erie, Ohio, United States - Buoy 2 MA125 | ecosystem: Environmental > Aquatic > Freshwater > Lake | place: USA: Lake Erie, Ohio... | reverse complement strand
AGGAGGAATGCCAGCCATTGTTCTATTATACTTTGCCTGCCCTAACGATATGCTACCACTACCGGACATTATGACTTCTTCTTAGTCTTCTTCTTAATGAAAGTTTCAACTTCAATGTCAGGGAATAGAGTGCGAATCACACCCATAACATCGCCTTCAGCCTTCTTCTTAACGCTCTTTTTGTATGATTCAAGAATATTAGTCATTGTATGCTCCTTAATAAACCAAAGAATAATCTATAACTTCACAATTTCTACTGACTTCTTTAACAAAGTATATGCATCTAGGCTTTTCTCCATCATCAATAGGTACACATAAAAACTGACCGTTCTTTAATCTTGGGGCATACCAAGTAACTTCCGGATAGATATCTACAATCTCAATTGGCAAAAACGATGGACTGAATGAACTTAGTGGATTGAATTCAAATACATTGAATCCCCTATCGTTCAAGCTACTCAACGGCAATGCTTCTAGGTCACCGTGTTCTTTTTCACCAATCAATACTTGCCAGTCAATCGGCATCTTGATAACCCTGTCTGCTATTTTCAATACAAGTGCAGGGCTGTTGAATGATTCCAAAAAGATCAATGGAATATAGTGATAGTCTACGTTTGCTGGAACACTATTATCTAGGATAGCAAAGCGCAAATCATCAATTTCGTCGGGGAGAGTTTCTAGGTTATAGAACTCGTTATCTAATGTCAGAATTCGCATGATATAATACTATCACGGTTAGTTATGATTGTCAACATATTAATAATCTAATTTCTCCAAAGTGAAGGGATAGTTTGCTTCTTTGTAGAAGGCTTTACGTTGAGTCAAGTGCCTCTTAGCAAACTTGCAGGAACTCGTGATATCCCAAATCTGTACGAAGTCCTTGTCTTCTGCTTTACGAATGCCTCGACCAATACTTTGAATGACTCTCACGAAAGATTTACCTGGTTCAATAAGAACCAAATTAAAGATGCGAGGAATATTAATGCCCACTGCTGCGACTCCGTATGTTGCCACAATGATTTTATCATCGCTCGTAGCGACTTCATCATACTCTGCCTTTCTTTCTGTTAATCCAGTGCCGCCGTTAACGAACACTGCGTTACCGCCTAATCGGCTGACAATCTCTTTGCCTGCATTGACTCTATCAACTAAAACAAGAGTGTTGCCAGTCTCATTGACCTTTTCAATAAGCTCTGCGATTCTATCAAGACGCTTTTCATCTTCTAATAGATGCTTCAACTCTGATTGATAGTTAGTGAACTCTACGTTGTCCTTAAGCTGGACGATGTTAACGTGACACTGTGCAAGAACGCCGCGGTCTTGTAGTTCACTTGCAGATAACTTGCCGATAACTGGACCAAGCGAAACGAGCAATGATACGCGGTCCATTTCAGCTTTGGGAATCGTCCCTGTTAGTCCCCAACGAATCGGAATGTTGCTGAACACGCCAGTGAGCATCGTCTTAAGAACATCAGCCTTAGCCATATGAACTTCGTCAACAATAACGCAGGCAATATCATCAAAGAAGAATTCGTCTAGGCTTTCTTCGCCTGCATCGGCTGTGTTCTTAAACAAATTGTTCAATGACTGCCAAGTGCAGATTGTATGCGTCTTGCCATAGTCTTTACGGTCACCGAAGTAAACCCCTACATCAAGTCCTAAATTGATAAAGTCTGCTTCTGTCTGTACGACTAGGCTCTTGTTAGGAACGATTACAAGACTGCGGCCATACTGTTCTACGCTCTTAGATAGAGCAGCAGTCATAAGTGTCTTACCCGCCCCTGTAGCGACTTCCTGTAAGCTTTGAGGGTTAACTAAGAAGTTGTTTACAATCTCTACCTGATAGTCTCGTAGCACGATGGGCTGACCCTCACGCTCATGTCCTACTGGCCATACAGTGTCAGCAAAGCTATCTTCACGAATCAAATCAAACTCTAACTTACCGTGCTGCTGCCTATGGTCAATCAGTTCAATGTCATAATTATTATCATATAGATATGTAATGATATCTTCTAGTAGATTGAGGTAGGTGCTACCGGCAAGACTGAAATAGCTAATCTTGCCATTCCAACGACCCAAACGAACCGAAGGCAAATATCTTGCCCCCGGCTTCTCGTACTCAAACTTCTTCATCAATGCACGACGGTCTGATAGTTCAAGACCCTCAATCTTTACATTGACTTCATCCTTAATTATGATTTTTGCTTCGTTCATTTGACCTCAATCGGTCGGCTATCTTTAAGCACGACTGTTTTACTTATTTGACCTGTAAAGGCACTACGAACATCTATGTTAGATGTATGCTGAATAAGCATATTGACTCCATCAGGAAGCTTACCAAAACTCATTGGACCAAGCGGCTGCATACCGTATTTGGCAATAAGTTCATATAGAGCATCCTGACTTATGTGTGTTCTAAGTCCTCTGCCAACAATGACATTCTGGCAACCAAGATTCTTCATCCAAGAGATTGCAGTCTCTACTTGATCCATTTCCATTTCGTAGACACGCTTGCTTGCAAACTCCAATCTAGGGTCAGATTGGTACACTGAAGGGTCAATGTCGATACCCATCATAGTCAACTTATGCAATGTGATGCCATCAATCTTCAACTCCATGTTTTGGATTAGTTCCCCCAACACGCTATTGATAGCAATGATGATCGGTCTACCATTGATTACATGTAGAGTAGGGTTGTATACCTCTGCATCATAAACTGAAATGTCACCGAACAACGTGTTAAGATTATCATCAAACCTAACTGTGGGGAAATACTTCCCTAGTTCAGTATTTGCAATCTTCAATGCGACTGTATTGAACGGGGCACGATAAACCTTGCTATCCTTATCCCATTCATAGTGGTTGTTCTTAACTTGCCTAAATGCACTGATAAACGGCTTGTTGAAGGGCACCTTGATTACAAGATCATCGCCATACAACGAAACCATTGCTCCAGTGTATTCCGGCGTACTCTCAACTATCTCTGTCTTCCAAGGCAAAGACTTCAAAATGTCTTTGTCAAATCCGTTCTTAGTAAGCTGCTTCTTATACTTGCTGATAAGATTATCAAACAAGGTAGCCTGATTACTAGTGACCCTGTTCTTGTTTTGGATCATAGTTTGCAGGTTGGCCATGAACTTGTAGTCATACTGACTCAAGCTTACCTTACCATTAAGGAAGAAATAAAGTAGTTGTTCCTTGTTGTTCATATTCTTACTATATCACCGTTGTATATTTTTACAAGTATTCTGGAAAAAAGACAGGGACCGAAGCCCCTGTCAAGTTTGTTGAAAGAAACTGTTATTATGAAAAACTGAAAGCCCATTCTGGAATTGGCCAATTAATGGGAATACCAAATGTACCTTGCAGAATAAACATTGGCCAAAACAATGCGTAATAAAGTACGCCAAAAATATTCATGGCTGGGATAAAGTATGACATAGTAGCGCCCAGCCCCAACCCAATGATTGCATAAACTATGAGCAAAATCTTAACGCTTTTCATTGTGAAATCCTTACACCAAAGAACCATAGATCAACTCTAGCGAACCAACGACCGTCATGCTTCCCAAATCCAATACGAAGCATGCGGTTGTTAGTATCAAGCGGGATGCGAGTTAGTTTCTTTATCACCGCTTCATGCAAGTGCTTTCAGCAAGTGCCTTCCAGTTGCGCGGGGAAATCTTGATAAGATCGGCAAGCTTGAGAGCCATACGAATTGACATTTCACGCAGCTTCTTCTGATTGGTCTGCATAAAGTCAAGCACTTCGGCACCTTCACCATTCTGAAAATTGTAGTCAGCGAACAAGCCACCTTCGGCATCACGGTCAACCTGACGAATGCGAAGCATCTTGTCACGCTGGGTGTCAATCGTCAAGTCAATGAAGTGACAACGACTTTCAAGGGCTTCAAGGTGATCCTGCAACTTCTTGCTGCGAACGTTTTCAAACTTGAGGTTCGTGATAAAAATAGCAGAACCATTGAAGTTGAACGAGTTAGGAATACCCTCGTCACGCAGAAGGCGTGAGTCCGAGTTCCAGCAAATGCGCCGACGCTTACCACTGTCGAGAGCAGCCTTGAGAATGTTCAGAGCAAGTTCGTCACCGAACACGCTATCGCAATCGTCAAACACGAGGACGTTCTTCTTGTCGCTGTAGCGATACAGCTGGGCATACAGACCTAGTGCAGTCATAGCACCCTTGACAACTTCGTAACGAAGCTTCTTGCCTGCAATCTTGTCAAACATCGAAGCCTTCTCAAGCTGCTGTTCAACACCAAACGACTTACCAACGCCCGGAGGACCCGAAACAATCATCGCACGAATGTCGCTGTTGATACAAGCGGCGCTCATTTCGTCAAGGATCTGAAAACGAGAAGCAATACGATCCATCGCTTCTTCATCAGTTTCAGTAACCGTATCAGTCGGAGTAGCATCACCATCAAGAAATTCAACATCACTTGTATCAGCAATCTTGATGCGAACTTCGTCAATGTTTACAGGAAACGCACCGTCATTCTTGACAGTCACGAAAGTACCCTTCTTACCAGTCTGAAAACCCTTGACAAGAGTAAACTGGCTGTCGATGACCGGGTTGTTGCGATATTCACCGTTCTTAATGAGAATGCGAGACATATGAATTCCTCTGTGTTGACGTTATATATTAGTTATAGCAAAATGGGCACCCGAAGTCAACCAAAAAATGACCTCGGGTGCAATTTTTTATCCGTTCAAGCGAGCCTGAATTTCAAGAAAGAACTGATTGTACTTTGCCATACGTTCAATGTCCTTCTGTGTGACGCCTTTGAGACGACGGATATCTGTATTGTGACGAAGATCACAAAGCTTAACACGCATTGCGTCCTCGTTGGCAAAGACTACTTCCTTGTATTCATCGTAGGTCTGACCGGGCTGCTTAGTAAGCGCCTTAACACCATTGATCACACGTTCAGTGCAACCGATTGCTTCAAGGTCTTTCCAAGTAGTTTTGGTATCTTCAACAACATCGTGAAGCAGCGCCATACACTGTAGTTCTTCATCGTCGGTCTTGAGATAATGCATGACCTTAAGCGGATGCAGAATGTAGGGGTTACCGCCCCTGTCAAACTGACCTGCGTGAGCATTCGTAGCGAGAACTAGGACTTTGCCGAGTAGTTCACCTTTTTTCATACATGCTCCTTTCTCTGTCTATAATTAACAATAGCAAATCGTAGGAGCTATGTCAACCGTTTATTGTGGTTTATCTTTGGAAATTGATGAAATCGCAGTTAGTGCAAACGACGATACTACCAATACCAAAACTGAAACTACAATGCCAAACGATGCGATGAACCATTGTGCGGAAACAATGACGACCGCTACTGTTGCAATCAGACTGAATAGAGCAAGAATGGTCTTAACCAGTAGAAAGATTCCGCCTGACCATCTGTTTGCTGTTTCGCCTAACGCTGTTAAAAACTTAGAAACGAACAATTTAAATTGTTCACTGTCCCAATTGCTGTTCATAATTAAGTATCTCTTCCTTTAATTTAAGTTTACGCTTTTTTAACTCTTGGATTTTTAAATCATCAGCGTGAATGTAAACAAGCTGATTAATTTCCAATTCTAAATGATGATGCTTATGCTTTAGTTCTGCGATATGCAGTTTTAGTTTATCGCCCTTCATTATAGTTCCTCTCAATTTTCAGATATTGATTGTCCACGCCTTAGCAACGTAAAATTCTAGATTGTCTCTGCGCTTCTTTTCAAGAAAAGTACTGACATTCAACTTGCCAGACTGAATACTATGTTCCCAAAGATTTCTGACAGGGTTATGCTTTTCTACTTCAAGTAGAATGCGAGTGTCGGAGTCATCCTTGAACCAGTATTCATAATGACGAGAACGCTTCTGCCCATTATCAGCTTTAGCGATAAAGGTCAACGTAATGTCTTCTCTATCACGCTGTCTAGCAGGACCGAGGTCTTTATGTTCTCCGCCAAATATTTCAATCAACTGCATATCATATTCGTAGAAGTAAGGCAGCTTGTAGACCATACCAACAAAACGTGAAGTGAGAGTATTAGGAGAATTGTGTAGATACTGCATCAAATCAGTTTTAAACTTAGTGAAGTCATCGCCGCGCAACTTAGCCATAAGCAGCTTAGACATGTAATATGACTTGACTGATTCCGCAAATACACGATCCTGATCGGTAATTTTATTTACAATCTGATTAGCGTGTTCGTTTAGAGACCAATTAAGATATGATATGGAATCGCTTTCTCGTGACTCCTTTATCAAACGATAAAGAGTGCAACTGATTAGCAAAGGGTCTGTCGTAAAATTATAACATACTTCGATATCTTTGGGTTCCGAATTATCAACTAAATCTTCCCACGCAATTGCTGTCATATTTCTCATAGTGTTCTCCTTACTATTTCACACTATACGAATTGTTAAAAAATAGCAATAGACAGGTTACCCAATAGTAACGTCTTCCATGCCGGCTGTTCTTAGACGCACAATATGACCAAGCTGCCATTGCTTTGCGTCAATTCCTTTAAGTATACCCAACCATTTGTTACGTAGTAGAGCAACTTCGTTGATTAGTACTTCAAAATCAATAACATCATCTTCACCCTCTGCATACTTTTCAGCATCACGAGGAGTAAGTTGTCTGTTATAGTTTTCTAGGTACTTCTTGAAATATTTTCTTTTGAGTTTTCTCAATTGAATATTGAGGAAATTGAGTACCGCTTCAATCTCTTGTAGTTGATTAAAGCGATACTCCGTGACACCGGGTAGTGCGGCAATGTTCTTTTCAACATTGCCGTACACCTTAACGTCATTCTTTGCGGAAATCAATTCATTCTCGTAATGAGTAATGAAGTCAGGAATGTGACTCAAATCCTGAGTGATTTTGCCATACCAAGTCATTAGTACTGGTCGTCTTCTTCATCATCGTAATAGTCGTAATAATCTTCTTCGTCAAGATCATCTTCGTACTCGTGTATCAAACCATCTTCTGGAGTTTCTAAGTAAAAATCAAGGGCATCCTTGATATCCTTGTCACCTCGGAAAGTGTTCTTGATTTCGTGTGCTGAATAATCTTCTTCTACGAGATAATTAACCAGTGTTTCAGCAGCGCCATCAACGTCGCCAGCCTCGATACTTGACCTTAGAAGCTTCCAAACTTCACCGATTAATCCAATGCTCATTCTGCACCTTCCTCTTCTTCTATCAAGGAAGCGTTCTTGCTTGCAGACTTTGCTTCAAACTCAGCCATGATTGTGTCCAAACAACCATCGTCATTTGCTTCCCAAGCCTTACGGAACTTCTTAATGATAGAACCATCAAGCTTAGTATAGACAAGGCTGTTGCCTTCCTTAGATACCATACCCATTGATTCTGCCATATCAAGCATACCTGAGTAAGGGTTCATACCAGTTTCATATGGAATCTTAATCTGAACAGATTCGAACGGCTTTGCGTAACGAGTCTTCATGACCTTACAAGCACTGCGAATGCCGCGAACGTCACTGACCTTGTTGCCTGATTCGTCTTCCTTAAGCTTAAGCTTACGCATAGCTACAACGATTGACGAAGCATAGATGAAGCCCTGACCACCTGAAATCTTATCGTCAGGGTCAAACATATCCTGCGATGCATAAGTGTGGTTAGTTGCTACAAGACCTACGTTGTTCGAACCAAACATATTAACGCAGTTACGAACAAGTGCAGTAAGTGCCTTAGGCTTACGACCCATGTCACCCTTCATATCACCTGCTTCAAACTGATTAACATCAGTAGGAGTGAGCAACATGCCGAGCGAGTCAATGACGAACAGCACCTTAGGTTTGTCTTCTTCATTCAAGGTTTTGTAGCCCTTCATGAATTCACTGATAGTTTTCGCAACGTCATCAATCATTGCCATGTTCAACTTGAGGAGCTTATCCTCAGCAGTGTCTACGCCAAGAGCGTGAAGCCAAGCTTCATCAAGTGCGTTTTCGCTGTCAATCAATACAACGTAGATACCCTGCTCTTGGGCATGACGAACAAGGTTGCCCGAACAGATGTAGCTCTTACCCGAGCCGGACTCTCCAGCAAAGACAGTAACTTTACCAAGAGGAATGCCCTTATTAAAATCTCCACTAATTCTATAATTGAGTGCATAATTACCTGTGCTGACCCAATCAGTAGGGTCATTAAATCCGATACTAAGGCCGTCAATAGCCTTAGTAATGTCCTTGCGGAACTTACTAATATCAAATGGCTTTGCCATGTTTTCTCCTGTTATCTTACAATTTGTTTTAACTTATCACCTGGTGAGGTTTTTTCAAGTAGTTCGGGACTATTTTCTGCTAAACCATCTAAGTGCATATCCATAGGATAATGACGTAGAATCGTTCTTGCACGATCACGAATAATACTAGGTACTCTAGGTGTTTTGCCAGGATCGCAAAGTTCTTCTAAAAGCTTTCTACTTTGCTTCAAGGCTCTATATCTTTCATCTGGTAATGTCATATAAACCTCCTGTCAAAATGGGGAGACACTAGGTCTCCCCTGCCAAGTATTACTTGGATTGACGGGCGCGGATCATTGCAAGAATGTCCTGAGCCTTGTCGCTTGATGTGTCCGACTTAGGAACAACTACCGGATCATTTGCTGCCGGCGCTGCATCTTCGTCCCAAGGAACATCATTGTTAGAGACTGGAGCATTCTGGGTTGTGCTGGTTTCAGCAGTCACCGTTGTTTCTGCCGGAGCTGCTCCAGCCGGGGCCTCAAGTCCATACGGACGATAGTAAGCGCCCCACTTATCAGGATCATATGCACGACCATCAACGGATGCTTCGAACATTTCCTTGATAACACGAAGTTCTGCTTCGCTTGGCTTCTTGGGCAAGAAGTCCTTAAGATTGAAAAGACCATGCGCTTCGATAGCTGCCAATTCAGCTTCCGTCAACGGGGATTCCTTACGGGCCCAGTTAGAAGTTGAGTAGTCAGCATAACCACCCTTTGAAGTCTTCTTGATATTGAAGTCAAGACCACGAGCGAAGTCAGTTGGCAATTCTTCCAACTCAGGATCCATCAACGATGCCTTGATTACAGTCTGAATCTGCGGACTGATTACAAAGCGACGGATGGGGTTAGATGGGGTCTGATCGTCACCGAGAGGGTTTGCACGAACGAAGCCCTGATAAAGATAAGAACGCTTCTTCCAATACTTGTTAGCGAGGTCCTTAAGACTGTCATCCTTGTACCAAGGACGAACTTCTGCGAGAACGGGGCAGTTTTCGCCATACATTTCTACGCAAGGAACCTGAACGATTACCTGCTTAGCATCGGGCTGACCCTTGATGCCATTGAAAGGAAGCTTAATGATCTGCCGTTCGACCCAGAAAAAGTCGTTAGTATTGTCAGCGTCAGGAAGGAAACGCACTGTTGCAGTTGCGCCTTCTGAAATATTCCAATGGGGATAAATTGCGTTATCAGACTGAGTACGAGCGCCAGAGTTCTGATTCTTGTTTTCTTGGGCTGCCAAACGAGCCCGGATTTCTGCTAGACTTGCCATTTTGTTTTCTCCTTTTTAAATGTGCCTAAGTTGTGCCTAAATGTGTTTTTATGTTTCGTTGTTCGGAGACAACTACACACAAGTTATGTTATAACTCATGTGTAATGTATTTACAATATAATTGGGTGCATAATATATTATTATATTACATTATGCACCCAAAATAGTATTAAACGCTACTGATGTTGTTATTTATTGAAAGCTGGCCACTTCCTATGAAAGCAGGGTCGCTCATCACGCCGCCAGTGACTGGATTAGCAATTAATACGTCTAGTTGAGCAATAGTATCTTGCATTGACCCTATAGCTGCTGCAAATGTTACATTAGCTGGTTGAGCTTCAGGTGGAAGAAATTTAGCAATGCCAGGAACCGACGAACCGATCTTAGTTTGTTGTGCTGCAAGCTGTTGAACAGGGGTTGCAGCAGTTCCGTCACGGGCAGTTTTTGCTGCTGCTACTTGTGTTTTCTGTATTTCTGCTGCAAGTGCTACCTTGGCCACCTCCATTTTAGCGCGGTCATTTGCTGTGACAGGAGGTATATTTTTAATTGTAGGAATCAGATTCTTGATGGCTGCGGTTGCTGCTGCTGCCCTAGGAGCTGATAAATTTGGTCTATTATTTCTATTTGGCATCATTGGTCTTCTCATAGTACTTTCCCCGTTGTTATCTTTTAAAGCGTGCCATTTCCATGATACGAGCTAATTCTGGATCAATCTCTGTTGATTCATTGGCGCCAACCAGCTTGCCGATATTGTTGTTCTTTACTTTTTCAGTAGGACCAAGTTGACCTGCACGCTTTTGGTTTGCGTCTAAATCTTCTTCAACTTGTACTTCATCAAGTTTATCGTGTTTAGCACGGATTGATGCCATCTTCTCTTTGCTTGCGCCATCGCGGCCTGCTTGTTGAAGTGCCTTCATGCCCTTTTCGCCATATTTCTTTTTACCGAGATATGCTTGTAATCCGCTTTCCTCAACTTCTTCTTCTGCTACTGCTTGAGGTGCCATTCCGATAAAGTTTTCTTCAACATCGCCCTTGAATGCTTTGTCAAGAGTCTTTCTAGCAGCCTTCATAGCCTTTTTAGCAGCAAGCATCTTGGCAGTCTTGTCCGGACCTCTACTTGCATTGTCATCACCCTTGCGATGCCCTTGACCACTATATGGGTTAGCTTCTGGACTCTTATCCATTTCGTTCACATCATTTGCAGGGGTGCGTTTGCGATTGCGGTGTTTTTCTTCCTGCTCAAAGTCTTCTTCTGATGGCATCCAGCTATCGTCATCATCGTCATCTAAATCATCATCTTGCTTCTTCTTGAACGGGACAACATCGCCCTCGTCAAGCTCCAGCTTCTCATTGATAACGCTGTCTGCCCATTCTGCTAGAGTATCAATTTCTTCCATTTCAGTTACTGGCTTTTTAAGTCTTGATAGGATTGGCATTGCTGATTCAATGCGAGGATCCATGGTTTCTTGTACGAACAATTCGTTAATGCTGTCATCGCCCTCGTCTTCCATAAGTGAAGGAGTCCAAGATTCAAAGTAAGCTTGATATCCACGATGACCTGTCAGTTTGTGTAATGTTTCACGAAGATTGTTATAGTGGTTTACACCTTCTTGAACCATCTGAGTTGCTGATTCGTTGAACTGTCCGTTGCGTGTAGCACGAACGAAACCAGCCATCTTATTATAATCTTCACAGATTGATTTAATGTGATTCCATCTGTCATCATTGGGTACGCCACCTTCTGCGATGTGACGAGCATATACACGAGCGATACCAGGACGGGTAGTTGGAGCAAGGAATCTTTCGCCATCAACGTTTTCAAGATAGATTTTAGCAACGTTACGATAACGCTGTTCACCTTCTTCAAGTGCGCGGTTGTGTTGTAAAACAATCTTTACATTAGGAACTGCATCATTATATGACGCTTTCTTACCCATTGGGTAGTAACCTTCTGATACTCGTTCTTTCATCTTGTAATAATCCCGTTGTCTCATATCGTCGCCAAGGCGATCTTTGTTTGACAATTCAAAACTTAATTGTCTACGTTGTGCCCAATTCTTTAAATGCTTTAAGAACCCAGTCCAAGTATCATTGTATTCTACACCAGGTGTAGCATTGCTTGGACTTTCTTGCTGTTCTTCATCGTAATAGACGATAATATTTGCAGCATCATCAATACTCACCCAAGCCTTACCGTATTCTTCACCGTCTTTAGTAAAGGTAAACTGAATAACGTCCGCAGCCTGGCTTGCAGGAACACGTTGATTCTTACTGTCTAGTGGAACAGGCTGATACCCTCTAACTTTAAGAAGGTCATATAAGTCGCGGTTGAATGATTCGTTGTCAGTGGCCATATGTATATTTATGCCAAATTAGCCTAAGACGGCAAAGAATGGCAGTGGTTGAATTATTTCATCGTGGTCTCTGATTTGGCTCTCTAAGTCGCCGTGATAGTCTGCCAACTGCGTCATCATACGAACGGCAAGCAATGATGACATTACTAAGTCATCAGTGTCCCCTATCTTAGCCGCATAGCTTCCGCCGCTGGCTACAAACGCCTTTAACTCACTAATGAGAGAGCGACTATGTATGGTCATCTTCTTTGATTCCAGAAGTGTTTTGAACTTAGCACAAGCAGCTAATTTAGGCTTGTTAGAAGTGTTGAATCCTCTACGCCCTTTGCCCTTCTCAGATATGAAGATGCCTGGAATATTTGACTCACCATACTCATTGAGCGAAACAACAGCGGCTTCACCTACGCCATTGTTTTCGATACTGTAGTAGATACTGTTTGGCTCTTTTGTTATTTCTGAGATATACTTACAAATCTCAGCAAGTAGTTTAATCTGACTAGGAATGTCAGTCTTATTGTGTTTCCACTCACCTATCTGTGTAGTAGTGCTTGCTTCAAATACTTGAATAGCAGCGGGGTCACCACCTGTACCCAATGAAGGGTCAAGAGCAACTACGTATAGTCTACCCTTTTCGGGTTGCTTGTACCATCTGACTTGACCTAATCTATTAATAGGTTCAATGCCTTCAAGCATAATCAATGTGTTTGGATTGATAAGTGTTTCGTCTGCGATAATGAATTCGCAACCGATTTCACGATTGAAACGATCTTCGCCTAGCTGAGCCTTCATCTCAGCAGCCCATTTCTCATCTCTGCCGGGCTGTTCGTGCCAGTATGCTCTGTATGCTCTAAAGCCGTTGATGCCTAACTCAGTTGTGTTGCCGAACTCATCCTCAGTCTTGTTTGCACCCTTCCAAATAAGAGCAAATTGGTCTTCATCTGAGTTTGGTGTTGATGTAATGATTGCCTTACCACCAGTTGATAGAGTAGGAGTAATAGCAGTCCAAAATTCTTGTGCGATTGAGGGACGAACGAAGGCAAATTCGTCAAGATATAATAGCGTGATAGACATACCACGACCTGTGTTTTCAGTCGTAGTAGCAGAAACGATACGAGAACCGTTCTCAAAATCAAGCGAACCTTTGTTGTATGTAGTTACGCCAGCCTTGATGTGGTCTGGGCAGTTTTCATACGCATATCGTATACGCTGCATAATTTCTTGTGCGCCGGTATACTTGTGTGCTGCGATTAGAATAGTAGAATCAGGTACAAACATAGCGTACCAAAGCAAATACCCAGCAGCAGAAGTAGACTTACCTGACTGTCTTGGCATGAGTGAGATAGAGAAACGATAGCGATGGTATGTATCAATCAGTCTTTCTTGATATTCCCAAGGGTGATAATTCATTGACCCTTTAGTAGGATGCTGAATCATAAAGAAGTTATCCATGAAGTATAGATAACCTGTCTCAGGGTCACAGCATTTCATAAACTCATCAAGTTCCTTTTGGTTCTTGAATACAGTTTTCTTGTAGGGATCCTTGATTAAGGTTGGTGTATTTGCCATATGAATATTTAGTAGTTTAGAAGTGTTAGGTTAATTCTTGCCAACCTATTTCAGCTAATACATCGGCGTTGTTTGCTGTTGCAGCAATTGCTAAGGTGACAACATCACTAACACCTGCTAATGTTCTTCCTAGTTGGTACTGGAAGAAATCTACCGAACTAAGTTGTGTAAGTTCTCTACTTGCTGCATAACCACTTTGTATTTCTATACCGCCGCTAATAGCAGTAGCACCTAAATCATATTGAACCGTACCAGTTGGACTTGTGCCTGTCCACGTGGCACCGGTTAGAGTTGCATTTTGTAATAATACCCAGCGATAATAGTTTACACTAGGGCTTAACACATCAATCTGTCTAGGTAATACTATACTGTCTAATCTACTTGGCGCTAATCTAATACTGACAACAGGATAATAAGTATTGGCATTGGTCAATCTTTTTTGTGTAGTTCCGGTACCTGCGGTCTGTGTAGTTCCAAAACTATTATATCCACCTTCACTGATAACTGTACTACAAATCTGTGTCATTACACTGTTACCGGTAGTAGCACCTGCATTAGTGATTTCATAGCGTATAGGCAATGTAGCAGTAGTCATATAGACTTTCGTATTACCAGGTTGGTTAGCGTGATTAAATGTGTGACATAATATATAAACACCGTTGATGATAAAGCCTACACGAACGCTACCTACACCTAACCACTCAACATCGGCATAATAAATCTGTGTACGATCTGGATATAGCGTGATTCCTGATGGGTTAGACGCGCCGCCCAATCCAGTTAGTCTGTCGCCATTCCAAGCATCTTGTCTTACTCGTTCTTCTACACCAGTAGAGCCTGAGCGAATAACCATATAGTTATATGTACCATCATTCTCAAAGAATACGCCGTCATTAGCACCAAACAATCCTACACGCTGGCGTAGATTTGTCTTTGGAGTGTTCATACAGAATGTAAGCAATGAAAGTTGGCTCTTGCCTGGCTGATAAGGGAATACTTTCATAGTTTCTCTTATCACAGAGTCTCCGACAGATGAACCTACGCTGAGACGGAAAGAACTTTCTGCTTCAACATATGTCACATTTCCAGTACCATTGATAGCACTACTGAATTGCTGGTGATCATAGTATCGTGAATTAGTATCAAATAATGTGAATGGTTCGCTTACACGCAGTCTACCAAATGCATCGCTTGTTGCGCCGCTGAATCCAGAAATAATTACGCTGGCATTATTATCAATAGTCGCAGTAAGATTACCCGTAACAGGTAATGCGTTTCCTGCAAGACTTATATTTCCTAAACTTGAAACACCAACATTACCTGACACAATGACATTGCTACCACTGACATTGGCATTCACATTACCGCTTACTGGAAGTGTGTTTCCTGTGAGTACGACATTTCCTAAACTCGTAACGCCAACATTACCTGATACAGAGACATTACCTCCTGTAATAGTAGCATTAACATTTGGCATTGTGCCAATATTAACATTTCCTGTAACACCTACATTACCATCTACAGTAATACTTCCGCCACCATCTACTACAGTGACATTGCCGGTGATACCCGCAATGTTACCTGTAATGCCGCTAACTGCTACTGTACCGGTAACCGCAGCATTGACATTGCCACCTGATATAGTAACATTACTATTGCCATCAATACTGACAGGCATCCAAGGAACTGTTAGTTCCCCGCTTGTTCCAATTTGCGAAACGTGTGCATCAACATTGCCTGGAATAGTAACATTACCACTAATGATAATGTTACCTTCAAAACCGGTACGAACAAATACCTGTCCAGTAGCTTCATTAAGTTCTAACGCTTGGTTGATATTCCGTAGATACCACGGAGCAACATTACTTGGATCAGGCTCAGCCATAAAAAAATACTCTCACATTTCTATGAGAGTATTTATCTTACTTATTTGATATCTAAGGGTCTTGCTTTAGTAGCGACAATACAGTAGTAAGTTTCTTTCATCTTTTTGCTTTTTTCTGGATCTTCAGGATTAGGAACGTTCAAATCAAACTCAAGATTATTGAAGTTATCAATATCAAATCCAGTACGCTGTAGTAATGCAGCCAATTGATTTGCTCCCATAATACTATAGTGATTCAAGTTAAACTCGTGCTTTCTATCGCAGTCAGGAGCAGGAACTTCAATGTAAATCTTTGAACCCTGCTTCAATACACGATTGTATTCCATCAATGAGAAGATAGGATATGGGCTATGCTCTAATGCATGGCGCAAGAAGATGAAATCTACTGACTCATCATAGTAACCATCCTTCTGTGGCAAGAAGCTCAAATCATACTTCTTAATAGCATGTCCCTTGCTTTCACAGATAGCGATATCGCCAGGACTCAAAGTGACACCGTGAACATTAGTGTATTCACGTTCTTTCATTTCGTCTAAGAAATATCCAGGGCCACATCCTAAGTCAAGAATGTGTGCATCCTTAGGTAGTTCAAGTGGGTCAACATAAGTTTTTACTACTTGAGTAGTCAGCTCCTTATGAAATTGACTGTCGCCCTCATCATAGATGTGAGCGGTGTAAAGCCATTCGTTGTAAAACTTAAGCTTAATAAGGTCGAGTGTTTGGTTGATATCAATTAAGTTGTTCATAAAATTACTTATCAGGTGAAAGTAGCGTAATTATTTTTTTCTGTGATCTTTTGGACGTTTTGCTACAGGACTAGTCTTGTTTATGAAGTCAAGCTCGTCACTGCCTCTACCCTTAATCATATGTTTAGCTTGTGTGGGAGATACTGTGTTGAATGCCTGCTGCATCATAGTATGTTCTACATCACTATATGGATATGCAAGGTTATTTTTTCCTGCAAAGCTTTCATCATCCATCTTCAATGCTTTAGTAGATGATCCATCTGCCATAGCTACTGCTTTCATAATTTGGTTTAAGTGATAGGTTCTGTCTGTGCCATTATCCGAAAACTTATAGGCACCAGGCTGGGCAGCGTTGTGTCTATTAGGTACTGAACCCTTTTTGCCTTCATTAATAAACTCGTGCGCTCTCATCGCTTGTACCCTTTGAATGGCTTGATTGGACTGGTATCGTTATGGCCAGTTGGTTCTGTGCTAGACAAATCACCTTTTGTTATGTCATCAAACTTTTTGACGCCTGCTGCTTTATATGCTAATTTTAACTTATCTGCTTCTTCTTTTGTGTAAGGATGTGCTATGTTGAAACGAGACGCCCAACTATCACTATCCACATCAGGCATTGTTTTCCCGTCAGTTGAGGCAGCGGCCATCATTACACGATTTAATAGATAGTAACGGTCATATGTGCTGTCGGCAAATCTATGTAACCCGGTCATGGGGCCATCGTGATGTTCCGGAGAGTCAGGAACTTTCTTCCCTTCAGTTATAAATTCCCATGCTCTCATCGCTTGTATCCCTTAAAGGGTTTAAGAGTGGATTGGGTTCCGGTATTAGGAATCTCGTCACTAGTTTTAGTACTTACTAGCTTTTTTCCTCTTTTATTAACTTTACTCAACGATTGATCAATCACTTGCTCAATGTTTGGATCCCAAGAAACCACTACTTGATGCTCTCCCCAGGTGCTTTCTGCCTTAAACTCATGTTTAAAACCGTTTTGAACATCATCGTTTCCACCATTACCTCTAGTATCTGCAATTGCTAAACCAAATCTATAAAGCTCGTAGAAATCATTATTTTTTAAATCAGGAATTATATAGGTAGCTGGCAAGCTATGTGCAACCATACTCAAACCGTCTGTTGCAGATTCCGTGATGAATTCGTATGCTCTCATTATTATTGCTCTGTTGTCACACCCTGGTTAATTTCAGTTGCCATAACTGAATTGGCAACATACCCGTCTAGTTCGATAGGAATTCCAGGAAGAGTTGAGCCGATCCAAATAATAGATGAACCAATAAAGTGAAAAATCGTAGTATCTTGTAATGGATTGGCAAGAAGTTGTACGTTTCCACCTAACACCCGCATACTATATGAAGATAGTGCGTTTCCGAACACAGACAACCCAACAGCACTAAATTTAGCATCATCTAATTCTTGATTAATTTGTGCGTTTAGTTGCATACTCTGACTACTATCGCCTGATGGGTCAGCGGCATAGACATATAGTTGCGCCATTGTGAAGGTATTAGCGTCAGTTTCAAATATAAGTTGACCGGGGGTATCTCCTACTGAATACGAGCTACTCGTATTGATAGCAGTAGGGAAAAGATTGGAGAAGTTATTATTAATTTTAGCAAATGCTACTCTTAACGGATCGCCTTCGCCATCGTTAGGTAGTGTACCAATGTTAATAATTTCTTGGGTAGCCATAGTAATCTTCCGTTGTTATCTAGTATTTATCATACTAGACTCAAGATTACTTTTTGGTAGCGTCTTCGAAGATTTTCTTTTGCTTAGTATACCACTCGTGCCAACCCTCAACTTTGCGGCTGCATTCGTGATATAGAATGTAGTTTTCTACTACTATTTTAGTGAAATCTGTTAGTGAAGCGTCCGCAGCGACTTCTTTGAGGGCTTCACATTTCTGTAATAGCGTAGCAGGAGCTTCCGGAAACGTTGCTGTTACTGGCTCAACGTGAACTGCACACCCAGACAAAACGAAAAGGGGAAGAATTAGTAGCTTCTTCACTTTGGTTGTTCCTCAGTAGCACCTTCATCCAGCTTAAGTGTTGCTGCCATATTGTGTGCGTTGATTACTTCTGTCGGAAGCTTGCATACTTCATTGTACTTGACAACTTCTCTGTCAACATATTCAGTGATTGTCTGACCCTTCTCACGAATGACTTGTGTATCAGTGACAATCTTTTCTACAATTTCAGTATTAGTCTGTAGTGACTTGACTTCTGCATTCTTCAATTTTAGTTTAAGTTCAGCCACTTCTGCTGCAACACTGTGCTTATATGCTAGTGCGCCCTGAAAGAAGACGGCTACGATAGTAAGAGCAAATGCAATAAGTTGAATAGGCAGCTTATATTGAGCTATGAATGGGACTCTTCCTGCGACGGCAGCAACTATTAACCCAAGCACCCCAACAATGAGTGCTAGGTTAAATACAAAGTTCGGTACAAAAGTAAGAATCCAGAATATTGACATAACAATATTATTTATCAAAGAACTTGCAAACTGTGTCCGCTACGGCTTCTATTTCACTATCAGAAAGTTCAGGATAGATGGGTAGACTTAATACACCCTTAGCTAATGCTACGCTTGTACTCACAAAGTCTGGCTTCTTAATGATATCCTTAGCGATTGGTAATTCACTCAACGCATAAGGATAATGAATTCTAGACTCAATTTTACGGTCAGTCAAATATTGGTGTAGCTCATTGCGGTCTTGGGTATAGATAACAAACTTTTGATCAGCGTGTCTTTCAAAAGATTCGCTGAGACACCTAAACGGCATATCTTCAAATCTATCCAGATAATAGTTTCGTATCTGTTCTCTGCGATATTGCCATCTGTCAATATATTTGGATCTGACTAGTAGATGGGCGCATTCTAACTCACTCATCTTAGTATTAGTGCCAGGATAGAAGTGATCAGGCTTGCTGTTATTCTTCATGACGTTTGCCCAATCATACAATGATTGGTCGTTTGTTACGATTGCGCCACCGTTGCCGCTACTAGGTAAGTTCTTAGTAGGGTCAAAACTGATGGCCATACCATCACCTATTTGATGCTTGTCAACTGTCAACCAATGCTGGGCTCCATCAACAATAACATTACTATAGAATGCCCTATTAATTGAAGCTCCGTATAGTCCTACAAAACAAGTATAGGTATTAAAGTCACGTTCATAATCGTCGCCAAACTTCAACAACCCATTACTATCTGTATCAACCAGTTCAACTTCCCATCCTGTGCTATAGAATGCGTTTAGTGTTGCAGGGAAAGTTAAGTTAGGAATACGAATGCGAGGAGCTTCTTCATCCCCTGCAAGAAAGCATAGATCATAGTGATAACTTGCAATAAGCTCTAACGCATGAGTACCGCTATGGGTGACGGTAGCAAATTGACAACCAGTATAATTGCAAAGCCAAGATTCAAATGAAGCGGTGAATGGTCCATTGATTAGCACCCCTTCTTTTAGGGCTAGGTGAGTTGCTTCTAACAGCTCCTCTTGAAGGTCTCTATACTGTCTTGCTAGACCAAAATGGGGAATTAACCAAGTATTCATAGTACCTGACAAATCCTTCTTCAATGTTGACAGTGGGATTATATCCAAAGTCTCTGCGGGCTGCGTTGATACTTAATGTGCCGCGACTCGGGTAGTCTTCGCTCTTATGTGTCACTTCAATCTTGCCTTTGCCTACAATCTTTGTGATAAGCTGTGCTGCTTCAAGTAAGGTTCTGGATTCGCCACGAGTAATATTATATGTTCTGAATGCCGTGTCCTTACTGAGGGACGCTCCTACGATGCCTGAGGCGGTATCTGCTACGTATGTGAAGTCTAATCGCTCGTGTTCCCCATTAACCTTAAGCACTTCGTCCTTCATTGCAGCCATAAAGAACTTAGAGATTACCCTATCCTCAACGTCACAAGGACCATATACAGCACTGGGTCGAACGATTGTGTAGTCAAAGCATCCGCGATGACCGTAGTCTCTAACGAGGTGCTCTCCTGCAAGTTTCATAATAGCATACTGACCCTGCGGCTTACAGAATGCATATTCATCAGTTCCGTCTTTGAAGTCGCCATAGACCATGCTGCTGCTGACATATACAAAACGCTTGACTTGATACTTGCAACTCAACTCGCACAGGTTGAGCAAGCCCTTCATCATAGTGTCTGCTGCTAATGTAGGATTGCTATTGACTACCTTTTGTCTAGGGAAACTGGCAAGATGAATTACGAGGTCAGGTTTATTTACTCTAAACGCAGTTTCTACCTCAGGCAATGCGATATCGTAAATATAGTTGACAGATGAGATTTTTGATTGACGCTCTTGCATCAATGCGTTTAATTCATCTTCGGGGATGATTCCATATGTAGTAAAATTGTCAACAAGCGTGATATCGTCATATCCCATGTCTTCTAATTGAGCAACAATATTGTGCCCGATGAAGCCCATGCCGCCTGTGACTAGGATTCTCATCCTTGATTATCCAAGTACCATTGTGCAACGCCCATCATAGCTTTTGCGTGTTCGGCACTCTTTGGAATAGTGATAGCTTCGCCTTCGTTGACCTTACGATATTCTTCTAATAGAGGAGCAATATCATTATCAAAGATTTGTGCCATATCACGATATAATGCTTCACGTTCCTGCTTAGTCATGCCTGACATAAGGGTGTACATTCTATCATCTTCGCTGATTTCAAGACCATAGTCATGACGAAAGGTCATGCACATGTTATTGATGATTTCTTCACGGGTTTTCATTCGAATTTCAACTTCCAGTAGGTATATTGTTCAGGGGTCAAATCAATTTTTATTTGGTAAGTGTAGCCAAATTTAGCCGGGTCCATTACACGGTGCCAACTGGGAGTCTCGGCACAGTTTTCCATTGCCCACTTGCCTGCTTCGCTATTCTGCCATTCCCAAAGGGGTTCGGCAGCATAGATATCAGGATCTTCAACGTCTCCGACAGTGAAGAAGTGAGCAACGATTGTTTTCATACTGCCATATCAGCCTTAATGGTTCCGTGACTCTGATAGTCAAATAACAGTATATCATCCATTGCGAATTTGTCAATGTTTTTTATCTCAGGATTGAGGAAAAGCATAGGTAATGGGTATTCTTCTCGTGAAAGCTGCTCTTTAACCTGTTCAATATGATTGCTATAGATATGCGTATCGCCAGTTGAAATGATAAGTTCGCCTACCTTTAGGTCACATACTTGTGCAATCATATGTGTAAGCAATGCATAGCTGGCGATGTTGAAGGGGAGGCCAAGGAATACATCAACACTACGCTGATACATATGGCAGCTTAGCTTACCATTGCTTACATAAAACTGTGCGAGAACGTGGCAGGGAGGCAATGCCATCTGATCCAATTCGTCTACGTTCCATGCAGTGATGATATGTCTACGACCGTTAGGATCAGTCTTGATACCCTCAATTAGATTTGAGAGTTGGTCAACTCCTCGCCAGTCTCTCCACTGTACGCCGTATACTCTGCCCAAATCCCCGTCGTATCTCGCTTTTGGGATCCAATAAGCTGCTTGAGCGTTTCCTGTCCATATTGTACTACGTTCAGTATCTCTGGATCCGTGTAAAATTTCCGCAAGTCTTCTCTCATCTCCTGTCCCTTCTATAAACCACAATAATTCGCTTACTACTGATTTCCACGCTAATTTCTTTGTAGTAACAGCGGGGAAACCCTCTGATAGATTAAATCTAAGTTGACGGCCAAAGACGCTGATAGTACCAACGCCGGTCCTATCATCCTTGACTTCACCGTTATTTAGTATATCTTCAAGCAAATCGTGGTACTGTTTCATTTTCTTTTCCAAATTTCATATCTATGATCAGGGAACACTTCGCTCCAAACCCTTGTAAAGTTAGCTTCTACATATAGCAGGTCTATGTGAGTATCGCAAGTGTAATGGTCGTATACGTTTGTTAGATGTAATTCAGTGATATGAGGCCAACATGCATTGACTAATTGTGCGCCGCCTATCAACCAGGTACTACTAAACCTAAGAGAAGATTCCGGGCTTGTAAATTCATCGTATGTTATGCACTGTGAATGTTCAGGCATATCAAGTTCTTGGCTCGTTACTACGAAGTTGTACCGTTTCGGTAACGGTTTCTTTGGTAAGCTATCCCAAGTGTTGCGTCCCATAATGACTGTCTGTCCCTCTGTCAAACGCTTGAATCTTGGCAAATCGCCCTGAATGTTACTCCAGGGCAATCTGTTTTGATAGCCGATTCCCCCATTTGGGTCACATGCTAATATTAATTTCATAGTCCATTCAATAATCTGTCAGTTTCGGGTTGGACTGTTTCCGCAATACTTTCTACATTTAAGATGAACTCAATTCCTGTAACCAACTCATCTAACTCAATAAGTTTAGTACTGATTGCATCTTCAATTTCGTCAGGGTAAAGTCCTTGCTCCAGTAGTCGTTGTATATTAATAGTATGTTGTTTTCTTCCTACAAGCTTCAATACAATTTTTTTAATAAACTCAACTGGAATTTGCTGTTTGTCAACATCTTCAAGTAATTTTTCCCACTTTTCAATAAATTCGGGGGACATTAACTAACACCTTATGCAGTAAGGACCTTCTTTGGTCGTCCTCTAGACTTTTTTGCTGCTGCTACCGGTGCATTCTGCAATGTAGCTGCTACTGGATCCATTGCATTTGCTTCCTGCAATAGCCTATCTGCTTCTGCGAGTAGTCCCTTTGCTTCTGCTGACATTCTCATTGCCTGTTGACGAAGATTGTTAGCAATAGCATTGTCACCCAATGCGTCGCCTGATGCTGTTAAAGGTGCAACTGGTGGAACAGTTCCCTCATTCAACATGTCACCGCGCATACGCTTAGCAACCTGAATTGGGTCCTGCATACCAAGCTGCTTATCCATATCAGCAAGCTTCTGCACTGCTGCTTCACCTCTTTCCATTTCATCAAGAATAGTGTTTAGTTCACTAAGCTTAATCTGTGTTCCGGGTGTTGGTGTCATTACGATAAGTTCAGTCTGAACCTTCTTAAGCTGACCTTCGGCATGAAGTTTCTGTAAGATGATAAGACCATCTGTGGTGTAGCTGCGGTTCAATGCATCCGCTAAATTCTTGCTGTTCTGACCAATTTCGCTTTCAATACATTTTACTAGCGGGTCATGAACAGTTCTGTTCAATAGTTCTGTATATACTACTAAACACATATGTGGCTCGCCAGGTACTTCACGAAATACGACCGCTACCTTGCGATCACCGTGCTTCCCTACGTGTCTTAAAAAAGCCATTTGCGTTCTCCTTGTAAATTCGCTCTTGTATTTAATGAGGAAACAGCTGGCTAAAATATTTTACGACCAGCGTAGTATGAACATCGTTAAGTGTTTTTCTTCTGCAAACCAGAAGATATAGTCCGGATCTGAACGATAGTTCCAAACTACTTGCATAGTTTCTTGGTAGTATCCAGAAGGTCCAAAGGTATCCCAACACCATTGAGCCATTTCCTCCAACTCTGTAAATGAATACATTATTGGATTGGCATAGTAGTAAGGAGTTTTATCAATAAAGAGTGTAGTGTCACGAACAGATGTGGCTATGCGCCTAGGTGCAGGGTGTGCAAACCCTAGTTCATCTATCATAACTAAATCAGCCTTAACCCCACTTAAGTTCATAAAACAACGCTTCCTTTGGATCTTCAAACGCTGGTGATAGAGAACCAAAAAAGCCCTCATGTCCGGAGATTGCAAATCTTCCAGTCAGCTTTTCTAGAATCCAAACCTTAGATTCGTCGGTCAAGACAGTTCCTGACTTAATAAAATGCGGAGGCGTGAAATCTAACTCACGGTCTACAAACCATGTGTGTAAGTTGATATCGTCAATCGTTTTCATTTTTCACCAACAAATATATTTCTTCAAGCTTCTCTAACTGGTCGTTTAACGCAGGAACTGTTTTAGCCAGTTCACAGATTTTAGTAAGCCGATCTCGCCTAGCAAGAAGCTGTTTAGTTTCCTCTACGGTATCATCTTTGCGGACTAAAACGCGGTTAGACGACCCACGCTCTCTTGCGTAGATCGTCTTTCCACCGTCCGGAGACTCGTATATCATAGCTCCAACGATTGCTATCGGATTATTTTTTGTGGTCGTCATAGATAGCATACGTACCGAAGGGCGGGTTCGGATTGGGGTCACCGTGAATGATCCAAGTCGTATCACAGTAATCAGCATCGCCCCAGCTACCGCACGGATAACCGTCAGTGAAGACAATCAAGCGATTGGGGACACGACCAGCTTCCTTGAGGTCATCAAAGATGCTATCAAAGTCGGTGCCACCGCCACCGTGAAGCTGATACTCCTCAATGTTCTCCATGTTCTCGCTCGTATACTCCTGCGTGTTGTAGCAGCGAGTATCAAAGCAAGTGACGCGGAGCGAGTAACCATCAAACGCTTCCATCATGCCAGCGACTTCGCTAAGGAACTGCATACCCTGCTTGTTGCTGATAGAACCCGACATATCAATGTAGATATCAACGTCAATTTCTTCACCGGGGTTCATACCGGGCATAACAGCATCCATGTGCCAAGAACGACGAGAAGGACGCATCCAAGTGTAATCAGACTTGATAGCAGAGGTCAGATTAGTCTGGATCAGTTCACGCCAAGGCATGACAGGATCAGTAAGCTGCTTGATAAGACGTTCAACGCCCATCGGAATAGTACCAGCTTCGGCAGTTTGTGCAGCGTTGAGAATAGCCTGCTTCATTTCTTGACGGGCCTGTTCACGCTCCTCAGGACTCATCCGCGGACGCTTACCATTACCCTGCTGACCATTATCTTCGCCGTCGCCCTCGCCCTGACCTTCATCTTCAAGGTGATCGTCAAGCATCTTGTCAAGGAGTTCGTCAATATCAATATACTTGACGTTCTTCATGAGGTCGTCATAAATGACTTCGGATGCAAGACCATCATACTTCTGCTCATAGAGAGCAGGAACAGTGGTGATCATTTCACCGACCTTGTGACGCTTGAGGTCAGCATTAACTGCATAGTCGTTAGCGATGTTCCAAATCTCAGGGTCGCGGCTGTCACGACGACCAAGGTGATCGTAAACAACGTGCAGAACTTCATGACCGACAAGGAATTCAACTTCCTTAGTGCGAAGCATCTTAATGAAACGGCTGTTGTAATAGAAACGCAGACCGTCAGTAGCAGCAGTGGAGCACCAATCGTCAGCATTTACAAGCTGTAGACGGGTAGCGAGGTTACCGAAAAAGCTTTGACGGAGCAGGAGACCAATACGAGCGGTAATGAGACGCTCACGGGCTTCGTGATCAATCTTAGGATCGGTCGGACCAATCAGATTTTCAAACTTCTTGCTACGGGTGCGCTTGCCCTTCTTAGGCTTAGTCGCAGTACCGGGAATAACGTCACTCATAGAAATCTCCTTAGTTGATATAGTCAATATAACAAACCTTAAGGGTATTGTCAACCAAAAACTTCAAGTTTGTTTGCTTTTTAAGAACGCTTCTGTAGCGCATTTGGCGCTGCAATATTCTTCAAAGTCACCTTTACCCCAAAACGGATCTCGGTGATATAGAGCAGCAAGGTAGGGAGCATTGTGCGGATACTTGCGAGTAGGGAATTGATGAAGTGTTCTTTCTACTTGGACACCGCAAACCGCGCAAGTGGCTATGCTCATATTAATACCTACGAAAAATGGGGGAGGGCTGTCTCGAACCCTCCCCCGGAGCTTGCTGGCTTAGTTGCCAGCTTCCACGATGTACTTACCGTACTTCTTGTGGAACTCGTCAAAGTTAGAAAGCTGCGAGGGCTCAATCGGCAGACGGTACGTCTTAAGCGCAATCTTAGCACCCATCACAACCAGTTCAGTTTCGAAGTTCTTCATGATGTATTCAAAGAAGTTATCGGCCATCACGTGGAACTGCTTAGTGTCAACACGCTTGTTGTCAAGTGCTTCCTTGAGTTCGTAGCACATAGAAATCGTAAGCGAATACATCGCGGAGATTTCCTTGACCTTAAGGTCCTTGACCTTACCATCAAGAATGTCAGCAGGGTTCGGCATCTGACCAGCAACACGACGATGTGCCATGAACTTAGTAGCGAGACCGTCACCGACAGCACCAGCAACGAGGTTGAACAGCGTATCGTTATCAACGTTGTCCTCGTCAGTGAGCAGGTCGCTCACGAACACCCACGAACGCGGGGTAGCGAAGGCACGAGACGAAGCCTTAGCATCAAAGTCATACATGTCCTGCTTAGCGAACGAGAGATAACCAACAACGTCCTTGTGAACGCCCTTGTTAACAGCCCACTGCTGCCAAGAGTTGAAGTCAGGGCGCATTTCAAGGTGAACGAAACGGTTAGCAAGCGGCATCGGCATACGATACGTAACACCCTTGTCGCTATCGCGGTTACCAGCAGCAACGATAACAACGTTATCAGGCAGCTTATACTTACCAACACGACGGTTCAGAATAAGCTGATAACCAGCAGCCTGAACAGCGGGCGGGGCAGAGTTCATTTCGTCAAGGAAAAGAACGACAATCGGATACTGTGCAGCGAGTTCTTCGCTGGGAAGATCGACGGGCTCGGCCCAATCCATCTTGCCGATTTCCTTGTTGAAGTAAGGGATACCGCGAATGTCAGTCGGTTCCATCTGCGCCATGCGAAGATCGACCATGTAGCCACCGAGTTCATCAGTGATTTCCTGAACGCATTCAGACTTACCAATACCCGGAGGGCCCCAGAGGAAGACAGGACGCTTTGCCTTGAACGCAGCGAGAATAGCCTTACGGGCCTGAATAGAAGTGATAGTGAGATTATCGGACATTTGAGACATAATTTAAGCTCCTTAGTTTGAACAAATAGAGAGTGTTTGCTTCGTTGCTCTCTATAGTCTTGTTATACGTGATTGTGAGGGGTAAGTCAACCACTTTTTCGCCGTAGTGGATATTTTTTTATGCCATCAGTTTTGCCATAAGGATAAGCTGTTCAAGATGCTTGATAGCCTTGACCATTTCTTCCTTATGTGCGTCAAACTTGTAAGTCTTGCGGGTCTGCCTAACTTCAACCTCAAGCCGGCTGAGCTGGGAATTCATTTCACCGATGTTGTTGCAGAGTTTCCTGAGGTCAGGATTGTATGGCAGTCTATTCAACTGCTTGCGTAGGTCTATGATAATTTCCCTAGCTTCTATTGCGGTGTTGAATGTCTTTGCCATAATCTCACACTACAATAGTTTTGGGTCATTGTCAACCTATGATTTTGTCCGGTGGAATAGAACCTGATACTATCCAAGCACCGCCGTTCGTGCCGGGCTCAAATCTACTTGACCATTCACTCATGTCTTCGGCTTCCGGGTCAGGGCGGGCATCAATGCCTGTCATATCTATTTTTAATATCGTTCTATCTTGACCCTCATCATTCTGAAAGTCGGTGAACCATTCAGCCATTTCAAGTGTATCCCAAACATAGCTATTGCCCCGTCTATCTGCGTTGATTCCGTTCTTACGTATGACTGGTAAGTTTTTTGTAGCAGTGACATGATACCCTACTTTGGGCTGCTTATCTTCAAGCAAAAAACTTTTAAACTCTCGCATTAGGTCTTCCGCAAGTTTACCATCTGCTCTGGCTTGTGGCGGAATGCCGGCTCGTGATGTTTTCCAGTTAAACGCTTTGGCATTCTTCTTAATGCTATCTGGCTTTACATCAACGGTCAATGCAGTCTTAAAGCGAGGATCGTTCTTTTCTTTCTCGCTAGGAATGTATCCTGATGCTTCCCAAATTTTCTTGTCTTTCCATAACCCTTTTGCATCAGAGGTTTGAGCATGACTCGGCACAATGACTGCGTTTGCTTTTTGAGCAATTTTCTTAGCCATATCATACATAGTAGTCGCTATGCCTCTACGCTGAAATTCATCTTCTACTTCAACCTCAGTTGCATACCATTTATTTTTATCGCTATCGGTAGGCTCAAAAATAACTTGACCAACCTGATCACCGTCGGCGTAGGCAGTGATCATTGCACCCATGCCATTCCAACCTTCATACGGCTCTTGGGTGAATGTAATGCCTAATGTCTTATCAGCTTCTTTTAGCTTCTTACCCTGCACGGCTGTTGTCTTATTAGGCTCATCAGCTAATCCAGTCTTTGCTCTAGGCATAAACTTGTTGATTGATTTGAGAGTCAACGGACCTAGCTTACCATCAAGGTCAAGGTTAGCGCCATACTTCTTATTCAAGTGTTTCTGAATCTTGAGTACTGCGGCTTTCCTATCGTCTGTCTCGTTGACATTAAATGTAGGGTCAGTCTTTTGACGCTTCATACCCTTAGGTTGATTAGGATCGACTGGGTCAATGTCAGTTGTGGTTAGACCAGTCTTTTCTAAGTCTTGAATATATTTGTGTTCGGTATCTTCATCACCGAATGATAGAATGGTGCTGGGAGGTCCTTTACCAAAGTCGTGCTTGCCTAAGCCTTTCATATTGCTGATATGCTGTCCTAGCTTGTACCAATCGTATACGTCACTAACGTCTACTCTGACTGTACCGGCTGGCATCGTAGGCTTAAATTCAGGTCCAGGGGGCGGACCGTTTGGATCATAATCTTCGTTAGCATATTCGTCAATGCTTAACTTTTCAGCGTGTAATTGTGCTTTGAGGTCGTGTAGGTCTTGAATCAGTCCCTGCTTTCTGATTGCTTTGAATGCCAGATTCTCAGGGCCAAACTCGCCAGCTTTCTCTAGTCCGCTCTTGCGATAACGCTTGATTAGTGCGAGGGTATCGTTGACTCTTTTTGGATCTCGTGACTTCAATGCCAACTCAACGAGGTCACCAAGCTTCTCATACTTTGCTTTGGTTGCAGCTTCGTCAAAGTTTGCTTTACGCTTTTTAGGAATACGAATCCATTTGTCATAGACAACGCTGTATTCACCTAAGCTAAAATGGGGTTGGTTAGTGTCCTGTACATATAATTCTACAGGAACATCACGAACTGTAATGTCGTGGGCATCGTTGTATAATGTTTTCTTTGCTGTGAATAGTTCTTGGTACACTTCGTTGTTTGGTAGTTCATTGAAGTCTACCAATATGTGCAAGTCTAAGTCACTGTGAGGAGTATATGAATAGGCAGCGTTACTACCTGAGATAGTAACGTCTCTAACTTTAAGATTACTAATGCCTAGATATTCTACAAAGTCTTCGGCAATCACCAATAGCTGATCACGTACTGCCGGGTCAAGCTTATTACCTTCCCACAACTTAGGGTTCAATTCCTTGTGGAATGTTACAGCGTCACTAAGTTTAAAGGATTCTAATTCATTAATGTCCATACTGTATTTATCAAGTACGGAGAGTGATGGGGAGGTTCTGTTGCTAGGTCCTCCCCGGACCCCGTAAAATCATGCCGCTAGGGCAAGATCCACATTGTTGTCATTAGCTGCGACATTTACAGTTTTTGGCTTATATGCGGCCAACCAATCAGTCTACTCTCACCTCTGCCTTGCAGTCGATCCTATTTCGCCCCCATAAGTTTATGGTGGAGGCGCCGGGTACCGCCCCCGGGTCCTGCACAAACATCAGATTGCATCAAACAACTGATAAACTATTTATATACTATTTGGTGATCTGTGTCAATCTTTTTATTGTCGTTTGGTAAAAACTCGTCTAAGCATGTACCACAACAATAATCGTCTTGTAAAATGCGGGCAGCTAGTTCTTCCCTGCAGGTGAATTGCGATTCCCTGATGTTTCTACAATTACAAACTACCATAATTATAGATCAGGGTCACGACCCAATTCAGTTAACCTAGCTGCTCGTTCATGAATTTGCTGTTCGGTGAGTTTTGAGTCCTTGAGGTACTTTACCCAACGCTGATAGCGTCCTCGCTCTTTCCTTGTTGGCTCACGAACAGGACGCATACCGGACCAATCAATCACTGTTCATACCAGCAGTTACGACCAGCAACATATGGGTTGCCGTAATAGTCACGCTGAACTATGTCTTCGCAAATTTGGCGAGGTTGCGGCTGATGACGTTCTACTACGATTACTTCACGATTGCGACGACGGTTATTACTATCAGCAATAGCCTTACCTACAAGCAATGCTCCAAGGCCGATGATAATTGCACCTTCAGTGCTTACACCACGATCACGACGATGATGCTGTCTATGATAAGGGCTGTGTACATTTCTGTCATTACCCCAGCGATAATCACGTTGCCTATGATCTGCATAAGCAGGAGTAGAAACTGCAAGCATTGCAGTCATTGTAATAAGCGAAACAATCTTCTTCATAGTAGCCTCCTTTGGCTGTTAGTAGATTAAACCGTATGCGATACACCAAACTTCAAGTGCCAGCCTGTATGTGGCATACGCTATCACCGGAATTAAGGGAGTTACTAGCACGGCTGTGGCTAGAAATTTTTGATTGTATAAAATATTTTCTTTCATATTACCCTCTACTATACTTATCTTTTTTATCGTTGTCAACCGGTTTATGTCAGATTTGGTCAAATTTTTCTCTGAGCCAAGCCCACTCATAGCTCAACTTCAACTGGTCAAAGTCGCCGTCTACTTCATCGTAATACTCGTCTGCATCCAACGCACCCTTGATGCTGTATTGAGCAAAGTCACCCTCTGCCTTATTCAACCATGCATCAAGTCTTTCCTTAGACACTTCGCTATCATCTGCTCTAAGCTTGATGACCTCTCTGAATGCTGTTCTCCATGTTGAGAACTCATCAGTGTTGTATTGAGCAGTACCTGAAATCAACGGAACAACTTCATGCTCATCATCTAATGTAAAGTCTAGTCCTTTACCGTCATTGGCTAGAGTTAGCTTCTTATTGTACGCAATCATTGCTTGGTGACCATATACCAATCCATTAACAGGATTCTTTGCATGGAAGATATAATGCTTTGGACTCTGCATTCTATCTGGTTGCCAGTTAAAGTCAAACTTAGGACTGACCTTCAGCTTAGCAAACACAGTGAACATCCAAGGAGTGTTGCTTGCTTCTGCTGCTGCGTGATATGCTGCTGCACGACCATTCACGCCATCCACTCTCACTACTCTGTTAGGGAGATTCTTAGTGATATTCAGCAAATGCTCATAATGTTCTTCTGCTCCAGTTTCTCCGTTACTCAAGAACACAATGTCTAATGGATTTGACAATGCCAGCTTAGGAGCACGTTTGATATATGGATATTCGTATAGCTCTTTCTTAACGTGATCCTTGATTTCTTTAGGAGCAACAATTCTAGTAGAACCTGTGCTTGTCACGTAGATATTCTTAGTTTCGGCTGACCATAGATTCATTGGCTCTATGTCAACCTTACCAATGTCAACGTTATCACTTGTAATTAATGTCGCATAAGGGAAGTCAGTAATTTTGTCAATTGAACTCGTATGAGTGTCATCACTAATGACGATGATTGGTTCTTTTAGGCGTTCTGCCTTCACAGCACCATTATAATTTACCTTAGTAAAGTTTTCAAGCTTGTCAAGTTCACTGATTACTTCTCTTGCATTATTAACATCAATGAAGAACGTGTCTCCGAACTTCTGCTTACCGCTAGGAAAAACATGTAGATTGTCTCTTGAAAATGGATCAATGATATATGTGAAATCAAAGTTAGTGTAATCGCAAACACTTGAGCATACCCAAATGAAATGTTCTTTCTTTTCAGGCTGGCGCTTGATAACTTCTCTTAGTGTGTCCAAATAGCTGCCATTGTATTTGGTAGTAACAACTGTTCTGTCCGGCGCCTTCTGCTGTAAGATGGATACAACATCGGATGTTTCTTTATTACCGTGATCAATTACAATGATATCGTGACTGCATTTTGTAGCTTTAGCTCTAATGTCTTTCACAAAGTTTAGATTACTCAAGTGTTCAATGATCTTGATATATTTGGTGTCTTCCGCAAATGTCTCACGGTTGACCATGAATGTAGTTCCCCAATGTGACCACTGAGTACCAAACACATGAACCATCTTCATCTGCCAAGGGTTAGGATAGTAATCAAAGTTAAAATCGCTATAGTCAAGTTCGCTATTCAATACCCAAATCAAACTACTCGTTGCACGATTAGCACAACGATTGATAGTGTCAACCCAGCTATTCAGATAGCGAGTCTTCTGAATTCTTGTACCATATTTCGCCCTTAGTGCTTCAAATCTAGCAGCAGATTCAGGGTTGCTTCTATCAACAAAGAACATATCAGGCTTAACGAACATCTCCGCCAATGCCTTTTCAGTTAGTTCTACGTTTTGTACCCAGTTGATAGCACGATTTCCCTTGACCCATTGTGGACCGTTAACGAAATATGTCTGTGTCTTTTCACTGGCAGCAGAACCGAACGCATGAACGTATTCTGCTTGTTCAATACTAGGTCTCCAATCGAAATCAAAATTAGTATAATCAATGTCTGGATTCAATGCCCAGAACAATTCATCAGGGTGTTGCTTAGCAAGGTCTTCTATCGTAGTAGTAAGGTAATATCTATTGATTTGAATTTCAGATGGGGCCTCTCCTGTCGGATTTAATTCTTCATCAGTCTCTAATCTAGGAACGCGGACTGTTTCTCCATTATTATTAGGAGTATTATATATAGGACCGTCGGTAGGATCTTGTAATGTACCAAACTGATAGATATAAGGGGGTGCAGCTGGATGCGGTATCCAGCTAAAATCAAACCTACGAACATCGACTCCTGCAGGAATTTCCCAGTTAGTTAAGTTCTTTCCTAAAGTTGCAACTATATCAGTTACAAATTTATCTTCTTTAGCCCCCGGAGCAGCGTATGTCACCGTTGTCATTTCTTGAGCTCCGTACCACTGATTTCCGAATATATAATTGTACGGAGGATCGTAAGGGTCAGGTACCCAACTAAAGTCAAAATCTTTAATGACAAGATTCTTAGGAATTCTCCAGTTTGTCATGTCTGGCTTTAGTGTAGCACTAATGGTTGACACATACTTTAATTCAGTTGCGCCCTCGACATGATACTTTACAGTGGGCATCTTTTCAGCAGGGAACCATTGGTTACCAAACACATAGATATAGGGCGGGTCTTCCGGATGCGGTACCCAAGATAAATCAAATTTAGAAACATCAACGGTATCGGGTATTTCCCAATTGTCTAGTCTGGACTTTGTTGTAGCCTTGATAATTCTAGTATCAATATATTTGATAGGGCTGTCAGCATCGGCACCGGGGGCAATGTATCTAGGGCCACCTGTTTCCCACCACTGAGTACCAAACTGATAGATGTAGGGCTGATCTTCTACATATGGGTGCCAGCTAAAATCAAAGCTGTCAATATCAATTGCATCTGCATCGTATTCCCAATTAGCCTTATTAGGAAGTGCTGTAGCAAGCTGTTCTTCTACATATTTAATTTCAGTAGCTTCCGGAACCGTATATACTGGCCCGCCACTAAATGCCCACTGTGTAGCGAATACATAGATATATGGTTCTTCTGTAGCATCGGGGTGCCAACTAAAATCAAAGCTTTCCTTGTCAATATAGTCAGGAACAGTCCAGTACTGATGGTCCGGAAGTCTCTTTGCTGTTTGATCATCAACGTATTTTGTTCCGCGCCAAGCTCCCGGCATAACATATTTAGGTCCGCCTGTCTTTTGCCACTGAGTGCCGAACTCGTAGATATATGGTGGCTCACTTGGATTAGGAATCCAACTAAAGTCAAAATCAGTCGTGTCTATGTTATCAGGGACAACCCATTTATCCATGTTAACATCTAATGTTGCAATGATATCGGGTATGTACTTTACAGTCGTTGCTCCCGGTATTCTATATTCGACGGTGGCACATTCCTCAGCTAAAAATTGCTTGTTGCCGAAAACATAGATATAAGGTTCTTCTGTCTCATCCGGATGCCAACTATAATCAAAATGCTTGATAGGATAATTTCTTACCCAGCATGTATTCTCAGGATTTTCTAAGCGTCTAGCTTTGATAATACGTGTGTCAATATATTTCACAGGGCTAGATAAATCTGCCCCCGGTGTAATATATTTAGGGCCACCTGTTTTCTGCCACTGAGTACCAATCTGATAGATATAGGGATCATCTTCTGCGTAAGGATGCCAACTAAAATCAAACTCTGCTACATCAATTAAGTTTTCATCATAGACCCAATTAGTTCTATCAGGCAGTGCCTTAGCAACTAGATTATCCATATATTTGATTTCTGTTGCACCGTCAACTACATAACGAGGGCCGCCCGACAGCGCCCACTGAGTGCCGAATTGATAGATATAGGGAGGGTCAGTATCATCAGGGTGCCAGCTAAAATCAAACTCAGCAACATCAACATTATCAGGTATGAACCAATCACTTTTGTTGGGTAGTATGATTACCTTTTGTGAATCAATATATTTGATTTCAGTAGCATTTGATACTACGTAACGAGGTCCTCCCGTCTTTTGATGCTGAGTTCCAAACTCATAGATATATAAAGGGTCGTTAGGATTAGGTATCCAGCTAAAGTCAAAGCCCGCACAGTCTACATTTTTTGGTATGACCCAATTAGTCATATCTATATCTAATGTCGCAACTATATCACGAACATACTTTACCTGAGTAGCACCTTCCATTCTATATTCAATAGTAGCACACTCTTCGGCAGGGTACTGAGTATTTCCAAACACGTAGATATATGGTTCTTCGGTGTCGTCGGGGTGCCAACTATAATCAAAATCTTTTATAGGATATAGATTATTCCAACACTTGTTATCTGGGGTCGGTAAACGGGTAGACTTGATGATACGGGTGTCAATGTACTTAACTGGGCTGGAGCTATCTGCACCCGAGGTAATGTACTTAGGTCCGCCCGTCTTTTGCCATTGAGTTCCAAACTGATAGATATAGGGCTGGTCTTCTACATATGGATGCCAACTAAAATCAAACTCTGCTATATCAATTAGTTTTTCATCATAGACCCAATTGGTTCTATCTGGCTTAGCAGTCGCTACTTGTTCGTCTACGTATTTGATTTCTGTAGCGCCTTCTACCTTGTATACAGGGCCGCCGCTGAATGCCCATTGGGTAGCAAACACATAAATGTAAGGGGGACTTGTATCGTCTGGGTGCCAACTGAAGTCGAACGTAGTGCTATCAATGTTATCAGGCACATTCCAATTATCTACTGAAGGTAGTTTTCTGACCTTTTGGAAGTCAACATACTGTTTCTCAGTAGCGCCGGGCACTACATACTGAGGGCCGCCCGTCTTTTGCCATTGTGTTGCGAACTCGTAAATATACGGTGGTGCAGCAGGGCTAGGTTCCCAACTGAAATCAAATCCAGTTGTATCAACATCTTTGGGGACTATCCAGTTATCCATGCATGGTCTGCGAACAGCCCTGTCAGTCATATACTTGTATTCTGTTGCACCATCTACAACATACTGCACTGAGATTTTATCTTCTGGAGCATTCCACTGATTCCCCCACGCATAGATATAGGGAGGACTTGTAGGGTCGGGTCTCCAAGTATAATCTAAACCATAGCTGTCTTCAAGATGTTCAAATAATTCTCTCTTACTTGATAGCTTGGCTTTGATATCAGTGACGTACTTAATTTCATTTGCATCGGGACAGTGATACTCAACAGTAGGCATGATAGTGCCATCATATTGTTCGTTACCAAATACGTAAATGAATGCAGGTTCTCTAGGATCAGGTCTCCAGCTAAAGTCAAACGATGTTTTATCAATATCTTCGACTATGCTCCATCTATCAGTTTCGGGCAGTACTGGAACAAGTTCTGACATATACTTCTTATCAGTTGCTCCTGGTGTATGATACTCCAGCGTGGGCCTAAGTGTCCCGTCAATATATTTGTTGCCCCAAACATATGTGAATGGCGGGTCAAGTGGATTCGGTCTCCACGACATATCAAATCTATCTTTGTCAATTGCTTGATGTTCTTCCCAACGATCATACTCAGGAACCAACTCTGCAATTGTGTTCATGTATTTTTCTTGCGTTGCTCCTGGCACACGATATTCTAACACATGCTTGAACTCAGCAGGGAAGAACTTGCAGGGCCACTTATAGATATAGGGAGGGTCAGTTGGGTCAGGGTGCCAACTAAAGTCAAACTTATTGTGATTAATTAAATCAAGTTCAACCCAATGATCGGTCTTTTCGTTTTTACGAATGACTGGGTCTACGTCACCGCGATAGATGATTAGGTCACTATGTTCTTTAGAACACAACCAGGTGCCGCTATCTTTTTGATGTTGACTGGGCCACACGTTATTGTGATCTTCTGCCCAAACGTCTTCGTCCGGGAGGAATTCAAAATCAAAGTCCCAATCAAAATTTCTGTAGTCGCAGAACTCGTTGATGATCCAAAAGTCACGAGTAGTGGCCTTTAGTCTAGCATCAGCTAGATTTTCTGCGAATTGTTCTCTTGGGTGGACATTGGGCTTCTTGCCATAATAAAAAACGTCTCTAAGCATATGTATACTTAGCTACAGACAGTTACCCCATAGAGTTTTTCAAACCTGTCCGCATCGTTTCTATCATTAACCATAGGTTCTCCGCGAATGTTCAATGACGTATTCAATAGCATTGGGCAGCCGGTTTCTTTATACCAAGCTTCTAGTAGTTTTCTAATTCCTGATCCGTCATTCGGGACAGTTTGAACACGAGAAGTCCCGTCATGATGAACGATAGCAGGAAATAAGTCAGGTAGCCTACAAGTAGCGATGACTTGCATATACCGACTGTCACTCCAGCCACTAGGCATATCAAAGTAATCAGTAACCAGCTCCTCCAAAATGATAGGCGCAAACGGTCTGAACTTCTGTCTTCGTTTAATGTCATTTACTTTATCCTTAATATCAGGCCCGCGAGGGTCTGCAAGTAGACTTCGGTTACCTAATGCACGAGGGCCAAATTCTGCCCTGCCACTAGCGACACCTACCATCTTGTTACTATATAATTCTTTGATGATATTGTCAACCGGATAATCACCTTCAATGTCAAATCCTAAGAAAGCATCAGTCCAGTTGACCTTCTTACCATAGCCTAACGCTGCTGCACCTAAGCTGTTGCCTGCATCGCCCGGGTTAGGCATAATCCAAATGTTCTGATAGTACTTGCCAATCAATCTGTTGGCAAGACAGTTGAGAGCAACGCCGCCCCCATATACGAGATTGTCACTTCTACCTAACTTCTTAGCCTTCTTCATTACTGTTTCTATTAGCTGTTCAACAACAACCTGTGCAGATGCAGCAATATCCATTTCGTCTGCATCCTTTAGAAACTTCTCATCAACTCCGATGTGCAGGTTGTCTTTTAAAACAATCTCTTTAAAGTTGATGAACAGTTGTTGCATTGAGATATCATATACAGGCTTACCATATGCAGCCATGCCCATTAGAATGTATTCTTCATCTAGCGGGCGCAAGCCTACTCGTGCTGTCATCGCAGAGTAGAATAGTCCGATAGAGTCAGGATACTTACGGCCCCAAATCTTCTTGTATTTTGCTTTACCGTTCTTATCATACGTTGCATCCCAAATGCTAATAGTATCTAATTCCCCAATAGCGTCAATGACAACTACGGTAGCATCTTCATACGGACTTGTTTGGAACCCTGCAGCGGCGTGACATAGATGATGATTGTGAGTCTTTACTTTACCCTGACGAATGTGCCTAAAACTATCTAATCCGCGTAGGTTCTGATTGCCAATAATCTCGTTGACATTGAAAGGGCCAAGCTTTTGCTTAGCAATAAACTGCCTAACAGCCTTGACATACGGACGCTCATAATAGTGTACTTCAAAGTCATCGTTGATATAGCGTTTAGCATCTTCAACAATGCCTAAACACAATTCGCTGTCGTGTTTCTTCATGCTGTAACGCTCACTATGCCCAGCAAAAAGTATATTGCCATTATCATCAATGACGCTTAAGCCGGCATCATGGAAGCCGCAACTAATACCTACGTAGTTCATTTTATCTCACTTGTAAATGAAAGGATCTCTTTTCTTGAGTTCCTTGATTCTCTTACGATACTGAATTTCTCGTTTGATCTTGTTAATAATATTTCTAATCCATCTCATTATTGTTCTCCTATGAACTTATATAGTTCCTCTGCGTATAGCCTGTGAGGTTCTTCACTATGATGCCAATACACAGCTTTGCTATTTTCGTAGCCTAGATTTTTATATTTCCAATAAAACGCACTATCTTGATCAGTCTTCAAATTATAGTATCTCGTTTCGTCAATCAAGTTTACCAGATAGCTTGTAAAATGTTCTTGTGGCCTAAACATATGCATTGTACTACACATAACATATGGTATGTTTTTAGATTTTAGAAAATACTGAATCATTAGGACAGTGCTGGCTGTTTGATATTCTAGATAAATTTCATTTTCAGCCATAAACTTATGATACTTGGGTATGATTTCCTTCTCATAACTTCCGCTTCCTTCCCAGCCATAGTTGATTCTAAGATAGCTATTAGCAGATGAGTCATACCATTCAATGCTGGGATTTCCTGAGTGAAAATCACTTGGTCTGTGGGTAGCGGGAACCTCTATTCTAGAACTTTCTGTCCATCCTACGATTACGTATACATCCATTGTTTCAGGATTATAGTTCTCATCAAACCACATCAAGATACTTCTGGCGATTCCTGAATTAGTTGACCCATTAATAGCAATATTGATAGGGCGATAACCAAGTTTATTAGCTAGAATTGATCCAAACGCACTATCTCTGCTGTATTTGCTATCCTGACTTCCGTCTATTTCTGAACCGGCGCTGTGACTACAGCCCGCTATTAATGCTATTCTTTCTTTTGTCATTGGATAAACTCTTTATAAGTTTTGAAATTATGTTCTACTGTAGACTGCATATCCTCATACAGTGAACGTAACTTGTCCAGTGGTGTTGCATTAATTATGTCTATTAGGTCAAAGATTTTTGCTAGTCTTTCACTATGTTCTAATTCATCATCGTAGCTTTCATCCCAAAAATTGCTGAAGGTCTTGAAACCTAAGCTTCTAATATATTCTAATGTTTTGGGAGGAGCTACTACAATGAAGGGCTTCTTGTACTGCATGGCCTGAAAAACTTTTTCACTAAAGTTAGCAGTAGGTTGTGCAAATCTTGTTTCATTAATAATGTCAACAAACGAATTAATGTACACATTAGAGAGGCTATTCCCTAATATATTACGTAACGCCGGAGTCTCGCCAGGTGTATAATCATTTGCATCAGGCCACATATCGTAGCATCCCATGTTCTCATTAGAATGATTAGCTGTAATGTCTACTACAAATGGAGAACGCTGTAGCACAATGTCGCAACCCTGCTCTAGCTTTGCATAATGCTCAGGATGTGAAGTTTTCCAATCTTCAAGCTTAAAGAAAAGATTCGTTGATAGATTTTCAAAGTCTGACTTGTGATACCAGCTCAAGTATCCGTTATCATTTGCTAAGAATGTAGATACCAGTTGTCTGTGATTAGTGAAGCGCCAATTCAAGCATACGAATTTCTGGTTGAATTGATTTCTAAATGCCTCATCAAGATTTCTAATCTTACGTTGTGTCTTTAGAAACAGGTCATCACATATTAAATTGAGATTACTGTAGTGTGGATACCATTCTTTAACATCATAATCGCAGGTATGCACAGTGACATTAGTAAGACTATTGCGAATAGCATACTGACTGATACTATCTAATTCTTCTGCGCCCAAATTTTCAGGTTCAATAGTGTTGAACTCTGAATAGAATCCCATAGTATGGTCAGGACAATTTCTATCATAACTTGAAAGAGGTTCATACAGATAAATGTGTAGTCCCTCGTTATTCAATATGCTTCTGGCTTCATCATCATGTTCAACATCAGTCAATTCATGAATAAATCTATTGTTCATGTAGACCATTACGTGTTGCTCTTTTACCTTAGGCAACACATCGTTTATAATGAATGGTTGGGTACAATTATCTTGCAGGCCCGGAATGTTGTGATAGAATAACTTATTCAGTTGCCCTTCTGCAACTGGCTTCCCGGTTATCTGTAGTGTATATCTAGGCTCAGTGCCTATGTTACTGGCTGCATGCGGAACATCACCTGTCCATTTGAACCAATCGCCAGCTTTCCAATTGACATATCCTATGCCGTCCATTTCAAAGTAATGCCCGGGTTTCCAATCTTCAAGCATTAATATCACACGTTGAACTTTGTCGCTAGTGGTATTGTTTAGTCTACAATAAGTGTTAAAGTGATCACTATGAACCGGCATGATTTCCAATGTATTCATTCTATAGATTGTATAAGTTTGATCATACATTCCGAGCAGATTTTCCATTGTCGCAACCCAGTCAGGCATAGGATTGCGATTGTCATACATAGAGCCACTAAAGCTTTTTACATAGTCATATCCCATTTCAGTCCATTTAGCTATTTCCTCATCAGTGATGGGCTGCTTTACATATGGCAATGATTTGAAATCGTCATTCCAAAATCTAGAAACATGACCTATTTCGGTTCTTGAATTCATAATAGTATTTAACGAGAACTATCAGCCCCGTACTAAATCCAAAGTTACACAGTGGAAGCATCCGCCCAGTGTTCTTGCATGTCGCATAGGTAGCATCGCACAATCTATGCCATGTTTCTCAAGTTCAAGTCTAAGATTATGCTGGTGTTCTTCTAATACTACAAGTTTAGGGCTGACACTGAGTAGGTTCACGTTTACCCACTTGCTTGCGTTGCAGTAGCCAGGGTAGTGACCAATATCAACTGGCTCTGGAGCCCAAATGATATCCCAATTACGCAGTACTTCCGGCAATTGTTCAACTGATTTAATACGTGATGGATTCAGTAACATTAGACCTTCACGCAAAAATGCAATAGTGCTGTCTAAATGAATATAGCTATAGACGTTTTCAATGGTGTGAACTCGTTTGTCGGGACCGACAAGCTCTTGTAGGTATTCTGCACCCTTCTTGTTGCCAGTATTGCTGACCAAATAGAACAGGTCATCATTAGCTCGTAGAACATTAGCAGCATCAAAGATAGGTTCATATTCACGCAATGCTAATATATCAGGGTCGCCTAAACATCTGCTGTTATAAGTGTCTGAATGTTCAGGCGTTGGCGCAACTACTAACTTAGAAAAATCAAAATATTGTTTACTTGCGCGCCATTCATCTCTGCGAGATGACAATGCCATTGGAGTCGCAAGAATCAAGTCATCGTGAACTAATACTGTATCTCTTGGACAATAGTTATAGTATTCAGGGTCGTTGCTACTCGGACGCACCACTTGAATTTCTTCTTCACGCAAGAATTCACAGAGTCGTTCTAAGTCTTCGTTCGCTTCTTCAATCACCTGGTCAGGATATCTACCGTGTTTGACACCCATATATTCACTGAATGTTAGATCGGCGTAATTGACAGTGCGTAGTCCAATGTTAGTGGGAGGAATCTTGGCGTCATCTGCAATGCCAACAATCACACTTTTAAGAGGGTCCCATTCATTCTTGCTCAGCATTGGTAATATCAATCTTTCTTGGATTAAAGTAGCTAGGAATATCGTAGTAGATTCTAAACTTTTTATCGCAATCGTCAGCCGTCATCAGCCAGCCTAAGGTAGTATAATACTGATTTAGTTCTCCGTGCTTAACGATTGCTCTACCTACTAATAATTGCTCAGTGTTTTTATCATATACAAATTCTACCGCATTGTCAAACGTTTGCTTGTTTGCGTCAAACAAAACTGAACCCACATACTTTCCGCCTGCAAACTCCATATGTCTGGCGAAGCCCTTCTCTTTATACATAAACTTGAAATGGTCTACCAGTTCATTGTCTTTTGGCCAAATGGGCTGCGAGTAATCAATGTCTCCTAAATAGAATTCAACTTCAAATGTTTCTGGAATAAAATAACAGTCGGGTAAGAACGAGCGTAGGTGCTTTGTATAGTTTACATATCCTTCGTCAAATAGTCTCGGTCCATAGAACTCACTGACAACAACATCGGGCGTTCCACAATCAAAGTCATCAATAGTTAAATCTTCAATGTCTTTGTTAATAAGTTTGAATTTATCTGCTGGTAGTTTATTAGGCAGCACGTTAGAAAGTATATGAAACATCTGCGGATCACGTTCAACAAAGTAAACAAACGTTGCTCCCTGTGATAATGCGAACAATCCTAACACACCTGTTCCTGCTCCCAAATCAATAACAATATTGTCTTTACTATGTTTGGAAAGCGCGGGCTTAAGTAATGCTTCTAATCTATTAGATAAGTTGTTCAACATGTCTAAGTTCATTCCCTCAGGAATACTAAGCGAACTCATCCATTCACTATGTTGTAGATAGTATGTCATTTAAAAACTTGCATTGTTGATAGGTCAGGATAATCTTGTGATGACCATTTACGAGGTTCTTTTACTTCTGCTGCACAAAAACGATAGATGCCTGTCTGTGCGGTTTCGGGAGTCATGTAATAGTGATAGCCGACAGTATCAATGTCTTGTTCTGCCCAAGGTGTGTTAGGGATTCTTCCATCATAGCTCATTTTTTTGAGAGTTACATAATCATCATAGTTGTCTAATAAGATCATGCCCCCGCGACCCAAACTCAAATGTTTCTTGTGCTGAAAGCTGAGACACATTTTTGAGCCAGGAACATACCCGCGAGGTTTCCAATACACTGCGGCATCAATGATGCTCGTGCATCCTATGTGATAGTAATTTTCCCAATCATAATCGTCAAACTGCCACTCCATTCCAAGTTTCATGAATGTCATGGGTACGCTTATGTAAGTTCTAGTAGGGCAGTTGATAGGATATTCCGGCTTTTCAATTCGCAAGCACAACTCAATGGCATGAGTGCAGCAATCTGTTGCTACTGCATATGGTGCACCATAAAAATTAGCAATCAGCTTTTCAAACTTATCAACTATATCATTCATTTTGGTTTACGCCTTATACTATCCAATGAAATACTAGACACAATATCTGATCCGGTGTCACTTTCCTTTTCTGGAATAATGTCTCGTGATGTGCTACTTACATCAACACGATACTTTTCATGATCGCTCCAGTCACCTGAACCCTGCCAATCTAAGTGAAAGCTAAAGTCAATGGTAGCGTTCAAATATGCTTCTTCGTCAAGCAAGTCAGCAAAGTCTTGTCCTGATCTACCTTCTTGATTACTCCAAGTAGGCTTAGCAAGCTTTCTGGCTCTCTTTACTGTATTGGATTGCAATCGTGAATAGTCCTGCGCATAGAAAGGACCCTTACGACCTTCGGGTGGACGTTCACGATCATCTAGAGGATTGTCAACCTGTTCAAACTTGATATTGAAGTGAGCGTTCCATTGACCCTCATCAGTAATCTTGAACTTAAACGTTGCCCAGTACTGACCTGGACCATACTGAGTTCCGAACTCTTTCAAGTCTATCTCAGGGTTGAAGTAAATTTCTGCTTCGTAACCTCCCCTAGCTCTCCACAGATTTCTAAAGAAGGGCCACATTTCATTGACTAACTGATTGGCAAAAGGATTGTTATCTCCTAAGGGAGGAATGATGTTATAGTCAAACTTTTCATATGCCATTTCTTTCTGTAGATTTGGGTTATTGAGTTTAATCTTATAATGTTCTTTTTCTAGATTATGCCTAATAGGGTAGCCAATCGGAACATCTGTACAATTTTTAAAGAAGTCCAGCCAAATATGAATATTCTTAACACGAGTCATGACATGAGGTCCGCCCATTGCTAAGTCTTTACTGATCCAGTGTCCCTGATACTTATGGAAGCTGATATTATATGCGTGTGGATTCTGCCCCACGATTGTTTCGGGGCCTAATCCATATCCTACTCCCAATCCCATATTGTTAACATTGTTGTTACGCATACGCCACATAAACGTCATGGTGTCGCTATAGTCTTGGAAGTCTTCTGTGGGGAATGCAACAATCCAGTTAGTAGCGCACCAAATACCTACCTTCTTGCAGTCAATGAAGTTCTGCTCCATTTCTGCAATAGTAACGCCCTTGTGCATATCGTCAAGTACTTTCTGCGATGCTGATTCACATCCGAAATTGAACATGATGCATCCACCGTCAGCTAAGTCTTGTAGATATTCTAATGTCATTCTACCGTCGTGTCTGGCATATCCAGTAAAGCGAACCTTAAGTCCCTTCTCTTTTAGTGCAAGTGCAAACGCTCTAAGCTCGTTGATGTTGCCGTTGATAAGACTATCAATGAACCAAATAACGTCGGTGCCCTTGTTATAGTATAGCCATTCAACTTCGGTGATTAAGTCAACTGCTTGACGTTGACGATACTTCCAAAAGTGTGTTTCTTCACAGAACGTACACTTAGCAGTACAGCCGCGGCTAATCTCACTGTTGACGCCATTAGGCACTTCGTATAGTGAGAAGTCAATTGATTCATAGTCTGGCATAGGCAGACCATTGATGTTGATACGTTGATTCTCAGGCTGTGTCAGCACTCTGGGCTGACCAGGAAAAGGGCGCTTGCCTTCTTCAATTTCATCAAGCATTACGAGTAGATTCTGCTCACCTTCGCCTACGATGATATAATCATAGTAAGGACGAATATCAAACCAGCTCTTGTGTACGTTAGGGCCACCAACTGCAATGAGAATGTTTGGATTGCGTCTCTTAATTTCTTGAGCCATCCACTTAGTGGGTTCCTCACTGATATAATACACGCTGAACCCAACAACTTGAGGATTCATTTCAATGATTTCATCTACTGCTGCGCTTAGAATAGGCTCAAGTACAGGATGAATATCATTCATGTAAGTGTCACCTAGCCAGTGCCATGAGCTTGATGGGTCCCACAATCTAAATGGTAGCTTGTTGTTAGGTTGCCAATCATCACGGTATGCGTTATAAGCCTTAACGTTTAAATCCATGATATGTGTCTCATACCCAGAAGCCTTTGCAACACCACTCAGTCTTGCAAGACTGAACGGAGGCATGTATGGGCTCCATTCCGGACATAATACAAGAACCATCTTAGTATCACGGGTCTTATAATCTACGTAGACCGGTGTCAAATTCTTTGCATTGACCACAACGTCTTTAGCATAAGGAGCAATTGCTTCCATCATGCTGCGGTGACGAAGATCACCAACGTCCTCAGTTGGTCTTTCATTAGGCTTTAATTCTTTTTTAGCCAGTGATTTTAGATTAAAATCCAAGTGTTGCTCCCTATATCGTGTAGTATTTACACAGTTATATAGTCGCCTAAATTATTAATAGTAGTGAAATCGGTAACATTGCGAACAACATTCTCATTGTGTTCTACGATAGGTTTAGCAAACTCGGTGAATCTTACCAATTCGTCTTCGCTTAGATTACATAGTCTTTTAATTTCGTTACCGACAGCAAGTAATCTTTCGTCATCGTTCTCAATATCGTCATAACTCTCATCAATAAAAGGGCTGAAAGTTTTATAACCCCTTGACTTCATGAACTCTAACATCTTATATGGACCCAAAACAACAAAGGGGTGCTTCATTACAATACACTTAAATGTTTTCTCAGTAACGAATCTTCCGGGATAAGTTCCGGGAACATGCATCATTAATCTTTGCTTAGGTGCTATGGGGTCACGATAGAATAACGTTTCGGTTACTACACTAAAATATGTGTTTTCAAAATATTTGTGATCGTCTTCAATGATATTGACCGGATTATCACGTTCCGGTGTTTTGTTCAATATTAGTGGGATACGATCTTTTATTGATCTAATGCCCGGATAGTTGATATCGTTAACTAATAGTTCTAAATTATCTTCGCTACAATCAAATGAATAATAGCTATCATCCAATAGATTGTTAGTAACTACGTACTCTAATAAGTCAATTCTATGCTGGCGATGGACTTTGTTAAAGCATAGAAACTTCTTTTCTCTAGGTCCAACGGCATAATCTTTATCATATGGCGGATATGTTTTGCCCGTTAGTTCTAGGTGACTGGTACCGATTACAGCGAACTTTTTAGGTATGCCTATACTACCTAAATGCTTGTTAACATGTTTTTCTGCTGTGTAATCTCCTGACCAATAGAATAATTTGATATCGGGAAAGTTTGAAAAGTGTAGTGCTACCTTAGCAATCTTTTCAATGCCATCAATGATAACACCCTCAGTCAAGCATTCAAAGAAAAATATTCTTATGCCTGATTGATAGAAATCTTTTATTTCTTCAATAATAGATTCGATTGGTCTCCATTTGAAACTCATAGATGCATGGGCACCGGCATAGATGTGTCTTACTTTATCAAATAGATGAATGTTATTTGGCCAATAATTTTGCCAAAGCAATTTCATGTAGTCATCATATTCCGGATATCTATATGCATCATGTTTTGACAGATCCATTATTGCTTCCTAGAGTTACCATAATGTACTACGTGACCTGAACATCTATCAGTTGTCCATCTGCGCCAGGGATCAACTACAGTCGCAATGTTCTCATCACTGAACTTTAATTCCTCTACATAGTCATCCCAGTAACCGATCAGATAGACTTCAGTCCAATCTTCGGCCAAATCTAAGTCGCCAGTGTGTTCATCATAGTAGTTGATGTTTCCACCATGTTGTTCAACATAGTATCCAACCAGCATACTTGAGCTACCGTTTGTGTAATGCACTCCTGGCTTATATGCCTTGCCGATGATGGTTACGTTCTTACCATACTTCAACAATGCTTTAGCCATATTTTCTGCTTGCACTTCTCGTGCCCGCATGATACTATCAAATAGATCATACCCTAAGTCAAGCTTCTCAGCAAGATATCTCAATGCGATATTGTCACGAGGGTGACATGCGCCGCCGTCTCCCATACCAGCCTTCATATATGCCGGACCCAAAATACGCTGCGTAGAACGTTCTAGTGCTCCAGTTACAACGTCAACACACATATTACCGCTGCGTTCGGCAACATCCTGAATCATATTGACTAATGCAACTTTCGTGCTAATAAAGGTGTTGTAGAAGATTTTAATTGACTCTGCTTCTTCCCAGGTGCCCAATTCATATCGTGGATTGTTCTGCATTAATGGCACATAGAAATTAACTAATTCTAATGCATCTTCTGTGGCAGTACCATCTTCTGTACCAATGATAATCATTTCAGGATTAACCATATCGTACTTGATTGTACCCATAGCAATAAGATATGGGTTATAGATAAATCGTGCGTTAGTGATTTTAGGTCTTAAGATATTACGTACAGTGCCAGGCAACACAGTGCTAATCAAAACTACTAATTGATTCTGATTGGTATACTTGTTAACCTCATCCAAGATTTCTGAGACAATCGTATAGTCAAAATCTTTATTAGGTAAATGACTCGTGGGAGTTTCTCCCCCATACATTGGGTCATGTGGAGTAGGCGCAGCAATAAAGATAATGTCTCTATCTTCAACTGCTTCTTTAATCGTATCTCGCATTGGAAAGCCGGGGTTTCTAGGCTCAATATCGTACCCCACAACATCATACTTTGTTGCCATAACTTCGGCGCAATCTTGTCCTAGTTTGCCAACGCCGATCATTGCTACTTTGTTCATATATTTTTCCTATTAAATTACGCTTCTGTTTCTATATTCTTGATGCTGCCTTATGTCTGGAAATGATGCTCTAACATCGTCCCAGGTTTTTGCATTTTTTAGTTTAGTCATCGCTTCTTCAACATATGATAGTCCCCGCTCAGTGATAGGGAAGTTAATGCTATGTAAGAACTCTGCATAATCGTCAGCCAGTGGATGACCGTCTTTAAATAACTTACCAAATTTATCAATAAGTTCTACGCCTTTGAAACTGACTTCTCCATTATTGATTACTGCCGGAAATTTCATTTTATCACGATATATTTTTTTTATCTTAGTAACAGCAGCACGGTCACTGTTTATGCTTGCAGTTTCAGTTAATAACCCAGCTTCCAGTGATAGGTCAACCATTGACAAAAATTTCGTAGTGCATGGCAAATTTGTCACATAACCCGTAGTCATCTCAATTAGTGCAGCATCTCTAACAAGATAGCCAACCGGATCGCAATAGTTCTTTACGAATTCTTTACTGTAAAAAGATTGATTAAATACATTTCCGTGCGACTCCCACCTACCATTAAGAAAGCGATCTTCTCTGCATACGGTAGTAAACATGATCATAACCAAATCATGTTCATTGAAACTATATTTTAAATTAGCTTGAGCTACACGATTGTTGATGAATAGATTGCCGCCACCGCCTTGTCCAAAATTATAATACTCTGCATTTGGCATTTCTTTAGCTACGATATCAGCCCAGGTCGGTGTCTTGTATGATGTAAAGCTACAGCCAAATGCGAAAAAACGACGATATTTGCTTAAATCTAACATTGCAACTATTTATTGGACACATTTCACCACATGTTTTTTGTAGTGAAGAAGTCATACTCCTCATAGAATAATGCTTGTAGTTGCTCAATGGATTCTACGGTCCTATATGTCTTGTCGCTTTCCAATGCATATAACTTACTATCCTCATTTAGAGCAAAGCCGAGCTTGGTCAAATAGTTATAGTAGTTCATTGGAGTCGGATGATAATCTACTTGAACTTGACCATCAGACATTCTATAAATCACATCGTTAGTCCACGAATTATTCATTTCAAGCTCAAACATTGATGCAGGGAAACTATTGATAAGATCCCGGTATGTTGCTAATACATCAGTTGTAGTCTTTGTTTCTTCCACAATCTGATTAGTGAATGGAACGCTCAGCATCATATAGTTGTCACATAGCAAACTGTTCAGATATGTTTTAGACAATTCAATCAAGGATAAATCTCTAATAAGATAACCAACTGGATCACAAAACTTCTTTACAAACTTGTCATCGTAATACCCTTGCGTAAAGATGTTGCCAGCCAATACCCAATTGTCGTTTACAAATCTATCTTCTCTGCATAACGTAGACCACATTACTATAACCAAATCAGTCTCACAGAACTTGAACTTCTTATTAGCCTCAGTGATTCTATTTGCAATGAACAGGTTGCCTCCGCTGCCTCTGCCTAAGTTATGAAACTCACAGTCAGGCATAGACTTACTAAGTATATGCGCCCAGGTAGGAAATCTGTAGTTTGTAAAGCTACATCCAAATGTAAACAGCCTCTTGTATTTTGTTAAATCTAGGTTCATAATTTTGTAATAAAGTTTCTTTTGTTTCTGAGTAGTAGGTAGTTGTGTAGTGTTATCTCTCTTGCCACCTTTAAGAAATGTTTCAACTCATCAACTGTTAGGTTGCAGAGACGTTTAGTTTCTTCAAGAACCATCATCATTCGTTTGCGGTCATCAAACTCATTATCGTATGACTCATCAATTATTTCGCTAAAGCTACGATAGCCAAGCTCGTTGAATTTCTTGATAGTATGTGGACGAGCTAATACTAAGAAAGGATGCCTTCTGCTGACAGGCTTGAATACCTTTTCGCTAAGAAACAATCCTGGGCCATATTCTTTATAGAAGTTTGTCTCTGATACAATGCTGAAATATGAGTCAAGATAATATTGATCGGTGCTGTCAGTCAACGCCACTTGATTGATATGCATTTCACGAGTATCCAGATATAAATCAGGAATAGTAGCAAGATTATCTTTATGCGGGATCAAGTCAGGCTCTAGATATGAAATCATGTCCCACGCTCTCTCCCAATCTTGATTGTCATCTGCTGGAGCCATACTCACATAACCCTGATCTAATAGGTCATTAATCTTGAGCAATGCCACAAACAATGGCCTGTGCGGTCTCCATCTGCGATTTAGATTCAGAAACTTTTTAGTGTATTCTTTTTCTTGTAGTGTGTTCAATGTTTTGGTAGTAGCAACATGAATGTTGTGTTCAAATATTCTAAGCCACTCAGTTTTTATTTCAGGTAGATTATACTTATTAGCAATTGTCTTGACTTCTTCATTAATAATAGCACTCTCACTCAATAGTGTAATGTGCTGAGCCGGAATACTAAGACCATCTACCAAATACAAATAGATATATTCTACAACATCATGGTATGCTTCGTGACTATTGTTCAATATTAATGTAACGCTACCCAAACGAATTCGATTCAGTACATCTTCGGGAAGATGTTGATGCACATCCTTAAGTGCTTCACCGTGAAAGAAATCAATATACCAATAGTCTGTATCACTGAAGTCTCTGATATTAAACAATGAACTTTGTAGTCTAAGTTCGGGGCCGCTGTTTCCGTAATATAATATGTTGTCTTGATTTATAATCATAATTTAGTTACCCATGCTTTTCCAAAGTTTCTACGTCTTGCAAAGAAAATCTGCTCACAGAACTGTCTTAGTGACATAGTTTTGTCTTCAGGGAAGTCAAAGTGATATGTTGCAGCACTGTCTAACTCAGTCATATTCTGTACGTAACCAAAGATATCGTGCTTAAGTTCTACTATTCTAGGATATGATTGTATGCCATTATACTTGATTAGATAGTTTCTTTGCACCATCATTAAATCATTTAGTAATGATTCAGGTAAGAATTCGTATGTAGTCTTTAAGAATTCTTCAAGCACATTGAATACATGGTCGTGCATATCTAGGTTAGCTAAGTTAATGATAGTACTATGCACTAAGTTCCAGCCATGAATTTCAATTCCCTGAATAGGAACGTGATCAATTGCGCCCTCAGTATTCCAATTTAAATAATGCTCACTGATACGTTCAATTTCACTGTTGAGCCACTCATCCGTCTTAATATATTCAAGCAAGTCAGTATAGAACTGGCTATACTCAATGCCATACTTTTTATATAGCACACGACTAATGTAATTAGTGATGCCATTAATGTGAAATGTATTTTGAAACCAACTGAATACTTGTGCCTCATTCATTTTGTCAATAGGCAAATCAATGGTTGAAGTAACAACTTCAATACCCTCACGAACTTCATGCTCGTTATATGTTCCTACCAGATAGTCATATACAATCTGACCCTTCAGTTGATATTTTTCACGTTGGGTCAAGTTCATTTCGGCGTTCTCAAGCAACTGTGCCTGATAGATAGTGATGCCAGTGTGGTTGCCTGCCTTGTACAGTCTATAGAAATTCTCTTTCCAACTTTCCATTGTTTCGCCGGGCAAGCCAAGAATCAACTCAGTGTATAATGGAATATTGTTTTCTTCACACATATCAAAGACTTCTTCAATCTTATTAGTGTCAAGATTCTTACGCTTGATTACCTCTAATGTATGCTCGTCCATGCTCTGTACTGAGAGATTAAGACCAATCTTGCTACCGCCTTCATATATCAACATCTTAACAATGTCAACTACTTCTTTCTTTTGATTCTTTGCCCAAGATATTGTGTAAGCTTTTGGATTGCTATACTGTTGCTGCACTTCGACAAGTTTGCGGGCGATAGCCATATCACGCTCAGGGAAGATACCGAAGTTTGCATCAGTGATACTTACAAAGTCGCAGCCCTTCTGTCCAATCCACTCAAGCTCTTTGTATACTCGTGTCTCATCAAACTTCTTGACTTTGCTATATGTGAGGCTTCCCCAGTCGCAGAAGGTACACATATATGGACAGCCGCGATTAGTTTCTAATGTAACGTTCCATCGTACTTCAGGATGCTTCTCAAACAAGTGGTCAAACATGCCAACGAGATATGGGCTGGGGATAGTATCAAGGTCACTAATGCGATCTGGATTACCCGTGTTGACTGCTTTACCATCGACGTTGATTAACAACCCTTTGATATCTGTATAGTCAGTGTTGCCTTCCAAATAATGTTCTAAAATAGCCTTCAGCGATTTCTCACCTTCTTGAATAGAACAGATATCAATATAAGGGAATAGCTCAAAGAAGTTGGGGTTGGTAATGGGAGGTTCTGGGCCGCCGCTAATAATCAGCATATCTGGATTAGCTAATTTAAGAGAGCGGCCTAATACATGATTATAATTTCTATTCCAAATATACGTAGATAGAGCAACAATGTCGTGGTCTTTTAATCTTTCAACTACGTCTTCAATAGGTTCTCTATGCCAAATAAACTCACCCAACTCAATATGAGTACTGATATGTTCGAATTGACTGGCGTACGCCCACAATACTGCGGAAGTATATGGTAAATAATAGGCATTAAATTCTTTGGGACCCTGATTAAAATTGGGGTTGACAAAGCTTATTTTTCTCTTACGCATAGTTCTTGTATTTAATGAACTTTGCAAGCTCGGCTGCAATTACTTTGTATCCGTCAATAGTAGGGTGTGCGCCTTCGCAATTTGTAAGATATTTTGCTGGCCATGTTCTGTTAAAATATGCTTGATGAAAACTTTGCCATTGATCCCTTGGTATGATGCCATCTAACTCAACTAATTTCTCTACGAATGCAACATAGTCTGTAGTATTGTGTAAGTAAGTACTCCAGTCAAACTTGTCAAATAGTGATTTGGTTTCTTCCTTCAGATATTCAAGTATACCCTGATTACGTTGATTAAACGCATTAGCAACTATTAGTTTACAATTGTGTGTTTTGCAGAAATCTTGCAGGTGTAACAATGCTAACAACTGTCCAACAGCAACGAATTTTTCTGAGTATAGTTCTTTAGCATATGCTTTCCAAAACAGATTTGCAGAATCGTGGGGCCAAGCTGTATTCCATTTATAGTGACGATAATCTCCGTTACTATATCCATCGTCTAATTGATCGCCGTCGCAGTATGTAGCGGGTAAGTCCAGTCTCTCAAAGCCGCTAAGCATTAATACTATAATGACTTCACTATTATCAAAGTCTACTCTATCACAGAAATATAATTGCTCAATTGCAGCACGATTGCCGATACCTTTGACGCCTAGATTCATGGGCGTGTAGTCAGGAAAGTGATCACGACACAGTACATTTACCCAACTGTTCTCATGTTCATAGTGTCGTATATGATAGTCGCAATGCCCGCGCAAACTGATTTGCGGGCGACCATTATACTGTTCCCAAATATGTTCAGGGTAGCCGCCTTCGCCTTGTGTCCAACTACAGCCCAATCCAATTATATACTTGTTCACAACCAGTTTTCCTTTTTATAGTTTTCTATGAGAGTTTTGACCTCATTGAGGCCTGTCTCGCTTCCGTATACTGTGTAATTATTAGTTACAACATGTTCAATTGTGTGAATCATCATTTTGTTTCTATTTGAACCATAGTCCACAAAACGTTGTCTGTTTATCAACAGTTTGGGAAACAGCTTTTCATAGATAGAAAGTTTATAATCGTCATCATAACATCGTACTACCTTTTCTATGTTGTCCGCGATCATAGAAATTCGCTTAGTTAAATCGGTTTCCTCATCAAAGCTATAGTCAAATAATTCATCATATAGCTCTAAACCATATTCTTCTACTAAGAATTTATGATAGCCGGGATTAGCCAAACATATAAAGGGCTTTAACGTAGCAATTGGTTTAGCTGTCTTTTCTGTAGTGAAGAACTCACTAGGTCTGACATTGCTTTCTGATACTAAATCAACAAAGCCCCTGAGGTAACTTTTAGGTAATACGTCTGGTCTAAACTCAGTGCGAGAATTTAATTCAAAGTCATATTCATCTACAAGCTTAGTTCCATCGTGATATTGCCACCCTGCAAACTCCGTTGAATCATAACTTCTTTGTACCTCCTCAGGATATAAGAAAGTAACAAGACCGTGCTGCATTAAATGTCGCTTTGCTAATTCCTCTATAAGCAAGGCTCGTTCATACTTAGGGTTATTGTTGTAGCAAGTAAACACTTTATCGCATAACACGGGAGTGACTTCTTGCTTATTTGCAATAGCAGCGTGAACTACTCCTATCATTGCATAATAAAATCCAAATGTACTTTCTGTAATGACGTTAGGAAACAATTCTATATTATCTGGGTTAGATACCAATACTTTTACTAATTTATTGTTTGCTACTGCCCATTCACTTACTTTAGGAAAAAAATTTCTAAAGAGGTACTTAACGTCAAATTCTTCTAAACAAAAACACAATACTACGTCCGGGTTTATAGAATTAATTTCTGCAATTTCTTTTTCCCATTGGTAATTATTGTATTGTTGACTATGATGAACAACGTATACAGATTGAGACATTATTGATCTATTCTACCCAACATGATCTGTTCATTGATCCAGCGATATGTCTTGATTAAACCTGTCTCTAAATCTTCGTGTGGTTTCCAGCCAGTGACTTCTTGAATCAGTCTGTTGTCACTCTTTCTACCCATGACGCCGCGAGGCCCGTCAACGTTCTTGATAGTGACTTTCTTATTAGTTAAACTGGCAATCAGTAACACAAGGTCATTGATGCTAATCATGCGTTCACTGCCGAGATTGACGGGCTTATCGTAATCACTATTCATGATACGATGGATGCCTTCTATACACTCATCAATGTATAGAAAGCTTCGTGTCTGATTACCCGGACCCCAAATCTCTACTTCACCGTTGTCATCAGCAAGTGCCACTTTTCTACATAGTGCGGCTGGCGCTTTTTCTTTGCCGTTGTTCCAGCTTCCATTGGGTCCAAACACATTATGAAAACGTGCGATACGAACATCCATGCCATAGTTCTTAGCATAAGTCATGTATAGTCGTTCGCTGAATAGCTTCTCCCAACCATACTCGCTATCTGGATTAGCAGGGTATGCACTGTCTTCGCTCAGTATAGGATTATCGGGGTCAAGTTGATTATGCTCTGGATACATACATGCACTTGAGCTATAGAATATTTTCTTGCACCCTGATTTAATCATTGCTCGTAATACATTCAAATTGATAGTAACTGAGTTGTGCATGATATCGGCATCGTGTTCGCCAGTAAAGATATATCCTGCACCACCCATGTCAGCAGCTAACTGATATACTTCGTCATAATTGTGCAGGTACAATAGATAGTCTACATTATCCTTGTCTCTCAAATCTTTAATATAGAATTCATCTGCTGAAGTTTCATTATATATTGGCTTCTTTAAGTCAGTGCCAACAACATAATGTCCTTGACTTTTTAAACTGTCTACTAAGTAATTTCCAATAAAACCACCCGCCCCACATACTAATATTGTCTTACGCATCGCTTCCTCGCACAATATGATGTACTTTTTCAACTATGTGTCTGCGGCTACTATTTTTTAATACTTGATAGTTATGATCCAATATTGGTTTAACATTGCGTCTAAACTCTAATATTTGCTCGTTAGACCAATGACTCATTTGCTCAATAATTTTAGCAATAGCTTTCATTCTCAGAGTAGGATCTTGAATTGTATCATAACTCTCATCCCAAAATTCTCCGAATGTTCTAAAGCCCAAATCTCTCATAGCTTTCAAGCAGCCAAATGCCCCTACTAATATGAATGGATGCTTTTCTTTGAAGGGCTTAAAGCTTTTCTCAGTTAATGTTCCTTCAACATTGTAAAAGTTCGTTTCAGTTATCAAGCTGATCAAACTATTCTGATAATAAGGTCTTGATACGTTATCATGGTCTTGACACATTTGTACAATTTCGTCTTCTCCATCTAATACTAATGGAAGTCTATTATAAAATCGTTCTACGATTTCACGAGTTATTCCTAAATCATTGAATCTATTATGTAACGACAGTGAGCTGGCTTCATTTAAGAAGTCTAATGATGGATTTTCAATATGTGATCTACTGAAGCTAATATAACTTCTCTCAACTACATTGTGTAGCTCAAGAATTGGTGCAAGCTCAAGTCTATGCTGCCTATATCTACGATTCCATGATAAGAATAACTTTTCCGGAACTATCTCTGTATTATATTCAGGTTCGGGATGTTCTTCGAGGTTTGGTCTGAATATATGCTGTGACGCTGCATATGGTACAATAGTTAAACGATTCTCGGGAGTATCGGGAATGTTCTTCACTAAACAATATTCATCATAAATTTCTTTAGCATTAACCGTGCCGGTCAAATAAATGATCTTGTGCAATGGTATATTATGTATTTGTCCAAAATAAGCATGTAGTGCATTGATGTGTCTATGCTCTAAGAATGCTTCTACACTGTAGTCAATCAAAATATAACCATTCTTTTCACGCACCAGATTAATTAAGTGCCATGGCGTGTGAGCAAACTCCAGAAGTCCTGTTCTACCTAAGAAATAACTTTCAAAGTTGATTCTCCATACAAGTGAGAAGGGGATAATAAAATGTCTGTCATCATTTTCTTCAATAGCAGGAGAAGGATACATTTCAAACATGTCTTTGCCGTGACTAAAAAATGATAGCCAGGTGTCATCAGCGTTAAACTTAGTGCTGTTCGTTTGGCCTTCGAAGGTAACACATGCAAAAGAGTACACATTAGGTAACTCAGTATTCCATATGGGACCTCTTGGTCCAATCCAACTATATACTACTTTAGTCTTTTCCATTAGTCTACCTTAAATTTGGGAATGATGATATCGGTGCCACAATGACAATGCTGCTTGAAGCATGTGATTTGCTTGGGCCCTACTTTACTTATGTCTTCTAAAATATGGCCTACTACGCCGCCTTGCCCGCAGCTTGCTAAGCTTACTTGACCATTAGGGCTAATGAAGATACTATCGCCCACGTTGCATTTCCAGCCACTAAAGAAGTTCTCGCCATCTACAATTACTTGATTGCTATTTGTCGGTGTGACAAAACCATCATCATATCTACTGTAGCTGACTGTCTCACATCTTTTATTGGGCTTAGGTAGTGTCTGCTTGATTTCAATCGTGTTCTCACGTACAAACTGTTCTTTCAACGGATCAGCATATTTCCAGGGGCCAGCGTTGACAGTCATTTCGTCAAACAGCGGAGTCCACTCAATAAAGTAATTAGGCATCACTGTCTTTAGATGATTGCCGAACTCAACTACTTCCCAAAATCTCTCATCGTGTAATAACATTTTAGTTGACAAGTAGTTTACTTTGTCGCATAGAAAGATATTGTTTTCTTCGTAGCGTTCCTTCTTAGCGAACTCTACGTGATAACTTGCAACAACGTCATCAAATAAATGGTGATGTTTTTCCCACCAGGCTAATGGTCTGCTTAGATTCGTATTGACTGCTAATGTACATGATACGTAATCATTTAGAAATTCACAGATAGGAATAAAGTTCTTCCAAGCTGTAGGCTCTCCGCCGCTGAAAAAGAACTTAAAGTTTTTATATCCTATATCAAGATACTTGTCAATGATCGCCTTGAGATTATTGATGTAGATATCTAGGTTACCGTTGTTAGGATTTTCGCCTGCCCAGTTGCCAGGGTTACAATAACTACAGCGGAAGTTGCAGAAATTGTTTACCTGCCATGTAATAGCAAGATATTGCTCAGGTGCCTCAATTGCAATTAACTTGCGGCCCACTCGTACACTTCCTTAATCTCCGGAACAAGGTCTTCAAACTTCTCATTTCTAAACTGATCCAGCTCGTCATTGAACTGCTTGAACTCCAGAATGCCTCCTTTGTTTTCGTCGCCTACGCTTAGATTATAGATAATCATCTTGAAGCCATTATAAATATCCATATTATCTTTGCCGTACTTGTTCTGATAAACACGGTAAAGCTCAACTAATCTGTTCTTTACATGTCTAGGAAGAATCATGACATTAGCATACCATGGGCTAGTCGCAAGATTAAATCTTGGACTAATCGTTAGATCCAGCAAATTGTTTTCAACCATGTAGTCAAAGAAGTCAGGGAACTTAAAGATATTCCAAATACTAATAGTAGGCGTAATGCTCAATTGTACGTGAGGAAGTTCTTCCTTCAACTTCTTAATGTTAGCAACGATCTTATCCCAATCAGTGCCCTTACGAATACATTCGGCTAGATCACCGTGTGCATCTAATGACGCCCACACTTGAATATTCTTGAACTTCTTCCAATATTCAAGTAGGTTCTTGTCTTTATATCCATGTAATGTTGAGAAATTAGTAGTATAGTTTAATTCAATAGTATCTGCCTGACCATTTTCAACCCAATAATCAAGACATTCATAATGCTCTGGCGTAATAATAATTTCGCCGCCAGCAAAGTATACTTCTGAAACGTCTGCAAGATATGGCTTTAACTTAACCATAAACTTTTGGTCATCGTTATTGTTGATGACTACTTTACGATTAGGGAAGTATTCTTCCCACATTTGTTTTCCACGCTTGTCAACAAACTCTTGCGCCCACTGACTTGAACAGTCTGGGCCACAACTACGGCACTTCATGTTACATAGATTGCTGAAACGAATGTCCATGTACTTCATTTCAAACTCTGAGAGCGCACCGTCTTCTTGTGTGTTCTCAGCAATGTAGTTTACATAGTCTTGACCTCTGCGCTTATTATGACTCTGGCGCATAGTCCATGTACCCATAAGCTCAAGGTCAAAGCAACGCTTACACTCAGGAACTTCAATGTCATCAAGCATCGCCGCACGAATTTCCTTGTAGCGGTCGCTGTTCATCATTTCAATAATAGATTGATCGCCCTCAATTTGAGCTACCGGCATGTTACTGTCAGCAACGCAGCAAGGCATTACTCGCTTATCGGGCCATGCATGAAAATGCACCCAAGGCAACACGCAAAAATGCTTACCTTCTGTAACTAACTTTTCTACTTTATTCTTGTCAATCATACTGTTTCTTCTTCTTGAACCTTGCACTGTCATTTCGCTTCATATTATAAATCCAAGCCCAAAATTCCCACTGAGTGGTCAATGATAATGGGGGACAGTACTTCTTTTCGTTCATTCATATAAATCCTGTAATCTATTTAATTCGGGGAAGGTTTCCCAGAAGTTTTCGCCTCTAATTCTGTCAACTGACTTAGTATGCATCAAGAACTTGTCTCTGACTTCGCCCCACTGATCGGTATCGTTCGCAAAGTTCACTGCATCTACCACGAGTCTTGGTACACAAGTCTTGTCGTCCATATTAGCGTTAGCCCAGGCTAATGCTTTTTCACCTGCTACTGTTTTTAATTCTTTAGGGAGACTTTTAGCACAATAATAATTAGGATGTACGGCAAGATAGAGCGAATGATACCAATCTTCTGTTCTCACGATGTTCTTATCCTTAAGATATTGATAAAAGTCTCCGATAGTGAGGTAGTTGTAGATACTGAAAACAGTATTCATCTGAAAGATAACATAATCCAATTCACGGAATGTAAGTAAATTGCTTTCTACAACTCCCCAGTCTGTTCCTTTACGCATATACTCAGCACGTTCGCCATAGTGATCAATGCTACAGCTTAGTTCAATCTTTTTAAAATGCTTCCATAAATCAAGTACATCATGCTTTTTATACTTGATATTGCTTGCATTTGTGTTATAGCGTAGAGTAATGTCAGTGCGGCCCTTACGAATCATTGCCTCAAGCATAGTATAATGCTCATCAGTGATGAGTGGTTCGCCGCCCGCAAAGTATGCAAGATCAATATGTTCAATATGCTCTAACACTTCATCAAGAACTGTGCCACGATTATCATCAACGTGAATTAACACGGGATGATTAGGGTCGTAGTTCTTGCGCATTTCTTCGCCCCACTTAGAGCTAAACTCTGACCCACAGGTTCTGCACTTAAAGTTACAAATGTTACTAAATCTGATATCAAAATATCTCATCTTGAATTCGTCAACAGTACCATCATCTTGTGTGGTGGGTACAATTTCATCAAAGTATTTGCCAAAGTGTTCTTTGCTATAGTTACGGAAACTATACGGGCCAGCTTCTTCGTGCTTATAGCAGAAGTCGCAAATCTTATTTTTACGCTCGTTTAACATATCCAAGCGTAATTCTTTCATCTTTGGACTGTTAAAGATTTCTTCTAATGAATTATTCTTAGTGTTACCAACTGGGTCTGTATAGTCATTACTACAGCAAGGATATACGTCACCCTTAGGCGTCGCATTTAAATGCACCCACGGGAACATGCAAAATGTCTTGCTATCGTTTAAGAGAAAGTCTTTATTCATATGTAGATTCCAATATTGGAATCAATTCAGGAAATACCTTCTCAAATGATTCTCCCCTGATCTTGTCTAGTTCCTCAATAGAATTTCTGAAATTGATAGCGTTAGTATAACCACTCCCGTCTATGTTATCAGAAGTGTCTTTGGAGCACGACCAATTTAATGCTGCTTTGATATGTCGGATGTGACCTTCTCGGAAATTTTCTTGTTCCATAAAATTTATTGCTCTACTTAAGCTCTCATTCCCTATAAGTTTATGTTCTGGATTCAACCAATGACATGCCAGGTGATCAGGCGAGGTCATGCAGTATAATGTTGATTCCGGACTATTTTTAGTATAGATGTTAGCGTGGTGCATATACTTGTAAAAAGAGTCAATGGTAAAAAAGTTAAACACGCTCAGAACAGTATTTAAGGATAAGTTAACCACGGCTGATTCTTTAGCTATCTTTAAGTTTTCTTCTACAACTGACCAGTTAGTACCATGCCTAATATATTCTGCTCTCTCACCGTAATGATCAATACTCGCAGATACATTAACATGTTTAAAGTTTTTCCAAAGAGACATTAAATCCTTGTTCTTGAATTTAATATTGCTCATGTTAGTATTATACCGCAATGCCACATCAGTCTTACCTTTACGAATCATTTCTTCTAGGATAATATAATGTTCTTCGGTAATCAGAGGTTCACCGCCTGCAAAATACGCAGTTTCAAAGTTGGGTACTTGTTCTAACACATCTTCAAGTAATTCAGTTTCGGCACCTTTAGAAAACATCCTTGCATATGATACGTTGTTTCGTAGATTTTCTTGTTCCCACTGACTGCTATATTCTTGACCGCAAGTTCTACACTTGAAGTTACAAATGTTACTAAAGCGCATATCAAAATAACGCATTTCAAAATTAGACAGTGATCCATCTATATTAGTGTCAGTTACTAATTCCTCAGCGACCTCAGGATATTCTCTCAAGCCCGTTACTCTAAAACTATCAACCCCTGCATCTTCTAATTCATAACAGATTTTACATTCACTACATTTTTTTCCTGCAAGCATGTCTAACCGTAACTGCTTGATTCTGTCATGATTTACTAAATCATCAAGACGTTTTCCTTTTACTTCGTCGGCTAAATCGGTGTTTGACACCGACGCCCCTATGCAGCATGGTGCAATAGCTCCCATTGGACTGGTATGAATGTGTATCCAGGGATACACACAAAAAGTTTTGCTATTCTTTGCTTTATCTGTTAAATTCATACCCATCTTAACGTGAACCACGCCTCCATTTCTTCTGTAAAGACATAGTTCTGCCCAAACATTGCAGATATAGGTTTACCCTCGTAAATCTCATCTATACCATACTGCGCCCACATGACTGTCGGTTGTTCTTCAATCCAATCTCTGATTTCTTGCGCACGGATATTATATACGGCATTTTGGCTAGGCATATCCATACCAATGCACTCCCATTTTCTATTTCTCAGAGAGGGTTCGTCAAATTTACTTGTTGACATAATTTATAAAAATCCATCATTTCTGGGAAGACAGTCAACAAATCATTCTCACGACGATCATCCAATTCATTAAACCAATTATAGAAATCTCTGCGACCTTCAATTAGCTTGTCTTCACTATACACTGTTTCTGCCATATAGTCAACAACTCGTTTGAACTTTTCATATTCAATTGTGCTGAAGGCGTCTGCACGAGTGTCATCTAAGTTGTCTTCCATAAACTTCAATGACTCGTACATGTAGGGCATGAACTGTTCCTTAGGAAGAATGTTCATATCGTATTGAATAGGCTCACGTAGATACGGCGTGTCAAAGCGAATGATATGCTGCTTGCGTTCTTCATCCCAGCCATATTGTCTGCGCCACTCTAAGAACTTCTCAAGCAAGCTCTTGAAGCTCGTCACTGAGAAGATGTTGAACGTGATCATGAATGTGATGGGGCTTTCACTCTTTTGAACATAGGTGTGAAAATTCTTTTCCCATAGCTCTAATTCAAGACCAGTGCGAATATACTCAGCACGTTCACCCCATGTGTCCATGCTTGTAAACAGCTTGAATGCACGAATTTTCTTTTCGTCTACCAGCTTCTTTACTTTGACGGCAAGGCGATCAATAAGAATATTCTTAGTGCCGAGATTGCTATTGATGTTAAGCTCAAGCCAGGGCATTGGGTCTTCATCAATCTTATCTAACAGTGTCCATGTTGACTTGTGCAGTGTGGGTTCGCCACCGGTAACACGCATGATGTTTAGTGTCTTGCGTAGCTCAGGCCACCATTCCCAGAAAGCATCAACATACGGGTTTTCTTCTTCACGTTGAAATAGCTTCATCCAGTCAACATCGCAGCGATGATTCTTTACGTTCTCAACAGGACCGAAGTCTTCTATTTCTTTGTAGAATCTTGTACTATATTTCGGATGGCAATAGCCGCATTTAAAATTACACTCGTTACCAAAATTAATTTCCAAATACTCTGGGTTGATGTTTTGGTCCCAGGCTCCCTTACTGGCTTGTTCATAGCGTTCCTTTGTAAAAATACTTGCGTTGCGAATATGTCTGTCGCTGATATAGTCAGGGCCCATTTCTTCAATGTTCCAGCAATATTGACAGCCTTCTGGCTTCTTCCCCTCAAGCATTTCTTTACGCTCAAGCTTCTTGTGCATCGTATTATGCAATGCACTTGGGTTATCTTTTAACTCAGCTAATGGAATCTTGTGCGGCTTTGGGTGATAGCAAGAGTGTGTCTCACCCGACTGTAGATACATTGTGACATGCTGCCACTTAGCCAAACAGAATGTAGGCGTAGTGTTCACATCAATAAAGTCGCGGATTCTTTTAATTCTGTCTGTTTCTGATTCTGACATTACCATCCTTCAATTCTGCGGATTACGTCCATCTCCTTAACGAGAGGACCCATGTTATACTTGTCTGAATTATAGTGGCGCTTGAAGAACTTAGACTGTTCAGCATCAAGAGTACACATTGGTAATCCTAACTTACTCTCAAGTTCTTCTCCGATAAACCCAGCACTAAGGACTGGATTGTTGTGCTTATATTTGTCCCACAATGCAGGGTAGTTGTCAAAGTCTGCAACATCACGATAATTCCAATCAGTAAGCATGGTCATATGCGTGCCTAATCTTGCACCATAGATAGCCCAAAGACCATTCTCTACATCTGCGCCAACGTTATGCCAAATAGTAAGATTGTTTAGATTGCGTCCAGCAACTCGTTCACGAAATTCGTCTATACTGGGCTTTGCACCCCGATCAAGCACCATCTTGACACCTTCACGGAATCCTGCTCTCCACGCTTGGAAGGGAGTGTAGTTAGGATACGTTGTAGAGTAGCAATCGTGCATTGCCCAGTATAGATTATCTGAAGAATCCATGCAGAAATCAACCGCTGTTGTATCACTTCCGTCACTTGTCTCATGGGTCTTCATGTTGGCAACATAAGTCTTAGTCCAAGAACTCATACCGCCGTTGCCATAACGCAGACCGTTGATTGCGTTGACCGCTCTCCAACGATATTGCGCTAACTTGTAGTTTTCATCTAATCCTGTAAAGTCTAACTGTAGATTGAAGAAGTCTTCGTCCGGCATGTTGTCGCCGTCAATGAGAATGAAACGTTCTGTCTCACTTGCTTCTCCTGCTGCCTTGTGTGCAGCATCACTACCCTTAACTCCGTCTACTCGCTTAGCCCACGGAACCATGTTCTTAATCTTGATCCAGAATTCTTCTTTCTGAGGTTCGTCATAGCTTAGATAGATGCAGTCTAGGTCTGCGATATCTACAATGTCATCATAATTCATAAGTTTTTAATTTCCAATGTTGTCCGTCAGTTTCAGTGATAATGCTTATGTCTTCAACCTCACAAAGAACACCCTCAGTGTCTTTGCATAGTTTACTCATCACTGAACCAAAATGATTTTTAATGATCTTCCCGTCAATAACTTTAATGTCGGGTCTAGCCTCAGCAAATGTTAGGGCATCAATAACAATATAGTTACCCTCATGAGGTTCACATGTGTAGTTAATAACACAGCCCTTGTCATCATAATACAGCCTAAACTCTGGCTTGTCAACCTTCTGACTTTCCCAAATAACAATTACTTCATCCATTGTTATTCCCCTTGATTTCTTTGGCTAAGCTTTTTACATGGTAGTGTAATGGATACAATTGCGGAATAGTATTGATTCTGAAAGTGTGCGGAAGCTTCTCATAAATCAAATTGTCTGTCCATTTCTCTGTAGGACAACCATTAATGAATTGCTTCATGTGAATCATTGACATTTCTTTGAATTGAGGTAGCGTAGTATTCTCTTCACCCAGGATGTGTGCAGCGATAGCATAAGCCCAGTCTGTAGTACAAATCTCATCAACGTTACACTTGAGAACAGATTTATACTCAGCCCAATTCTCAAATACGTCACGCACAATATTGAAGAACTTTTCTGCTAATTCACTCTTGCGGAAATACGTAATAGCGTTATAAGTATCAGGTAGATTGTTGTCAGTAATGAATCTACGATATGCTTTGATATCCGATATTTCTTGCTTGAAGTTTCTGATTGTAGTGCTTACTACTAAGTCTCTATTCTGTAGTACATCCCACCAATATTCAATTGACCTTGGCAAATACATATCAGCTTCAAGCTTGATAGTATACTCGTAAGGGCTTGCTTCGTATACTTGCCAATCATTCTGTAGCTTCCAATCAGTGTCGGGAGCTTGATCGCCATATGGAAGCATATCAGTAGTAATGATTGTTACGTTAGCATCAGGCATCACATTTAATATGCTATCCTTAAGAACATCGGCGCAAACTTCATAGTCAAGTCCCTGCGCCATAATGACAAAGCCTTTATTCATTAATCATCTCCACGTATATTTCTTTATCCATCACGTGGAAGTCTTGGTCTTTGATTGTGATATACTCTTTTCTTATTTTGCCCCGTTGCCAGTTGTCAAACATGACCGTATACTCTGTGCCGAGCTGGTCATCACCATCACGATAAACTTGCGTGTTTTTTCCAACGTGCAATAAATCCCAAGGAATAACATCGCGGGAATCACTACTATGGCCGTTAGCAATGCGAAGGGCGAGAGTAAGAGCATAATCGTTACGATATACAGGGGCGATAAAATTATGAATGTTGGCGTAGTGTTCATAGTTCTTTTGTACCATTTCTAAACATTTAAAAATTTGTTCTGCACGATTAGACTTGCGGAACTTCACAACAGTAGCCCATAGTGTTTCATAACTATATGCGCTTAGTAGTTCTTGTGCTGCACCAACATTCATTAAGAAATTAGTTCTATTGTGGCAGCAAAAGTCTGTGTCAATATCAAATAAGGTTAGTAGTTTGTTTGAGTTGATGATATAGTCTACATCCAACAATAGTGACTCGTCATACGGGCTTAATTCATATGCCATATAGCGGCCCTTATTGATCCACATACCCCAGTCACGAAAGTTATTCTTGTCCGGTTTGATTTTTATTACTTTATCCCAAAGTTCGTACTCGTCTTTAGGCATAGAATCGTCATCTGTTACTAACGTAACAGGCAACTTTAAGAAATGCTCAACACGCTTTGCAGTATGTTTAGCCATATCATAGTAATTGTATTTGGGACTATTAAAGGCAAATAGTATTACGCCACGAGTCATTCTGGCCACTCGTATCTTTCTGTTGTAGGTTTATTCTTAAAGATAAACTCTAGTTCACCTGCTCTGTCAATCAAATGCTGATCGCCGCCCATTTCAGTAGCGTAGTGAACGTACATTTGTAATGCTAATGCGATGATGCCGTTATCTGAATCGTATACCAGTTCGGTCATGTTATCTCTTACTTTCAAGCTCTTTCCACTCATTGTGCCATTCGTTCATCACTCTATAATAAGTTTCACACAACTTGTCTTTAAGGTCTTGTCTATTAACCTTTACTGGATTGTCAAACGTATCCATGAGAACGACTTCTTCATTCAAGAATGCTGTTAAGAAAGAGATAGTTTCTTTGTCAGCACGCCATAGACCACCCTGCTCTGCTACTAATAGCTTTGCATTGTACTTTTCTTTTAGATAATCTTTTGCTGAGTTGTGAGCAAAACGAGCTTTTGCTTCGGTAATTAAGGTTTTAGTATCCATCGTAAACTCCTAAGAGTATTTAGATGGATACCCCTATGCGATTAAAAAAGTTAGGAACCAGTAACAGTACCGGTTAACGTGACTGCGCCCCAAGTGTTAGCAATGTTAGTAGTTGCAGGAGGGGTGAGTGTCATAGTAGTTGCAGAACCACTTGCTACTACTAACCCGTCTGGAATTTCGTCCCAGACAGTGTGAACAGTGATTACTGAGCCAGCGTCACCGTTAGAACCCTGCGTACCGTTACTCTGAACGATGAAACGAATGAACGATGATAGATACCCACTTGGACCTGTACTTGCAGTCTGAGTGAATACGTTGGCATTAGCTGTAGTCAACGCATAGTAACCAGTATTCTGAGAAATAGTAGGAGCGTTTCCGCCGCCGCCTATTTTAGTTATTCCGTTATATGATAGTCCGGCAATAGATACTGATCCTGATGTAGGGGCAGACATTACTACTGTGCCTACGTTACTTGCCAAATTGTTAAACAATAGATTAATTCCGGTACCGCTAGGATGTGATACAGTCATTCTAATTTGACCACCAGCATTGAAGAAATAGCGAGCAGCGTTACCGTTAGCAAATGTAGCAGTGTGAGTGAATGTCAATTGGTTTGACCAAGTAGTACCTCTAGTAGCTGTGTTGTTTGTAGATGAACCTTGTGCCGCTGCATTTAGTCTATTGGTATAGATAGTTGTCAAGTTAGTAGGAATAGCTGCATTGAATGTAATTACCCCGCCCGCAACCGGAGTAGAGACGCTTGTAATACTAGACCCTTGATGCGATGCTGCACTTGCTGTATTAGAGACGAGTGATGCCCACTGAGTGCTTGCCAGAATATTAGTTCCTGCAGCAACGTTTGCTACAGCAGTCTGTCCGTAACCGGCGGCGCCGCCACCTACTGCCCAAGTTGCGTTTAGCGTATTAACAGTCGTAGTGGGGTTGCCACCTACGAGCGTATTAAAGTCTGCTGCATCTATTGTAGCGAATTGAGCGTAGGCCATCTTAAATCCTTATTATTATCTTATCATAACAACGGCTTCAATAATGCCGGCGTCTTCTGTATCTTTATTTATTAATGATCTACCAATAGTGTTGAACGCAGTTGCTTCAGCTTCAGAGGCTGCTCTTGCTACTCCATTTCCGGCGCTTACAAGTCTATCACCCTTTTTAATAGAGCCGACAACTTTAACTGAAGCTCGTCCGGCAAGCGCAATTGCAGGGTGAGTATCATCGTCACCGGCACCAGCGTTCATCAAGTAGGCAGCAGTGTTTGAAACAACACCGAATATCTTCTCTGACAGTTCATCTTTTGCAATTGTGATTTCTTTTTCGCCGCCCAATTCTACTACAGTACCTGGTTCATACACTTCATCTGCTGCGAAACGTTCTGCAAGGTCAGCGTAAGTAGCGTTGAGGCGTGAGCCAGCAGTTAATGACCAGTTACCTGTAATGTTACCAGTAGTTGTATTTGCACCAGTAGATAAAGTTCTACCATTAAACACTGCTGCGCCGCCTACGGGGCCGATGTTTGCTGCATATGTTGGTAAGTATGCTGCTACGTTACTGTTACCATATGTACCGCCTAGTGGAATGGATACTCCGTTTGCGTACATATAGTTATCGGTTCGTATACCGATACTACCTGCGCCTGAAATTACAAGGTTACCGTCTGTAACCCAAAGAGCAGTTCCGTTAACACTATTAGCTACACCATTACCGGATACTGTCCAAGTTCCTGTCAAGCTACCGTTTGTAGCGGCTGCGCCTGTTGTAATAATTGCTGTTTGAGTGCTTGCAATTGTGGTAGTTCCCGATAGAGTAGCATTAGCAATGTTTGCGTCATTAGTAACAGTCAATGAGTCGGTTGATATTGAGCCGGCTGAAATTTCATTGTCTACTGTCAATTCAGAAGTTGTGATTGACCCGCTTACTGAAATGTTACCGAATGTAGTAGTAGAACCACTTGATGTTGAAGTTAGTGCTAACCAAGCTGCTGCGTTTGCTTCTCCGTCTGCTGGACACACAAGCATCGTGTTAGTAGTTGTGTTGTACCAAAGCTGACCTCTAATAGGATTAGGAGGAGGAGTAGAAGAAGCAAAATTTTCTGTTAAGTGAACAAAGTTTGTGTCTTGAGCTTGTCCATAACCGGAAAAGCTTCTTCCTGGTAATCCAAGAGAGGTACTGGTAGTATCTATCGTACCATCTGGAATGGTGGTAAGTACTGTACCATCGCTTTTAACTATTGTATATGCCATTTAAAAATTTCTCCGTGTACGAATATTTATCATGTATTATTTGCTGTATCGCTATAAGGTAGCGTCTGTATTCTTCTAGATTCCTCTATACGATGTTGAAGGTCTGCTGCTATCAAATGCTGACTTTTCTCAGCCGACTTAACTACTTCGTTTCTGAAACTTTCAACTGCGGCACCTGTTTGTCGCTGCTGCTGACTATTTTCAATCATCAAGACCGGCAACCATGTTACTGCACAGCCCCATTCATCAACTTCTTGTCCCGTCTGCGGATGCGTGCCCCTAACTAATGTAAACCATGAACATTGTAGTCCTACACAGTCTTTCTTAATCAGTGGGCAAAATTTTCCGGGTTCTAACTTCATACAATACCTTAATCTTTCTGTGCAATAATAACGTCTACGTATTTAACAGCCAAGTTAATGTCCGTTCCCGAAAATGTGTGATTATGGGAATCACCGGTGAAGGTATGAGTGTGCGCTGACTGACTAAAGGAGTGAGTATGGTTTGGTGACGAGAATGAGTGGGTGTGTGCGGATCCAGCAAATGTGTGATTGTGCGCTGTCTGAGTAAATCCGTGAGTGTGATTTGGCGAAGTGAAGCTGTGGCTGTGAGGCGATCCAGCAAATGTGTGACCGTGAGCCGACTGAGTGAAATCGTGAGAGTGGGACGGTGATGAGAACGTGTGATTGTGTGGGGCAGCAGAAAACGTGTGGCTGTGTCCTGGATCATTTATTGCATAACGATAAACCCAAAACTGATTTTGCTCGTTCTCAATTTGCTCTGAGTTAATTATGTTTAGGGTAATTCCGGTGAAATTGCTATTGGTAGTTCCAGTAACCGTAGTTTCGTCTATTGTTCCTGATACCGCAGTGTTTCCGATGCTTGCACTAATAGTATTGGTCCCTACTGTGCCGCCAGCAGTAGCCGATGTTATTGAACCTGATACCGCAGTTTCACCGATGCTTGCAGTTATAGAAGTAGACCCTACTGAACCTTCTGCTACGGTAGAACCCACGGTGCCTGAAACAGCAGTGTCACCTACAGTTGCACTGATAGTGCTATTGCCGACCGTCCCTCCGGCAGTAGTGCTTCCCACTGTACCAGACACTGATTGTGAAGTGAACGCAGCCGTAAAGTTGACAGAGCCGCCTGTTCCGGCAGTGCCTGATACGACTCTTAATGCAGCGTTGTCGCTTGAAGTTTGCTTTGTCCATCCTGTAGGAGCATTAGTTTGAGCAAATAACATTCTGGTTCCGGATGGGATGACAGTCTCGGCTGTTTGCCAAGCTACGGTTCCAGAACCAAGTGACGTTAGAAGCTGTCCTGACGAACCGCCATTAATTTTTAGATTAGCAGCATCTCCTAAACTTACGTTAGCACCAGTAAATGATGCGTTTCCAGAAACGTTAAGGCCAGTGAGTGTGCCTGTACTTGTGATGTTTGGCTGAGCGTTAGCAGTAACAGTAATTGCAGTTTGAGCAGCCGCTGCCGATACCCAGCTTAGTCCGCCTGAACCGTTTGTTGACAATACTTGACCGGCTGCGCCGCCAGTGATGCTTACATTACCGTTTGATCCCAAACTTATTAGCTGACCGGTAAAGTTTGCGTTACCTGATACGTTAAGGCCGGTTAATGTACCGACTGAAGTGATATTTGGTTGTGCTGCTGTTGTTACTGTAGCGGCAGTTGTAGCACTTCCTGCTGAGCCTGCGCTTACTGCATATGTAGCGTTAGCAACTGTTCCTGTAACATTAGCACCTGCAATACCTGATAGACCGTTGATTTGTGAACCTGAGGAAAGTGTCCAGTTACCGTTGATTGTGCCTGTTGTTACGTTTGATCCAGCATTAAGTGTTCTGCCATTAAATACTGCGTTGCCACCTGGGCTGCCTACGTTTCCTTCATAAGTAGGTAAGTAAGCTGCTACGTTACTGTTAGTATATGTACCGTCAAATGATACGGCGACACCGTTAGCATACAGATAGTTGTTAGTCTTTATACCGGTGCTAACAACCAGATTACCTCCGGTAACATACAAAGCAGTGTTTGCAACGCTGCTAACTGTTGCGTCTCCGTTTACTGTCCAGGCACCAGTTAAAGTACCGGTGATGGTATTTGAACCAGCTGTTACGTTTACTGTTCGTAAGTTTGCAACTACTGCATTTCCAGTAACATTTGCATTAGAAATGTTTGCTTGAACGTTGACTGTTAAGTAGTTGGTAGAGATAGCATTAGCGTTTGCATTGTTGGTAATAGTAGCGTTGTTTGCTGATATATTAGCCGATGCAGTAAGATTTACAACTGAGATATTGCTAATATTATTTGGTGTTAGAATAGGAACCCATAATGCAACATTTGACTCGCCGTCTGACGGGCAAATATACAATACATTTGCAGTGGTGTTGTACCATAGCTGGCCGCGCAGTGCATCAGGCGGTGGAGTAGAATTAGCAAAGTTTTCTAGTTGATGGACAAAATTGGTGTCTACGATTTGCCCGTAACTTGCATAGTTTCTACCTGGCAAGCTTAAAGGAGTGCTGGTAGTATTAACCGTACCGTCCGGAATAGTTGTTAAAAGTGAACCATTGGTTCTGAAAATACTATACGACACTTCTTGCGCTCCCTTAAATAGTTACCAAATTAGTTAGACTCTGAATTCTAATGGTGTAATCAATTTGTATTTGTCTGTTCAGTGACTTTTGTACTGGATGGAAAATAACGTGAGTCAGTAGTCTGGTTATTACATTACCGTTATTGTCCGTACCATAGTTGGCTAATAGTCCTAATTCATCAAATACATACGTTGAATCTGTTTGAGTACTGTTATCAAATGCTGCCTGTCCAGCTGGCTCACCGTAGTCTAATAGACATTGAACCAGAATATCTGAGTACACGGTGCCTGTCGTGTGTAGGACAGTCATCTTGTTACGTGTAGGATCAAGATTGAATACGCTTGTGTCATCTACGATCTTAGCATAAGTCTGATTGTACAATGCAGCATTTTGACCAGTTACGTTAGGTGGCAGATATGTGATCACGCCAGTCTGATCAACACTAGCTCCGCCGTTACCGAATGCCATCTGATAGATTTCACCGTATCCTCTACTGCTCAATGTATCAGCAATTGCTACTGACATATTCTCATAGTTGATGGCGTTCTTCTTATCTACAAAAATTTCCCCGTTGTTAGGGTCATAAATCTTGAGGAAGCCTTCTACCTTATATGATAAGTTGATGATAGACATTAGTTGTCGCCTCTCTTTTGTAGAAGAACTTCTTTCGTTACTGGATCAAAAATCTTAATTCCAGAGGAAAAGTGGAAGCCACCAATCTCGTTGGGCTTTTTTTCAGTAACCTTTTTAGTAGAACTGGTTGATATATTAGTATTCATTTCTTTATTTATCTCTTAATTAGCCGGATCAATTAGGAATTGAGCAGGAATAGTGTCGCTAATCTGCAACGGATCCCCTTCAACGGTGTTATATTTGTTGGAATTCCAAGTCTGATCATAGAACACATTAGGTAGTTGATTTATCGACAACAGTCCATATGCAGGAGAGTAAGCAGGTATGATAGTTTGTGTACCAGTACCGTTCACGCCTCTACTAATTTCTTGCAACGCATTAGTATCAAAGTCTACCTTATTGAATCTAATCTGTTCGCCGTTGATATAGACTAAGTTACCTTCTAGGGTAGTGATAGTCAACTCATCGTCCTCCGTAATGTAGACTCCGGGCGCAATCTTAACATTAGGAGACAAATCAATAAGAGCAACACTGATTGCTTCTTGTGGTATGAAGTTTAGTGTAGTCTTGTTGAAGATTCTAACATTAGCAATCAAGTTCTTGTCTGCGGTTAATCCTATATAGTAGAATCCGTCAGCAATAGCTGGAGCTGGAGTTGTGACTTCCTGCACTATCTGGCGAGTTAGCTTAGTAACATCGTTGACTAAGATTTCTGTTGCTAAAGGATATACAGTTTCGGTTACCCAAGTTGTAATTTCTGGACTGGTTCTGTAAACTTCAGCGTCCCCAACATTGTTAACAAAATTGATGTATATTTCCTCATTAGGAGTTGCAGTTGGTATCATACTTGAGATAATGACTCTATCACCGGGGACAATCTCTGACAAAATGCTGACTTCGTTGAAGTCATTGACTTTGAGCTTAGATGACGGAACACGATAGCCGTTGATTGTTACATACATTCTATCAACATTTTCTTGTGACCACTGAGTTACGTTGATTCTTCCGGAATCGTCGGTTAAGCTAACAGCAGGACCATATCTCACTGAAGACACAGTGAATCTAGTAGAGTTAACAATGTCCTTCACATAATACAGTGTACCCTGTGTTAAGCCTCCCATTAGCGGAGTAGGATCTCCGTTAATATCAGTGTTTGATGTTTCAATTTCACTGAAGTATACTGGAGTTCCAGAAACCAGACCGTCAGTAGAAGCTACAGTTATATAATCGTCATCGGGTGATGCTTCAGTAGTAGCAGTGGCTGTAGTAGTGCTGATGAAGAATAGACCCTGACGCCATGTATAGCCGCCACTGATATACGCTTCAATAGTAGTTACGGGATCATTTACCGCAGTAATTGAAGAATCATATGGACTATTATAGATATCAAATGTGAGTGGGTCAATGATCTTAGCATAATATGTGTTATTATTAAGCTGAACTGAACCAGTTGTACCGTCAATTCTAATTAACGTATTTTCTACAAACTTATGCTCAATTGAGGTAGTTACACGCACACTGGGCTGTCCGCCCACTACAACTTGCATATTGCCTGAACCACCAACAGTCACAATTTGGGTACCGGCAGCGTCTTTAATAGTAAACGTAGTGCTATTAACAATACTTCTAATAAAGTATACAACACCGTCTGTTCTAATGTTGGCGTCAAATGATGTGCCAAAGAACTGAACTGGTTGATTTACGATAAATCCAGTAGTGCTATCTGCTGTGATTTGATTAGGAGATCCTGCGGTTGTGCTTGTTGCGTTGCTAATAGCTATCGGCGGAGTCAAACTATTACTGATATTTGCGATAGGCGCAACCGTCAATCCGTTTGCCAACAGTGACATTGACCCAGTATCATCAGACACTACAAAAGGAGTTCCCCCTACTTCTTCAGAAATTACGAAGTCGGTAGAGTTAAGAATTTGAAGAACATAATAGGTTTGTCCTGCAACAATTCCGCCTAATGTTGGTGCGCTGAACTGCAATGAATCGTTAACATTCAATACACTGGTGTCATCGCCTGGTCCCAAAGTTAGATAGTTCAAGAATTCATCATAGAGAACAATAACAGGAGTATCTTGGTCATATGTTTGAACTACCGGAGCGTCTTGGTCATATGTTCCTAGCTCGTTTACTGTTTCTATAACTGTTAGGTTAAGCAACGAAGAACCTGGGTTACCAGTAATGTCATACTGACTGGTTAGGTATTGTCTTAATGTATCGTTGTACGTAGTTACCGCAACCACTGAGTTTGCGGGAGGAGGACTATCAAACAATATTGTGTTGGCGATAGCGTCAATCGTATACTGTGATATAGTCTGTCTAACACCGTTCACTTCCACAATCGCATTTTGTGGGTTATCTAAGCCTACAAAGTTAGCTAACTGGAATAGACTGGTTGAACCATTTCCTGCGTAATACTGAGTTTCCGGAACAGCATAACCATACTGCGCTGGCTGTGTTTCGCCAAAGATTGAGAAGGATATATAGTCAACATCGTTAGTAAAGGTATTGTTTGCAAATACTAACTTTGCCTTATTACCATTTCTAAGTCCAATTGAGTAATCATTAGTCACGAATGTAGTAGTTCCTGCGAAATCATCCTGAGCTAGAACTGGCCCGCCCTGTGTTTCAGAAATAGTAAATTCGTTACCGTCAATGATTGATTGAATATAGTATCTTTGGAAGGGTACTAATACGCCAAATGAAGCCTGACCAAAGGTGATAGGAGTACCAACAATCAATCCGCTTGTAGTTCCAGTGGTCAGTGCGTTGTTGCTAGATTTTGATCTAGTAACGAGACCAATACCACCAAACACTAATTTCTCGCCATTGTGTTCTACGAGTGGATCTGTCCAAACAGCAGCTACACCATTCTGAATGTTTGCAAACATTTCGCCTGTATCGTCTGTCAACTCAGTAGTTGGTCCAGCTATGCCGGTCAATGAATCAAAAACTGTAGACACAGTGATTGCATTGGTTGCGAAGCTTATTGTCTTGACATAGTAAACAGTTTCTTCTTGCAAGCCACCGAACGGAACACCTTGGAATGATATCGGACTGTTAATGATGAAGTCTGCTACCTCATCGCAGAAAATACGATTTGTGACAGATTCAGTTTCAAAGACTCTAACGTTCACATTATCAGTGCCGGGTCTTAGAGCGCCACCACCCTCAAAGATAGTAGCACTGTAGTTACAAGGTAGATTGATTTCTCTGAAACCAAAGTCGCTATCAGTAATGATAGGATAAGTATCCGTGCTTGCCTTCACAAGCTGATCGCCATTGCCTGCTTCGTATACATCAATTCTTAGTTTATCAAGTCTCGGAGAGAAACTAATTGCCTGATCTAATATGATTTTCTTGTTTATCCAATCAATAGTATAAGCATCAGGTGATAGAGTAGTTCCCAACTCAGTGGTGCCATTAATAACCTGCACTCTAAGTGTTACCGGAACATTTACTAAGTTCGCAAAGCTATATTCTACCTGTTCTCCAAAAGTTGGTGCTATTTCAATAGAGTTGACATTGAATCCAGTGTGTCCGTATTCAACAACAGGCCAGTTAGATCCTGGTCTGGTGTTTACAATCAATGCGAGATTGTCGCTTACAACGCCTGCTACTAATTCTTCCGGTGCATATCCGAATTGGAAGTTTGCACCCTTCACATCATATACTGGTACAATAGGATCAAACACTGAAGTCTCTTCCCAACTGATGCCATCAGCACTTGTTAGGATTGTGTTGTTTTCTCCTACTACAACGAACACGCCTTGATCTTCGTTATATGTAACGTTGTTCAAGTTGTTAGTAGTGTTGCTGGTGCGAGTTTCCCAAACGATACCGTCTGTTGAGGTCTTGATAGTACCTTCATCACCTACCGTAATCCAAAGACTGTTTGCATACAAAATGTCGTTTAGTGTAGCTGGAATTGGGTCACTTGCATCGTATACAAACATTCTTGTATTTTCAGGAACAGAGGCACTTGAAAGGGTAAGTACGCTACCATCAAGAGTTGAAGATAGTGTTACCTGAGTAGATGAAATTATTTCCCTGACATAGTAAGTGGTATTTGCTGCTATAGTAGAGAATGAACGATTGAATCTTACTGGAGTTCCTAGCGATCCATCATTAAACCCAGCAGTGTTAGTGACGTTGAGGTAATTGTTGATGCTATCAACAAACACACATCCTACTTCATTAAGTCCTACCCAGTCAAAACCATTTTGAGTATAGTAGATTACTTGGCGTTCGCCCACTGCAATCACAGTAGTTCCGTCACTTGACACACCATAGAGGCCTTTATCAGTGAGGGGTTGAATTTGATTCCAGTTGACGCTATTTTGGCTATAGAAAATCAAGCCAATCGGCACAAGTTGTGTTACGCCGGTTGAGTAGTCTGGTTGTTTACCTTTACCTACTGCTACCAAACCTTGGCAGTTTGCACCTGTTATAGATGATACCGCATTAAGTTCATATTCAAGTGAAGGGTTGAACTCAGTCAACTCTCTCCAAACAATTCCGTCTTCGCTTCTTAAAATGTTTCTACCTACTGATACCCATGCATCACCGATCGTGCAGTATGCAACATCATTTAGTGACAGCGAAGGGATGTTCAGTGCTGCGAGATTTTGTAACTCCAGTTCAGTTGTTCCAAATGGTACAAAATATGATACCGCAGACCATGCTACACCATTAACACTTCTGAGAAGCGGAACAGTTGGGTTAGCTGAGGTTAAGAAATAGAACCCATTCAACTGCGAAATGCTCGTAGTATTAATATTGTTATTTGTTAACTGATTGATAGTCCATGTTTCGCCGTCCTCACTCGTCAAGATAGCGTTGTATCCTGGCAAGTTAGCACTAGCCAAATAGTTATCACCGTTCCAAACAATGCCGCTGATATCGACTTCGCTAGGATAGAATGGAAGCGGGGTCAATATAGTATCAACACCATACTGTAAGTTCGGGTCAAAGTTGTTGCCCTGATAGGTTGGGTTGGGATATGTAGTACCCTCAAATAGTTGCTGTAGATCAACACCAGGCATGTTGCTTGTTGGCTGATAGTAACCAATGACTCTATCCATTGCGTTCAATCTACGGTCGCCGCTGTCTAGAAGTTCCCACTTACCAAAGATGAACTCGTCATCATTATTAGATACTACGCAAACATATACGCGGTTGTTGTACCTGACAATACTTTGATTGAAGAAGAATGGCTCCGGAAGAAACGCAACACTTCCTAGTTTAGCCATTGAATAATTCTGTGACGTTGCAGTGCTTAGAGGAATTACACTTCCTCCGGGAGTATCACTGATCTGTAGTGTTGTGGCAGTGAAGTTTCCGTTGTCTAGAATGTAATAAGTTTGACCTAAGTTCATTCCGCCAGTAACATCACCTGTGAATACTACTGCATCATTAACCGCAAATTCGGCTGTGCTGTTTACGGTAATAATATCAGTTGATGCCTGGGTTTCTGTTACAGTTGCAGTAGTGTAACCTACATAATCAAATTCAGCAGGAGTTGCTGGAATTGTTAATAGGCTGTTCTTATACACCGCAAGTGTGTTTGTTGAACGGACTTGCATGTAGTACTGATTTGCAACGCTTGGTGGAGTTCCTGAGCGAATTACTGATGTGATGCCACCATCTTCGTCTATGGTATTCACTGTCAACAATATGTCATTAGCCGGTGAAGTTCCGTCAACCGCTGTTCCTGGAATTAAGATAGTGTTGCTAATTGCAAACCCTTCACCCGGAGTAGAGATAATAGCGTTATATCCGCCTAACAGATATGAAAGGTCAAACACTGGGTCTACTGTAATAAACTGTGTAAATGAAGAAGTAGCACTGTTGTTGTCTGTCAGTGAAACCGCTGAACCTCCCTTTGACGTTGAAACCTTGATGTAGGGGTCGCCGGTGCCAACCATGAGGCCGTTTGCGAGAGTTAATACTTTGACAGGCCCATCAACTACTTCACTAACAGTAAATTGTGTAGCACTTACTATAGTTTTTACATAGTATTCTTGATCAATTACGATTCCACCTAAACCAGTGCCTTGGAACGTAATAGGCATTTTTTCGTAAAGTGAATCAGTGCCATCGAACCCTCTGAGAAGATCAACTGTGCAAGTCAATACGTTTCCGATATCTGATGAGTTAGTAACTTCAACTTGAATGTTAGGTAGTGTAAGTTCACTATTTAACGGATCAACCATTCCTGAATATTCAGTGATATAATATGTTGTACCGGTAGTTAGACCGCCCACATTTTGTAGTACCTGAATTGGCATGTTCACATAGAAGTTAAATGTTCCGCCATCGTTTTCAGAGATAGCAATCTTGTTCACTGTTCCAATTGTAGCTCTAATTTGTCTGTCAATTAGGTCTGAATAGTTAGCACCTGAAGGAGCAATATCGGTAAACTGCCCTGAAGTTTGGTACAGTGTGAATAGCTGCCCGTCAACTTGTCCTGGACTTACCGGTAGAGAAACGTTCATTGTCATTGAACCGGTTGCATTTGTTAGCTTGACTGTATCCTTTTGGTTAGTGAGAACAGCCGTACCGACTCTATTAGAAACAACTAACACAGGACCGTTGACCACTTCAGAAATAGTAATTTCAGTCGGACTAATAAATTGACTTACGTAGTAAGTTTTACCTGCAACTATTCCGCTAAGAGCTAATCCGCCGGTCAACGAAGTAATGATGATTGGGTCATTTCTAGAAATTCCATTAATGGATCCAACAACCAGAATGTTTCCAGTGGCCTTAGTTTGAGTGACAGTGGTAGTCACTGGGTTTTGTGTTTCACTGATTGTAAATGTCTGATTATCAATTACAGAGGTCACGTAATAATTAAAGTTTTCAATTATTCCGCCGAACACGTTACCAGTAAAGAATACAGGAAGATTAGTATAGAAACCAATTGTTCCCCCTGTGCCAACCGGTGATAGTGGTACCGTGATAGCATTGGTAACGCTTTGAGTTTGTGTTGCTTCAATAATACCCGGATATTCAACTGAAACTATAACAGTTTCGTTGATATTTCCTGTATAGCACTCAAGTAGTGGTGCGTTTACTGTTCCGTTATTAAGTACCCTTGTGGATCCTGATATAGTATCTGATACACAGAACTTGATTTCATCAATAATTTCAGAAACATAGTATGTTACACCTTCTGATAGGCCACCGATTACAGTACCAATGAATTTAATAGGCATTCCGATATAGAAACCTATTGTGGTTCCTGAAGCATTAGGTTCTAATTCTGACAAGTCAGGGTTATTTCCATCTTGCGGGACCAAACTAATTGAGTTGTCAATGGCTGAAGTTTCGCTGACATAACGAGTAAATGCAGACCAAACAAGTTCCTCTTCATCAGTAACATCACTAATTTGTAGTGCTACGCCCTGGGCACTTGCTAAGATAGTGTTGATATCTGGCTCAGTATTTTCTAGCGTGATGGCAGAACTTGATATCTTGTCGCTGTTATAGTAGGTACCAGCAAAGAATGCACCATAGAATGTTCCTGATTCCCAATCAATAACTTGAGAATTATAGGTAGTTCTGTCGAAACGTAGCGTGATATTATTTTCTCTGGTAGGTGCTGAGCTTGTGATAGTTGAAGCTCTGGCGCCCGGAGAAAGCGACATATCATCAGAAGCTAAACCAGGTGCAATATTAATTCTATTTTGATCTTTTACTGCATCACTATAGTTAGTATAGAGAGCTATGATTACTGAGGGCAGTGATTCAAGAACGCCAACGTAGTACCAAGAATCGTCTACAAGATTAGTTGGCTTTGCTCCACCGGTACCACTATTGAATTTAACTATCTCACCTGTTCTAAGGAAAGGAGCATTGATATTAATTGTGTTTAGGCTTGCGTTAATGTCTGTGTCGGAGAACAAGATAGTGTATGCTGAGTCAATTTTGATTTCAGGCAGAACAACATAGCCCGCGCCCGGATCAATAACTTGAACTGAACTTACTCTGCCGCCGCTCATCACTGCTTGTAGTATTGCTTCTTTTCTAGGTGCCGGATACAATGTAGTATCAACGTGTGCTATTACTTTTGGTACTTGAGTGTAGCCGGAACCTTCATCCAACACTACCACCGCAGGCAAATCAATGAAGATATCTGAGTCAGGAATATGTTCTGACACTTGTGAGTTGTTAAGACCTCTTGACAAGCCTCCCAACAGATTTAAGTTTCTGTCAACAAACGCATAAGAAATTATTTCGCCATCAATCTGTATGACGCCATTGGATGGGAATCCGCTAGCGTTATCTACAAGCATTACGTTAGACCCCAAATCCATATATGATTTTAGTGTAGTTATGAGATAGTTTTCTTGTCCAGTCAATGACAAACCATAATTCTGATACCACTGAGTGTATGGCGCAGTAGACCAGATTGGTGAATTCTCATCATACGTATATTCATTATCAGGGTCAGTGAATACAAGCTGCGGGCTTATGTACTGATCAAAATTATTATTATATGTTGCGGGAACATCAAAGTCAGTGAAGTTTCCGTCATAGACTTCCATACCATCATACTTGACTAAGAATTCCTTAAGGACTACGTGATAAGGTTTAACTTCGTTAATGTAACCTTCTAAGAATTCAACGTTGTCGCTCTTGAATACTTCAAACGGTCTTAGTTCACGAACGGTGTGGAATACATCCATCAATGATGTTTTAGAAAGCCAAGGCAAATAATTTTGTGACTCTATCGTTTCCGTTTGGATATACTCTAAGAGTAGAATTAGACTCTTATTTCTGTGAATCAACAACTCCTGAGTGTAGATTTGCTCGTTTAGGAGGCGAATGATATTTCTTGTTGCTTCACTTGGATAGTCATCGTATGGTATAGTATCATAGAAATCGTTTCCGTATCCTAAGCCAAACTTAGCATACTCCCACAATGCACTACTGAATTGGATTGTTCCGTTTTCTAGACCAACTCGTGTCCAAACTCCTTCGCCGTCATAACGATAGATTTCAAATGAGCCGGTACCGTTGTTATCCACCTTAACAAGAGTGTCTGGATTTACTACAAGCTCTGCTAAGTCAGCGTATAGCGGTACCTGCACAAAAGCTCTTGTGCTATTGTTATAACCAGGTGCCCACCAGTTGATGTATTCCCAATAATCTGCGGTATTGTAAAATTCATCTGAAACGAAAGCGAACGAAATGTCCGGCTTTATTTCAGTAATAGGATACTGTACAAGAACTGCGTTAGCATATGTCAAGTAGTTCTTTAGTGCTTCAAATCTGTTGTAGAAGAAGCTTTGTCTTGGTCTTGCTAATACGCCTGACTGTACTGCTAATGGCAAGAACGGATTAGGTACGATCTCCCCACTAATAGTAGTTCCTGACAAACTATCAAGCATTCTTGCATATAGAGAGAATGGCCGTTCACCTGGCATCAGTCCTGGTAAGAAGTCATCAGGGAAGTTCTGGCGAATTAACTTAAATTCGTTATGTGGAACATCCGTGTCTTGGTTAGTAGCAAATCCGATATGGAAAACACTATCAGCATCGTTGATATATTCTGCTGAGTTGTACAGCGCAAAAGTATTAGGCAACAGAGGTGCCATATATGCAATGCCTGAACTTTGTGGATTTGCAATGTATGAAGCAAGAACTGCGTCCGATAGGGTCTTCTCACGCTCTTTAACGATTAGACCGCTATTTCTTACCCAGAAATAATAAACTGGGGTAACGATGTTAGACGCATTCAATCTACTACCGACTGCATACTTTGTAGCGTCAATAGGAGTTCCAGGTCCCTGATATTGACCGGGAAGAACATTACTGGCTACCCAGGTGCATACTGAGATATCTGAGCCTGGGAACACTGTTCCCCAATACTCACTATTATAAACTACATCATTCTGATGATAGTTTACGAATCTGACGGTTGATGTATTGAACCAGATTTTTCCTACCTGTTGACTTCCCCATGTATTAGCAGATATGTTTAGTGGATCAACGTTGTATCTGGCAGGATCTTCCGGTGAAACATAATCAATGTTTTCTCTTATCGCACCCAATAGCTTGTCTTGCAACGGATCCATGTAATCAAGATTTATTAGGGTATTATTTGTGCTTGCACTAAACAACTGGGTGTTTTGAATCTTGTTAATATCTACGATTGGTGCGCTTTGACGGAACTCTGACCAGTTTCTCACGCCAGTTGCATTAACAAATGTTGTTACTTGTCCTACTTGCGATGGATTGATTATCTGGTTAGGAGCACCCACAATAACTGTGTTGTCGTAGAAGTCAACAGCTTCGCCGTAGTACGGATTGATGACAAAATCTAAAGTTGCGCTGTTAGAAGGCTGAGCGTATACGAATGCACCCGGATTCAACAAGCTACCGTTATTGTTTGTCAACAGGTCAAACATGTAGACTGCGCCGGCGTTAGGATAGTCTTCAAGGAATCTGGTTGCATTGTTGTCAAACACCGTGTCATTATCTAGATTCTCGTCATCGGTGAAGTCAAATGTGGTGGCTACAAAGTTAGGACCTGCAGGGGCAGCAATTACAACTGAATCAAACTGGTTAAACTTAATTGTCTTACCAAACTCAGTTGGGCCTTCTTTGTGAGGGCAGGGAATTACTTGAGTAGGTGAATACACACTGATACCCAATTCATCTAAAGTAGCAGTATCAAATGCAGTGACCATCAACTTATTATTGATTTCTGCTAAGTTTGGATCAACTACTTGAATGATAAGTTTATTGTCTGTAGTTGCAGATGCAGTAATATTAGGTACTCGTGAATTTACGATTTGATTGGCGACGGCAGCGGCAGTACCAGCAGCCAATGTGACTTGATACCCGTTGATTAAAACGCTGCGGGTTGTTGATAGGAAGCATTGATTCTCACCTACTACAATACCAAATCTTGCACCACCATTAGTAAATCTATATACTAAACCTTCTCTATTCTCAGAGTCAATTTCATATGGGCTACCGATTAATAGTTCAGATGCTTGTCGTGTAACGTCCAAATCATACCCAAATTGAATGTTGATTGCGCTATTAGAAGCAGCGTTGAACGTTTGAACATTATAAAAATCGTTACCACTGACTTCTACAATGTCTCCTGCATTTAGTGAACCAGTATATACTAATGAACTACCTACGACTGCATAGTTGTTGTCCTGAACCATACGTCCGTTGACATTTACGAGCAGCAATTCACTTTGAACGTGAGCCGTCGCATTAGAAATGCTCGAAACGGTAGATAGTTGAACTATAGCATTAGTTGATCTTGATTCCTTAATAGTAATAGCACTACCGGATATACCGGCTACATAATATGTTTTGTATGCAATAATATCTGTTCCGGCTAGACCGGTGCCCACAAAAGTAATAGCATCATTTACACTGATTCCAGATACGTTCGCCAATGTGATTCTGTCAGTGCTGTCAGAGGTAGCTGTTACCGCTTTAGTTGCAGTATCAGGTGTCCATCCTAATGCAAAGAATTGCGGCTGCGTTAACGTAGATACAGCAGTTGATTCAAAGTTTTGCACAGAACGTTGGTAGAAGTAAACTTCTCCCCAATTAGTTACGCTTACGCTATAGTCTTTGTTGGGTGCGCCGATGAACAAGCAATCACTGTCAAAATCGGTAGAGATTGCAGTACCAAAACCGTTGCTTTGTGCTGATGCAGTTCCGGTCCCAGTGCCAGGGCCAGTAGCAGTAAATACTACCCCTACATTATTTGATGCTGCGCCAACTAATGTAAAATCAGTATTTCCTAATGAAGCAATTTTATATTCTTCTCCAATAATAAATGAACCGGCCGTCACTATGTCAGGATTTTCAATTATGTTTACTAATTCGTATGTAGCATTGATTGCTGTACCAGTACCAGATCCTATTCCTGTTGCTTCAAAAGTAATACCAACACTGTTTTCAATTGCACCAATTGCAGTAAAGTCAGTAGTACCCAACTCAGTAATTACATATGTTTGTGTTGGGACAAAATAACCAGCAGAAAATTCTTGATTATTCTTTCTGTAAACATATACTTGAGTGTTCAACGTATCTGAAACATAGACCCAATTACCATCGCCGGAAATAGCTAATTCACTTCCCCAATCGGTCACTCCCATCGGTGCAGCAATCGTTTGAGTTAGCAACAACTCGTTTGCTAAAGCAGTATCATTCCATGCATATATGTATACAGTAGGATCAGTAGTAGGTTGTGAAATAACGAATGTGTTATCATTGTGTACAATCTTCTCACCAAAACTGGTGTCATTGGTAATAGTTTCAGCTAGGTCGTAATTAGAATTTTTATAATAGTATCTGTATACTACTCCATTCGCTGAGTCGGCGACCAAGTAACCAGCAGATTCAGTAAATGCAACACTATTACCAAATGTACTTGAAGTAGTTGTGGATAGTTCACCCTGTCTAGCGTAGTTGATGCCTTTTCTATATACTGCCCAGCCACCGTCAGTGTTTTCGTCTACCCAGACAGTATTCTTGCTGAACTCTGCTTCCAATAGAGGTAGAGTATTGATATCGCCTGGCTGTGCTACTCGCTGACTGTAGATAAACATACCTACGCCTGAACCAGTGATACTTTCTGACCCGATATTAGAAATACTCAAGTTGATTATTACTTGATTCAAGTTAACAACCTGTGTTACAATGTAGTAGCCGTCTACATTCGTGCTGAAGTTGACGATTGCAATTGGATCTAGATTCTTTAGGTTGTGCGGCTTACTAAACGTCACTGTCGCAGTGTTGTTTAAGTTCGCAGCTACTTCAACTACCTCGCCGATCGGACTCCAAGAAAAGATTCCCCACTTTTCTTTAAAGCTTGCTAACCATAGATAGTCTCTTACATAGAAATTCTGAATAGGAACGACTATACCGTCCTTGTTGACTCCATTAGGCAATCCGCCGTAGTAGAAGGACGACATTTTCACATCGTTAAAGTTAGCATAACCGGCTGATGGATACAGATTATTATATGGGTCAGTGGTTACTGCCAATACATTTGGATCAGTAATAGTATCACCGTAATTAAACAAACTATAGATAGGCACTTCTTGCTGAGAGCCTTCAGTGTAGACGCCATTGGTCAATGATACAATGCTTGGATTACCGGTCAAAAGATTTTGGTCAACCCTAAACTCTACAAAGTTTTGACTTAGCAAACCACCATAGTCACCTGACTTGATTGCCCAGTTTTCATAAACTTCATATTCAATGCCGCCCTGAGGCAAGTTAACGCCGTCAAATGCAGTTACCGCATTAACAGTACCCTTGTTCTTAATCATGTTCTTGTAGACATTGATTTGGGTAATATCTGTCAAGTCTGCTAATGCGAGATAATCTCTTGGACGATAGCCGATCAAAGAGAACGATAATAGATCAGCATCCTGTTCTAGGTTAGCTTCATTGCAGTTATAATATAGTGTGCTTTCAAACGAACGAGTCGCTGAGTTAGGCAACAGACCTTTCTGCACATCTTCATAGTTGATTAATTTCCAATCAAGGTCGTTAAAGACAGTTGATGGTTCTGACAATCTTAGTGCAGTGTAATATTTGTTCTTGTGGAGAACGATTGAACCCTTTGGATACTTAACATCCTTTGACCACTCTTTTACGTTGTCTTGGTTAATGATAAAGCCCCAAGCGTCTACGGTTCCGTTCCACTCGCTGGTCTTAGTTCCGCGCAACGTAATTCTGTTTTGTCTTAATCCAGTAACAAGATTATAGATTACGTCATTGAATAGTGTGGTGTTGTTGAACACAATACCATGTTCAAAGTTACTCACGTTGAATTGTGCGAAGGACATGCTATCGCCTTCGTTCAGTGTGTGAACTTTGAAGTATGTCCCGTCACGATTCACGCAAAGAGTATTAATCTGAATAGGGTACAGGTCTTGGTTAAGAATGAAGTTCTGCTGTTGGATGGTTAGCGGCTGAACAATGCTTCCTTCTTTATCAAAGACAAGATCGTTGGCAGCAGGATTTAATGTAATCAAGCTTCCGTCTTCCCAGCCCATCTGAGTCCAATACATGAACTGCTGTACCATCAATTCCCAATTGATCTCGGTACCAGCCTGTACTTCATTAAACTTCATACCCTTGTCTGTTAGGTATGCGTTGTAGCTCATTAGGAATTGTGCAACTTCTTGTATGCTGTAGAAGGTTGTGCCATAAGGGACGAGTACTTCCTTAGATGAATAATCAGTTGCTAATTTTACTGTCTTATCTAATACAGTAACAAGTTCGCTTCTACCGCTATTAACAGGTGCCTTAATTATAAAGTAAGCAAAGGACTGTGAATTGCCAAAAACAGTAAATCCACCTTGAACAGTTTTCTGAATGATTACGCTAGAGAAAACTACCTTGTCGAATGGCTGGTTATCATAAAGAAGAACCTGATAGCTTTCGTCAGGAATCAACAATGATGCGTTGGCAGTATTTGGTGAACCCTTTTCAACATAGAACTTAAGCAACGTCTTGTCACTATAGCCTGCAAGACGATATGCCAATCTAACATCTAGATTACGCAATGCTTGTTTGATTTCTTGAGTAGTATCTACTCCAAACTGCTTTTCATAGTCTACGATCCAGTTAATATAACTGGTCTTAGCAATACCATCACCGTAAATTTCAACATCACTGATAATCAAGTGGTCACGGTTGTTTACCAAATATTGATTAAACTCAGCATTGTATTTGTAGTTGTCTAGGTCAACTGCTAAGTTGTAGAACTCAGCAGGCTTTGTCATTGCAAACAACTTGATAACGTCGAACGGATATGTTGAGCTACGACGATAGCTAAGTTCAGCCGGGCCATCATCACCTACTTTCCAATCTTTCTGGAAAGTATTTGCATTATAAGTCCCCACGATGCTATTCAATGGACTTAGCAAATTGCCATTTGAATTGACAGGGATAATATCTAAAAGTCCAGGGCGAGCTACTTCAGGAACAATAACACTTGTGCCATCTGCTGAATATACTCTACCTGATTCAAGGTCTCCCCACAATACTAAGTTGTCGCTTGTGTATGGAGCGGGACCATAGCGCTCCTCCCACCAAGTAGGCTTGTTAGCGAACCCTAACATTTCCCATGGGGTCAGATTAGGAGTAGTAGTGTCATATAGATATTGATATGCGCCTCTCCAATAACCCTGTTGGATTTGCTCGCCGGTCAACTTGTTGCTTGAGTTAGTGTAGTTGTAGGTGAACTCGTTGTTTCTATTAAAGAACTGAGTCTTGTAATCAATTCTGTTCTGACCAACCCAATTCAAGAAATTAGTTGAATACATCTGCAACCATTCATCATATGAATAGTCACTGTCTCTGAAGAAGCCAGGCAATACGTCATAGAACTTGATTGGAACTTCTGTGCTTAGCTTAACGTTGTTGTAAACTCTCTTTTCAAATTCCAATAGTGTTTGGTCTCTGAAGTCTAAAAGTGTGTCAGTCTGAGGAATGTAGGTACCATATAGCTTTGTATATGATCCGTCGTGTCCCTTAATGAAATATGTAGGTGTAGAATAATTGCTGTCTAATACAACACTAGGTTCGTACAAAGCATAGAGTCCGAGCTTACTCGGAGTATAAGGAACAAATGATCCATATGTCTGATTATATTCTTTAACTATGATTTGGTCGCCGGGTACCAAATCTAAAGTAACGGTGACAGTTGGGCTATCAGCACTGATAGTGTAGTCCACATTTCTTAGGAGCTGTCTTTGTACTAGATTGTTATTGACGGTTCTGTTCAAGTATACTAATACGCTGTCATAGTTAGCTGATTCAAAATTATAAACTTTGCTCAACGGATAGCGAGTTACGTCGGTGTTGCTATTAAAGTTATATGTATTTACCGCTAGCGGCGATCTATTTGGCAGCATGTCTGACCAGTAGAATGAGCTAATCTCACTCTTACTCGCTGCAATCTGCTCAATAGCTTCGTCAAGAATTTCTGCTGGGGTGTTTCTAATAGTGAACTGGGTATTTTGTACAGTGTCAACCAATAGTTGCTTGAACTTGACATACTCATTGCTCGTAAACATCAATGCGTTTAATAGGTCATATTTTGTTTTACGTAAGAACACACCCGGTAGTACCATTGAAGCACTGTTCTGAATAATCTTAGTACCATATGGGGTTAAGTCACCGCAGTCTCTATAGTTATTTGAGCCAAAGATATCACCAGTAGTGTTTGGTGCATTGACAAAGATATCTTGATAGTGATTGCGAATGTCACCCAAATCTGCTACAGTCAAGTCTTCGTTGAATGGGTTGCTGTTCAAGTTGTCAGGAATCTGATAGAATCCGCTCTGACTGACTTGATCACTCAGAAGCAATACTTGAATTACGGTGTCTACATCAGGTGCACTGTTTAAGGTAATTCTTGTAGCAGTATCAAATATTTCAACGGTGTAATCAGTTGGTTCTAGGTACTTGTTATTGTTATATACTTTTACTCTTGGCCAACCTACACTGTCAAATTCTACTTCAGGTAACGCAGCAACATCACAAACAAACTGAGTTGTTGGGGTAGCAACATTATATCTGAAGTTGAATTCTTGATACTGTACACTGTTTTCTACTGCTGTTACCCAGCCCAATTCTCTAGCAAATTCAATTCTATTGATATAGTTATGTACGTAACCAGTATTTACTTGCTGTGTTATTGATTCAATACCGCGCACATAGTTAAAGGTATCAGAATTGATAGTAACGTCAAAGCTAATATCTCCGATATTGCCTACATCAGTGAATCTTACAGGGAAACCTAAGATAGGATCGTCAACTGTTAATGGATTAATACCATATGAGAAAAGCGTAGTTCCAGTAAAGCTTGTACTATTATAAACTGTGCTGTCTGAAAGACTTATACCATTATCGTCAAACACATCAAATAGAGGAGCCTGATTAACAGTTACTTTCTGCTGTGCTTGTAGCCATTCAATGCCATCAAAATAGAATGTTTTACCTTGCTCGGTGAAGCCTCTCGTGATGACAACCTGCTGATCTACTTCAACATTAGTGTCTTCAGCTTCAATCAACACAATCTGTGGACTACCACCTAAAGTAGTAACAACGATATCTACAACGTAAATCTTATGCTTTGTACCTTCGTCGGTATCGTTAGAGAAAATAATTCTTGATCCAGGGAAAACAGAATAGTTGCTTACTGTAGTGTCAGTACCAACGATTGATGTTGTTCCGCCAACAATGTCTTGTGGGAACGGATAATTGATAGTGAGAGTGGTCGTTGTCCCGTCATCAGTGAGATTAATAATCTGTGCATTAGTAGGTATAATATTTAATACGTCACCGACATACATCCCAATTTGGAATACCCCAGTAACATCGTCTGACGGAACAGTTACAGTTGTCTGATCATCTATTAAGCGTCCAGTACCGGTGCCAGGAACTAGGAGATCGTTTCCGTCTTTAACACATACGATTTTGTCACCCGGAAAATACGTAACGCCCAACGTTCCTGCTAACTCATTCCATGAATCTTGTATAGTGTCATCAACGTTGACAAGCTCATATGTTTTACCCAGCTCCATGGATACTACATTGACTATGACAGTTGGTGTGCTTGCAACTACAGCAGTGTTGCCAGTATAGGTTTCTACGTCAGGGAAATAATTGTTTAACCCTGCAACCTGAGACAATGCATCTGTTGCACGAGTATCAAAGAAGTCAACTGGTCTCTTACCTTGAGTACCTGCATCAAACATTTTTAAGTTAGGATAAAACTCAATGATTGGTCTCTTAGCTTTGTTGTCAAGAGTCGCATATTCTGTCAAGATATTTGGATTATCATTATACTGTGCAGTGGCATTGATAACGTCAATGTGGAACCATCTGTTGCTTCTTGACCATGCATTCTTGCTGATGCTATTTCTTGTAATAGTGATATAGTCGGGGTCAATTGGAACAAACAATTCAATATCATAATCAGTGTCGTCATAGCCTACAGTATCGTATGGTATGAAGTCTCCTCTAGAGAATTTCTCAGGAACAATTAATTCACTGACCGGAATCAATTCTATTGCTGTACCTACGCCCTCAACATAATATTCGCCTGAGCGATATGAATTAGGGAAGACGTTACCATCAAATTGAACCTTCAATCCATTCGTGAACTGTACGCCGTTAGGTGAGGTGTAAGTTGTTCTACCTAAGATTTCTGTTTCAATATTAATAAAGTTGTCTATGTCAGAATCATTAATTTTAATTACGCCGACTTTATTTGGATTGATTCCATCTTGATAATACAACACATCAAGCGGTGCAGTAATAATAGGTATCATACTAATAACACCTAAATTATTTCTGTAAAACGATCTACTGATGTATTGGTCACCGAATCTCGGAGAAATCTTTTCATTATTAGGAATAGTACCATCAGGTAACAGTCTAATAATAGGATTATCGGGATCACCTACATACTGAATTCTGTAGAAGTTCTCACTTACTACAGTGTTAAATCCATTCTGAAACTGGCCCTGATTGATGTTAACAATCATGTTGGCGCCTGACTGAGAAAATACAGTTACAGTATCACCTTCAAGGTCTTCGGAAATAGTGAAGTCGGTTGAGTTGATAATATCTTTTACAAAATATACTTGACCTTCAACGATGCCACCTAATAGCACTCCACTAAAGGTTACAGTTTGATTAGGAATTAGTTCATCTGTAGTGAAGCCCGATGCCATTGATAATCTATTACCACTAGCGTTAGTGCTACCGACAGTGACAGTCTTAGGTTCTGTAAAGGACGGATCATTTACGTCATAAGTTGTGCTGTCATAATACGATGAGACGAATCCTTGCTCATCTGGTACTCCGGTGTCGTAGAACAGTATTCTTAGGCCTTCTAAGCCAGTCACACCGTCAATATTATCTAGTCCGGGATAAATTACGCCTGTAGCAGGGTCATTAATCGTATACAGATTTCTACCGTTAACCTGATCAAACGGAATATTGCAAATTACGTCAACCATATTGTTGCCAGGGAAAACAAATTGATCCTGTGCATTCTTGAATGGGACGTTGAATGTTACGATGCCTACTTCAGTACCGTTGTTATCCACACCAAATACTTCTCTTGTAGGTAGATTTTCTTGTGTGGGAGAAAATCCACTAGTACCTGGCTCAGTCTGAATCCAGAACTGTGAAGTTTGATTTACTTCAAATCTATATGTGCCACCGCGAATCACTGAGATTGTAGGATTCGTTCCTGTTCCAATCGCTGATCCGACTTCGCTGATTTCATAGCTATTAGGGAAGTCAGTGACAACATAATCTTGGTTGATGAATACAGTACTGGGAGCAACTGTAACTGCTGGGGCACCAATTGGTAACCAGTAGTATTCATAATAGTTGACCAACTTATCTAGATTAGTGAAGCTGTCCCATGAGTAGATTTGACTGTTGAATAATCTATCGTTGTTATTAGTAATAGCACCCTGTTGTTTGAGCGAATCAATTATGCCCGGGTATGTAATAAAATCATTAGCAATTTCTTCTTCTGCTTTTGTAAACACCACGCTTGGTTCTAATTGATAATCTGCACGAGTTTTGGTTGGCTCTGTGACATAATAATCAAGCGCATTAATTCCCGAACCAAATTTGCTACCAACATATCCCTGTACACGAGTTGACGAAGGATTGCTTACGAGTCTATCAAGTGTAGCCGAGAGGAACTGACTGTTGGTGGGTGTTTGGAAAATTTCCGGAAGAAAATTTAGTGTTCTAATGCGTGCCATATATGTACTTATCTTATCTGTAATTCGTCGGGTGTGAGCGCGGGTATTACTAATACATCATTTGATGTAGCAGCGTTTACAAAAATTTCAAAAGGTCTACATTTTATTTCATACAAGTCTCCAAACCTCATTGAGGGGTCATTCGGTACTAATACAGCAGAGCTAATCAAGTCTCCGCATTCGGCGTGTAAGTATGCACTAAGTTCTGAGAAGTAGAAGGTATCACCAAAGTTCCAATTATTAATATTGAAATATTGATCCATTGCGGCTAGCACTGCACTTCTCACTTCACTGTCACTCGCATTTGTTGTACTGTCTTTAATTACTTTAATTGTCGCTCTCAGTGCCGGTACTGCTTTAGGACCAAACAATGGTTTGAACTCTACACTATTTAATATTACAGAATCCGACAACATTTTATAGTCTTGTAATTGAGTGTACTGCGAAGACAACTCAGTAATTGTTGGTCTATTCGGTTCAGGAATAGTATTTGTTGTGTCAACAATATATCTCTGATATTGTTCATAGTAGCTGAATGTGACAACATATAAGTCAATAATGTTAGTAGTTGCCGGATCAATTCTATTAGTGTTGTTTGAATTATGCTTGTACTGATAGCTCAGGCCCTGTCTTCCTGACTTCACACTATAATTAAACTGTTCTACTAAATCGTAGACAATAGTAGTTACAGTTTGATCCTGAACTGTTTTATAGAATTTATTTTCACTAGTTGCATAGAACAATTGTCCAACTGGATAATCATACTTCACTAATTCAATCTGTGTTTGAGTAGGATATTGGAATCGTACTGAGCTGGTAGGAATAATGAACTCTTTGGTGAGGTTGATTGGATCCTGTACAGTCTCAAAGAAAACATATATACCAAAATTATTGTTACCCGTTACGAAACCTGTAATCTCATTAAAGAAGTCCGGATTTAAAATCAACTGATTGTTGTTCACATCCGTTGCTGCAACTTCAACTTCAAAGTCGTTTACGTATCCATCGCTCTCAACTGTTTGTCCAACAATATTAATCTCAGTGTTCTTACCGATCGCAGTAGTAGATGAGGGTGCTGTATTAATTCCCAATACCGTAACATTATCTTGAATAATCTTTCCAGTAAACGGATCGTATACTAATTCGTCTTTAGCGAAAGTAAATCTTGTGTCTGAGACACTTCCAAAATAGTAAGACAATGATCTATATGTTACAGTGTATCTATTATTACCTAAGCTGGTAAACTTTACGAACCAATTGGGGTCAGTAATCTTTTTAATAGACCAGCGTGACTGATTGATTAGTAGCGAGTTATCAAACACTAATGTAAATTCTTGATTCAGTTCAATTCTGATTACTGCCTCTTGAATTATTTCTCTAGGAATAATGTTACCGAACACAGGAATGATAGTGCTTACAATAACATCATTAGGGACATAGCCACTAAGTCTGATAGGACCAGCTCCATTAGCGAAGCTACCTTGATTGTTGTTTGAGCCGTCGCCTACTACATTTAGAACAGTAGTCCAAATAAATGTGCTGTCGCCCGAACCTGGAATACCTGCTACAAGTCTATTGTCTTGGTCAAAATAGAAACCTGAGGGTGCAGTAAATTTAACGATAGCACCAGTGGTCATGTATTTCAAATTAGTAGTGCTGAATACACCAACGCTTGTGGGCTGCTCTAATGAACCGGTTACTGTGTAGACATAACCTGTTTCATTGTCTGCATTTACGGTACTAGTTCTCCAATACACTATTTCATTTGCAGGAGTATTCTGATCAGTTACGGTGTATCTTGGATAGTTCTGAATATAGTATTGTGTGGCTTTGTTTAGCGTCAATATATTAGTTAGCTCACCAGTAAAGAATGCAATGATATCACTGGTATTATTAATTGTTAAGCTTTCGCTACCGTCGGCATCGTCTTGATACAATGCACCGTCATTGCCATAACTTACTGTGCTAGAATATTTTCCAGTAGGGTCTAGCAAGTCAAGATTTTTACTGACGCCAACGCTTGATCTATTAATTGCTTTACTCTTGACAATTGAGTTGTACAGTGTATATGGGAAGTTGTTGTAGTCTTCGCCATTAACCATTCTGTTCTGTGTATAGTAACGAGTAGGCGCACGTTGCTTAATGCTTGCAAGTGATTCTCTTGCCTGAGCAGTCGTTACTGTCTGGGTCAACGCTAGACCAACAGTTAATGTTTCTGCTCTACCCAAACGAGAAATATAAGTGAATGTCACTGACAAGCCATTCATGTCTGAAGGATAGATAGTGTAGGTGAGTGCATTGCCAGCACGTACATATGCTCTGAAGTTTCCGACAGGGATTTCGCTGAATACGCCATCGCCAAATACATAGGTGACCTGATCGTTGAAACGTGAGCTTACGGAAAATGTCTGCTTGAATGAACTATTGCCTTGTAGTGAAGCATTAGCATAAACATTTTCTACTTGACGCCACTGGTCTCTTGTGTTATCTTGATTAATCTTGTATAGCCATGTATCAGAATTGTTAATTCCCTGAATATCAATATCAATATTTTGGTTGCTGATTTGCTGCTGCAACGAGAAGTCAAATGTCTGTAGATTGCCCTGCTTAAAGTAGAAGAAGAAGCCTGTTTCGGGGCTACCAAATCCTAACTTGTCATTACGATATAACATATTGAATCTGCCGTTAGGAGCAGGAGGAACTTCGTAGATTGATTCGCTGTCTAAGCTGGACACACTGCACAATTCAAAGTTCATGTTGATGCCACCAACCGAACTTGTAAAAGGTACGATAGGTAGATTATTAGGGGCAATCTGTATGCTATATTCGCTGGTGTTTACTCCAGCGATTTCACTAACGTTGCCAGGTCTACCGATTCTCTGTGTATCTACTAAGGTAGCGTTGATGATCGTGTTGAACTGTTCTAACCAGTTGGGGTTAGCAGGGTCATTCCATAATACAGGAACATTGCTTAGATTGAATCCGTTAAGATCATTTAGGTTCTGAGTAGTTTTAATACTCGTGACTTTTAGATAGCCCTGGCCAGCAATGTTTCTTTTTGGAGTATAGCTCACAAGATTGGCAAGCTTAACAACACTGTCTCTGCGTTCGGCGGTATCAATAAAGTTTTCACGAGCATTCAAGTCATTGCGGAAAGCAAGACCTTGACCCATAAAGGCAATAACGTCAAGCAAGGCAACAAATTCGCTTGATTCAACATAGTCGTTATATGTTTCTGGATAATTTACTTGTAGGTAGTCAATGAATGCTTTACGTAGGGTTTCGTAGTCATAGCTACGGAAGTCTGCTTGGTTGAACGTCTGGTAAATGGTTTTCCAGTCGTTGGGGCCAAATAGTGCTGATTGTCTTGAACTTGTTGCCATAGTTTCTCTCTATTGATAATATATTTATCATAGAAAAAAACCAGATTTTATAGTAAAGTGGCTGTTTGTGTCGCTCGGTTCAAAGAAATTTTTGCAGCAATTGGTTGATTGAAAGGCAGTATTGCACACTGTATTTCTAATAGTATTCCGTTATCGTATGTATAGGATACCAGCTCTGCAAGTTGAAGTCTAGGGTCTTGACTGGCTACTCGTCGTATTTCATTTTCAATATCAATTCGTGTAGTTGGAGTATTTGGTTCAAAAATAAAGTCCCAGAGTCTTGTACCATATCCGGGCTGACCCACTTTGGTACCTAATCGTATATTCAACGCATTGAGAAAATCTTGTACTACTAATTGGGCATCAACGAGACTAAATTTATTTCCCCATGAGATACCTTCGCGGATTCCGCCCGGGCCGCCAGCACTACCTGAGGTAGCATTCGTTGTTTTTGGGTTACACGCATTTATCGTACTGAATCCTAAATAAGTTGCCATAAATTATCCTTTTTAATATTTAGTTTACGTAGTAGTTCCGGTACCGGCCGGGGGCGTTCCAGCAGCAGCTGGGTCTGTCGCTGGTGCAGCTTTTCTTGGACGTTTGCCTACATTTGCTAGTTCTCGTACTAAATTTTGAGTTTTAGTTGTTGCTTCCTGATACCTCTGTTCTAGTGCAGCAATACTTGGGTCGCCGGCTGGCAGAGTATTAAATGCAACAATGAATGCATCACCTGCTGCGGTTTCTTCTTCCTTTGCAGTGTCAAGTTGTGCTTGAATTCGGCGTCTTTCTTCTCTTAAAGTACGTGCCCTCTTTTCTATACTGTCAATAGCATCACCTATAATGTCTCCTAACAGATTTGGTATTGGAATTCTAGCATCACCCAATACTCCTCTAATTTGGGCAGTAATGCCGTCTCTGTTTGTCGTGTTGACTCCCAAGCTAGGCAGTCTGATAGGACTTGCTCCGCCAGCGCCCAAAGCACTCACAGATGTTAGTAGCTGAGTAACCTGTCCTATTGGAAGCTTACTTGCAATAGCCGAAGTGAGTCCGCCCGCTTTGCTGGCTGCTGAACTTAAGTTACCCAATGCCGCTGTTGTATCACCTGCTGCTCCTACTATGCTATTTGCTGTATTCAATGCAGATGAAGCTGCATTCAATGCATTACCTGCTGAAGTTAGGGTTGATGTAGCACTGCCAAGTCCATTTTTAACTCCCGTCTGCAAATCATTCATCAGACCTGTTAACTGACCGGTACCTGGTATCTGATTAGCAGCTTCATCTGCTTTATCTAACACACTGGAGAAGGCTTTGATTCCGCCTGGCAAATTACTTACCCCGCTAGCCAGTGCAGATGCTCTAGCAGCAAGTCCGCCTCCCTGTGCCTTCTTAGCAGCATTAGCTAGACCTGACAAGCCGTTCTTAAGTGACGTTGCTCCTCCTGCTAAGCTGTTAATGTTGTCAACTGCACCGCTAATATTATTTGCCAAATTATCTACACCATTGCCTGTAGTTGAGTCAATCAGTGTAGTGATTTGTTGCCCGGCATTTTCTAAGTTGTTGCCTGCATTGGCTAAATCGCTAATTGCATTGACTGCACCAGTTCCTTCCGCTACTAATTGGTCTGCTGAAGTTGAAATAACTATCGCATTATTAACAGTGCTTACACCAATCGTGTTGGGAAGAGTACCAATTTCGGATGATACATCAGCAATTGAAGACAGTGTAGTAGTAATATTAGTGGTTCCGGGTACGGCGGGGGCAGCAGTAATTGCCGCAATGCCTGGAGGTCCGGTGACCTCACCGATAGCAGTAGTTAGATTACTGACGTTACCAGTGATGCTATTCACAGCACCTGCTGCGTTAGTAACAGCACCGGCCGCAGTGGTAACAGCACCGGCTGCTCCAGTAATAGCTCCTGCAGCGCCAGTAATAGTTCCTGCAGCGCCAGTAATAGTTCCTGCGGCGCCAGTAGCGGCTCCTAAAGCACCGGTAGCGGCTCCTGCGACGCCTGATAATGCTCGTCCGGCCGGACCAACCACACTATTAATTGAATTACTAAGATCGCTGGATAACTTAGCTGCCTTGTTAAATGCATCGCCTGCTTTTGTTACTAGGCTAGACAAGCTCTTAGCAAATGCCGGCTGCGATCCTGGAAGATTCTCAGTGACAGCGGTTTTAGCAGCTTTTTCTTTAGCAATTTCTGACAAGTTTTGTGGTACACCGGCTTCTAATTTACCAAATCCATCTTTGACTGCACTAAATGCAGATCCTGATATACCCTTAACTGAATCTAATAGTCCAGTTAATGCGCTGTTTGCATCTTCCAGCGCCCTGAGAGAATTTGCTATTCCTCCCAATCCACCTAAGCTATCAGCCAGTTTAGCTGCTGATATACCTGCTCCAATAGCGCCGGCAACATTTTTTGCTCCAGCAGCAGCGCCTGCCAATGCTGTGGCAGATGCCGTTGCATTGTTTACTAGATTTGCTCCAGCTGCCGCGGTCGCTGCTGCCGGGATACCGACTGCACTGGCTGCTGCGGTGAGATTAGTTGTCGCAGTTTCCACTGCTTCTGTGGCTGTAGAAGATTGCTTTACTGCGTCAACAACAGCATCGGTGCCCAAAGTACTAGCAGCCGCTATTAGCCCGGCAGTTTGAGTTGTTGATTCACTACCATTAATTACGCCTGCTTGCGTTAATTCCTGCTGAGCAGTGGTCATTAAGTTGACTGCTGCTGTTGCTTGTGCGTCAGGGTTTGCTGCTAATTGTTCTACTGTCTCAGCTCCGGCTCTACCAGTAAACACTGATGCGGGAAGAGTATTGGTGAGTGTTTTTCCTGCACTAGCTAATCCATTAACAAGACTTTCTGAACCAGGCTTCAACACACCAGAACGTGCCAGTTGATCGGCACTTTGCCCAAATGATCCGACTGCTATTAGTGCTTGACCCGCAGAACTTGCGCTCGTTAGCTGTCTAATTGCGGCAATGCCGCCGCCCACAGCAGCAGCAACCCTCAATGCACTATTGATTCCTGAAATTAATGAACTGCCTGGCTTCTTGACTACCCCTGCTCCAGCAGCAGTTGCTTCGGCGGCTGGACCTTCTGCTGCTGCTGTTGCAGTTGATGCAAGTACGGCGTTCGTTGTACCTGCACCCAATGTGGGTGAAGACGCTGGAACAGGCGGAACCGATGCTACGGTAGCTACTGCGGGAGGAGTGGGTCTAGTTGCTTCTGCTTGAGCATTTAATTGCTGTACCGGAGGCGATGACGGAGCAGGCAAGTTATCAGCAGCGTTTGGACTATTTCTTATGTCAACGCCCATACCTGCATTGACCCAAGGATAGTGTGCTGGTGCTCGTGAAGCGATAGATAATAGTCTAGCGGGTGCTGCTGCCCAACCCACACCTTCATCAAACAATGTATCTGTCTGGGCTGTTACAGGAATGATAGGTACATCAGGCGGTAGTAATGCTGGGCTACCACTATTCAAATTAACTTTATCACCGTTAACAAATGCTTCTGCACCTGCCACCATGCTTGCTTGACCACCGGCCAACATTGCAATTGCAGCAGTTGCCTTTACAGTAAAATTGTTTAATGCAGTGATAGAATATTCTTTGCCTGCTCTGGATTTAGTTATTTCGTCACTATTAGTATGAATGTTTTTCGCTTGAAGATTAAAGTTCTCCATAGCATGTATATTAACATTTCTGTCAGCGTGAATATTAAAATCACCCTGAGTTCTCATGTTAATACTATTTGTACTGAATATGTCTACAGTACCTTCTTTGCCTAATTCAATATAGCTTTGTCCATTACTGTGTAAGATTGATAATGTTTGTCCATCGTCACTCATCATAATCTGATGGCCCAGTGCAGAGCGAATACGAATTAATTGATCACGCCCAATAATGTCACCGTCATCCATAACGATACTGTGACCGCCTCTTCGTGCAATAACATTAAGTCGTTCTGCGTTACCTTGTTCTAAATTGTCGGGTAGAGTTTCGTCTGTATATCCGCCCTCATATATGGGTCGTCCAGGAGTACTAACTCCCCACCCAACTCTACTTGTTGGTTCTCTACTAGCACTTGAGCTAATGGGACCGCGAATAGGATCTCTTAATATACCCTGCTGTTGCATGATACTAGCAGCGTAGCTATGCACTGGTCTAGCAGTATCTAAAAATTCGTTGCTGTTCGATACGTTTGTATTATTGGTGTTAATGTTAGTTACGGGCAGTCTAGTGGCTCCGCCAAATCCAGAAGCTTCCCCCTCATTGAGTGTAACAACATCTCTTGCCCCGATAGCAGGAACCATCTGCAATGTTTGGGGAGTGGGAATGGCCCCGATATAAAACCCTCTGTTAATATCACCGTTAATAAAAATACATACTACTTCAGTACCAATGTCGGGCGGGGCTTGCCAATGCCCGTATGAACTAGAATTATTTGTGTATGACCCTAAATCATTTGCTCCGCCATTGGCTTGTACTACGCCAAAAAATGAAGATAAGTACTGTACTTGTGTCCAGCCACTTCGTGAATTAGGATTAGTGGGACCCTTGCCATCTTGTAGTGCGACCCAAATTTTTCCGGAACGATTAGCATCAATGTTGTTTTTCACTATCCCGATAATTGGGTAATTTTTGGAGCCGCCGCCGTCACGGGTCGGTCTATTAAGTTTGTTCGTTCCGCGGGGTTTAAAACTGTCAACTGGCATATTTCATAGTCTCTTTATGTTGTTGGGGGAGCCGGTAGGCGATAACCATCAGCATATGGCCCGCGATTGAAAAGGGTATTTGCAGTAAGGGCCGGTGCCGGTGCAGCGGCCGGTCTTGCTGCCGGAGCAGGCGGGTCTTGCCGGAGTCCGGGATTAGACCTTGCGACCGGTGCAGCCGTAGCTGCACCGTCACCTGTAGCCGGCGGAGTAGCAGTAGTAGCAGCAACATTAGCGGTTGGTTCACGCTGCGCTCCCGGTGTTTGAACCCTACTTAAATCACCGAACAAGAACGGATTGAATGCATCTAGGGTTTGGGTAAAAGAACCGTTTTTAAAATTATTAGTAATTGATTTAAGAGTGAATATCACTCCGTTGATTTTATCACTAACGCCGTCTTGGTAGTTTATGATATTAATACTATCATTAATTGATAAAGTGCCGCCTTTACCTGTAACTCCTTTACCATCTGCAAATGGTTCATTAACTTCACCTACAGAATAGTCAACCGCTTCTTTGAAATCAATTTCAAAAAATACATGTCCGCCGTTTGCACTAATAGTAAAGTCGTTGTTGTTTTGATAAAATCTATTAAACCCGGCGGTGTTGCTGCTATTGTTGCTATTGGCAATAGCTTCATTTAATGCAGGGGATGCCTGCATAAGAAAATCAGGATCTCCCAATATTTCAACTTTTGCAGTTACATAGCTAGCAGGATCATATAATGTTGTTCTAACACTATTAATTGCTTCCATGCTGAGGGTTCCGCCAGCACCATCACTATTAATAGGAGATGTAGTATTAGTAGTAGTTGTTGTGAGTGAAGGTGATGCTGCCGGGGTTTCACCAGCTCCACCTGCGGTACCGCCAGCTCCACCTGCGGCACCACCAGTCCCATTAGCAGTATTATTAGAATCAGATATTCTGGGCGGGTTACCGGCAGTAACAATACTTGTATAACCAGTATTAATTTCTTGCTCAAACTTTAAAACTTGAGTATTTTGTCCGGTGTACCAATAATCATATCTTTTATGCGGACCATAATATGGAGTATTATTGTTTACAAAAGGATTGTCTATCGCCGGAACAAGATAGGTTTGAATTGTGTAGGTAATCGTATACGACCAATCATTTATGTCTGGGTCCCAATCAACGTTAGATATTTCTGGGCTAATATGAAACCAAGTAAATTTTTTATCAGGACTTGTTACTATATCAGGAGCAGCAGTTTCTGGGTTGTTTTCAGTACTGTCGGTATAACTAAAAGCAATAGAATCTTGTAGGTATTTGCTCATGGAAATAATCTGCTCAATAGCCTGAACGATAGGTATATTTGTAATACCTAAATTCACTGAGTTATTATTAGGCGCTGCTCTAGTTTCAGTCTCTGGATTAACTTCTGTGGTGGATTCCGCAGTGCTACTTGTTTCGGCAGCTCTATCGGTTCTAGATTCGGAAAGTATACTTGAGTTTGCAATACTCTCTGCGTCTCCCAACCAGTTAATTTTAAAGACAATGGGTTTAGAGATAGTGTTGTTATTAACTAAGTCTTGCTGTTGTTTGTTTAGTTGAGTAAAAAGTCCATTAGGACCAGAAAGATAATCTCTTACCGTAGAACCCGATACTGTTACACCCTGAGGTACCATACCTTTTCGCATGTTGATAGTTGTTGATATGTTCGCTGCTGATGCATCAATATTATACACACTGGCGTTACCATCTAATTTAAACTTCATAGTATTGATAGATATGTCATAGAAATTTTCAAATAGCGCGCCAGTGCCGGGCGCGGAAGGGTCAATAGGATTCCCATCAAATACCTCATTACCGAGAATCTGTCTTCCTGCCTGATCCCATCCAAGAAACCTAATTCCCAATATAAAGAATTGTCTTAGTGGATCTCTAGGGAATGGTTTACCCTTAGCCGAATTTTCCATTGCGTCTTTAGCTCGTCTAAGCTGAGTTAAGAACGAGAATCCATATGGTTCAATGATTTGAAATTTATAATTAATATTAGGTACTGCTGCGCCGGTTCCATTATTGGCAATCTGATATTCAAATGATAGGTTATCAATGTAATAATCGTACTTAAATTCTGGAGCTCGGCGATCAGATCCTCCGATTCCACCGCTTTGTGCTATTAGAAATGCCCCGTTACTTGCGACTTCCTCACGTTGTTCAGGAGTAGTAGCACTGGGTGCTAATTCTTCTGAGTATAAGTTTATGTTACGTCTTCCACCAGCAACAAATGCCTCGTATGCCGATGCAGTAACCATGTATAAACTTAGTTGATAAGTGTAACTTGCTAATGATCCAAGTGGATTTTTAAGTCGTCTGCCTGGCCTTCCACCTGGGGTTGTGATCGGTGCTTCGGTTACCCTAGTAAAGGTTTCATTATCATAGGGAGGGCTACCTGCACTGTTTGGTGAAGGGGTAGTGCCGGCTGCATCTCCTCTTTCAGTTCCGGGCTGCGCTGGTGCACCGCCTGGTAAGATTGGTGTTGGCGGCGGATCAGCAGAAGTTCCAGCTGCTTCGGTAGCTACTGATGCAGGGGTTGTTGGTTGTGCTCCGCTGTCATCACTTGCTGTACCTTGCAAAGTGTTAGTACCGGTTGGGGCGGCATTAGCTGGTGCAGCGGTATTATCAATTGTGGGGGTTGCCGGCGGCGAGGGAACTTCCAAACTTGCTGCCAAACTGTTGAGTTCGCTTGCCCCGTTTGCCGAAAGGTATGAAATAGCATCATTAGCGTCGGGCTGGGTGGCGCTGACTCTTTGTAGTTCCGATATTGCTAAGGATATTGTTGCGGATGACGAACCATTATTGCCATAGGTGTAGCCCCTAGCTAAGAAAGTGCCGTCTCGGGTGTATACTTCCACATCATATGCTAATCCTGTGCCGAAGCCGCGGTCATCGTGAATCGTATATACTACTCTAATGTTGCCAAGATTTACGGTTTTAGTAGTCATTTAAAATATAATCCGTCATATAATAATTAAATTCCCAATACTCTCTGTAGTGTGTTTTGTGTGGGGATATAAATTTGTAGGCCCGCTACCATGTTAAAGTATGGGTCTGGTCCCAATAAGTTAGGATTACGGGCAGCGAATACCCACCATAATCTAGCATCATTGTACAAGTCATACGCTAACAGGTCAGGTCTAAACTGATAAACCGGTGTGACAGTCATGAATACGTCCTGCGGGTTAAATGGTATAGGTCTATAGGTTGTAATGTCTAAAAACTTGTTGTCAACGACAGGAGTGTTATAATACGGACTCGTGCGCGGGTATGTTGATTGAATTGCCATTACCAAAATCCTCCGCGGTATGTATCTACCCCATTAAGTAGTGAACCTGTTGCATATTTTTCAAAACTAAATTCATTTGACACTTCATTTCTACTCATCATCGGCACACAACTAATACTTAACTGAATTTTGCTAGGTACCCAAGAAATTGTACCGGGTTCTGCAATCGGGGCGAATTGGGGAGGCGGTGGTACTCCTCCTGGGGCTGCTCCAGTACCCGCAGTTCTGTCTGGAGGGGTAGTAGCAGCCGCGGTTGATGGGTTGCGACCTCCCATAGATGTTTGTATATAGTCTACATTATTTGGTAAGTTATAAGTAAACCCTGATATCGCTAATGGTTGACCTGCAAATTGATAGCTACCCATACCATATATGTAACATAGGGGAGGTGGTGTACCTCTTCTTGGATTTTGATCTTGTCCATAGAACATCTTAGTAGCACTTCTAAAGAAATGAATCACTGCTAACAGATAATTTGCTTCATACTCATCCTGTGCTGTAAATTCGCTTGTAATACTTATTGAATCAATTGAGCTATTGGAATATTGATACACTTTATAATTACTGTGTGTTAAGTCAGTCGGATTATAGTTAGCCGAATAAGTGACATTAATCTGTGGAGTATACGGGAATATTACTCCACTAGTAGCGTTTAACGGTTTAAGAATGCCGGGATTAGGCGCTTTATAAAGATAATTTACGCTAGGATCATCTGATAGCGCAAGTCTAACTCTCCAATCTGCTCTAGCGTCATACGGAACTTGTGATAGTACTGCTTCTCGGGAAGCGACCGCAAGTTCCGCCGAAAATTCCTCTAATTCAGCTTGGTCAAATATTGGTGCGGCTAATGCCTCGTCACCAAGAGTAGTAACCGCTATTGGTTCGTCGGTTACTGTTGCAGGAGCCGATTGTGTCTGTGCTTGAAACTCCGGAGATCCTGCTAATTCTGAATCAATGGGAGGAGGAGCCGTTACTGGCGTTGGGGCTGGCGTAGTTGTAGTCGTTGGTGTTGTTACCGGTGCAGGTGCAGGTGCTCTTACTGGTTCGGGTCCAATGAAGTCGTTGGGGTCAACTCGTACTATCGGAGTTGGTGAGGTGACTGGACGAGGTGCGGTCGGAGCAGGTGCGGGTGTCGGTGTAGATACTGGCGCAGGAGCTGTTACAGGTGGGGGAGTTGGGGTGCGGGGTGTTGGCGGCACCTCAACAACCGGCGGGATAGGTGTTCGTGAAGCGTTGTTATCTTGCGTAATTTGGCGAGACACAGCCCCATTCGGAGTCAGTAATGGAAGGGCGGCTTGAGATTGATTAAGTGTCGCTTGTAGTGCAGAAAGTCTGGCTGGGTCTCTTGTATTTGCAATTGCTGCTTGGAGTTGTGCAATATATTGGGTTACTTGTTCTCTTAGGCTTTCTGCGGCAAACTCACTATTTACAGGGGTGCTACCGGAGCGATATTCAAACGATTTCCCGCCCGATAAGGTAAAAACTACGGAGCGTGCCTCTACCCGTGTTGAAGTTCCACCGCCTGTCTGATAAGTAGCCATACTTTTTCCTTGATAAATAATTTAGTCTACATGTATTTATCGCTGAAAATTTGGTGATTTTTTACCCTAAACTGTTGTAAATTTACAACGGTGTTAGTATAATGTTCGTTCTAAAAGGAATAACAATGGCCGCTAAACCAAAAAAGATTAATTACCTAAACAACAAAGACATTCTAAAAGAAATTCATAAAAGTAAGAACAGTTATTGTTCATTCGTTGATCCAGAGTATCATAGATACGATATTATCATTGATATGCCCGAAAGCGAACTATCAACTAGTTTAGAATATGCACTAAAGCCGGCTCAGATTCAACAGGCAAAAGAAACAAGAGCAACTAGGCTAACTCAAGAAACCGGCGAAAAAGTATTAGCCGAAGATATTCCAACTACAGATTTGATCTTTCGTGTGATGACTTGGGATCATGTTCCAATGTCACAGAAGCAACCTAGAAAAACAACCAAGAAAAAAACAGCCAAGGATATTTTTATCTTTGAAGATGATGATGAAGATATCTTCTTCGATTTAGAAGATAAGACCACTAAGAAAGATGTTGACGATATGGTTCACGTTAAGGTCAACTTTCCTCCTTTCCAACACTACAAGTTAGACGAGACTAACTCATTCATCTGCGTTGGCAAGAGTCACTGGGAAGGTGGTATGGAGAACGGTCACTTCAACAAAGATCATGGACAAATCACTAACAAGTTAGCAAGAATGTATATGATGCTTTGTGAGAAGTATTCGATGAAGTTCAACTGGAGAGGTTATACTTACCGTGACGAGATGGAAGCAAGTGCTATTCTACAGTTGACTTATGTTGGTCTTAGATTCAATGAAGCAAAGAGTGCTAATCCATTCGCATACTACACAGCAGCAGTAAACAATAGCTTCTGTAGAGTATTGAATACCGAAAAGCGAAGCCAAAACATTCGTGATGATATCTTAGAAATGAACGGGTTCAACCCAAGTTTCAGTCGCCAAATGAGCGGCAAGAAGTTGGGTCAAGGACTTGCAGATTAGGTCACCAAACTGTTTGCTTTTTACGTCCATAACTTGTATAAGTTAAAGTATGACAACTCTATTCAAGAAGGCAGCAGTCTTCACCGACATTCACTTTGGACTTAAGTCTAACAGTGTACAACATAACCAAGATTGTTCAGACTTTGTTGACTGGTTTATTCAGAAAGCAAAAGAAGAAAATTGCGAAACTTGCTTTTTCTTAGGTGATTACAATCACCATAGAGCAAGTATCAATATTCAAACTATGCAGTTTGGTCTTCGTGCTTTAGAAAAGCTAAACAATAGTTTTGAGCATGTCTATTTCATTCCGGGCAATCACGACCTCTATTATAGAGACAAGCGTGATGTTCATAGTGTTGAATGGGCGAAGCATCTACCTAACGTAACAATCGTTAATGACTGGTTCATTCAAGATGAGGTAGTCATTGCTCCTTGGTTAGTCGGTGAAGATCATAAGAAGCTATCTAAGCTTTCAGGCAAGTATTTGTTTGGTCACTTTGAGCTTCCTGCATTCTACATGAATGCTATGGTTCAGATGCCCGATCACGGTGATGTGAGCGACAATGACTTAGCTGGCTTTGAGAAAGTATTCAGCGGTCACTTCCACAAGCGTCAAGCACGTAACAACATTTGGTACATCGGAAACGCTTTCCCTCACAACTATGCAGATGCGGGCGACGATGCTCGTGGTATGATGATTCTTGAATGGGGCGAAGAGCCTGAGTTTCACGCATGGCCTGGGCAACCACTATTTCGTGTCTATAAGCTTAGTGACATACTAGATAACCCAGAAGGCTTGCTTCTTCCTAAGAGTAGTGTTAGAGTGCATCTTGATATTGATATCTCATACGAAGAAGCTAACTTCATTCGTGAGACATTGATTCCAAAGCACAACATACGAGAAATGTCACTTATCCCGA
>Ga0315909_10000108_pt1 | contig 107266 bp, 108 predicted proteins | sample LakEriMetagenome_11_FD_203527 | JGI IMG/M metagenome (GOLD analysis project Ga0315909, IMG submission 203527) | Freshwater fungal communities from buoy surface, Lake Erie, Ohio, United States - Buoy 2 MA125 | ecosystem: Environmental > Aquatic > Freshwater > Lake | place: USA: Lake Erie, Ohio... | reverse complement strand
TCCCCTTTTTTTTCTTAAATTTAAACCCATCATTATGACAACAGAAATCATCAAACAAAAGGTGTCACTTATTAATGACATCAACAAGCTTAATTTACTTCTTTGTAAAAAGAGTATTAGCCCCGAAGAGTTTGACACATTGTATGATTATACAATTGAAGAACTTGAAGAGACTATTTTTACGGGTGAACAAGCCGTAAAATTAAACAACAACCTAGATAAAATCAAAAAACTTATCTTGGAACACAGAGAAATTCGTCGAGGATTAGAGGATGGCAACTAGCCATCTTCATCCCCTCGGGGATTTCTTATTTAGATAAAATTCCTAGATAGTTTTACTATCATCCGCTCCTCGCGGCCCTCAAAAAATACATACTCTCGGAAACCTTCCCTTGTAACACGTGTTATTTCCCTTTTTTCTTTTAAAATTAATTATGAATACAATTATTACTAATGAAATCATTGTGCACAACGGTAAAACCGTTAGAGCACAGCGGGTTAAATACCCAAGAACTAATCGCGAAACTATGAGAATTTGGGAAGACCCAAAATCTCCTTACGCTACCGCGATTATTGTCCTAGATAAAGGAAATACAGGATACGAATTCTAATCCTTAAGACAGATACCCGTGAAATACCGGGTATCTTTTCCTTAGATTTTTCCCTTTTTTCTTTTTAAATATTTATTAATTCCGTAACCCCTAAATCCCTATATCCTATGTTGCAAGCAACTTACATCCGTCAGTACAGAAAACCAGGTTCTACAAAGACAACCTTTGTGTACAAAGTCGAATCTTCAAGTCCTGAAGATTTAGCAGCCTTCGAAGCTGCGCAAGGCTCCTTCCATCGTGTTGATCCAAAGACAGGTACACCTGTTTGGTTCACCACTAGATTTGTAGGAGAAACCGCAGAGCTCATCGTCACCGATAATAACAAAGTTATCGCTGATATGTCCGAGTTTGAGAAAGCTCGTTCACTTGCTGAGCAATTCGGTGGAAACTTCGGTGATACCCTAGCCAACAAACTTGCCAGCAAGTTAGTTGAGCCATCCGCATCACCTAAGACCACACAAGATTCTAAGTCTGATACCATAGCAGACCTATAATCCCAACAAGAGAGCCCCTGAGAAGGGGCTTTCTTTTTTCAAAAGCCCATCGCACAAGATTTAGACAAAAAACCTTCCCTCCCAAAGCTCGAAACAAAGACCGATGAAACCTTTTTACTATCATCCTCCTTCTCGGTTCCAGACACACTCCCTCTCAAAAAAAAGTTTTATCTTCGTAACCTAATTGTTCTACTATGAATAAGTCAAAAAGAAACTCTCTCGCAGGTAAATCTACCGGAAAAAGTAAATCAGCTAAATACTTTGCTTCTAATCCTGAAGCTCGTGCTAAGAAAAATGAGTATAATACTAAATACCACGCGACAGAAGAAAGAAAAAACTATCGCGAAGAGCTTAACAAAGTTAACCGGGCCAAGAAACTATATAAGGACGGTAAAGATCTTGGACATACTAAGGACGGTAAACTCAAACAAGAATCCCGCTCAAGTAATCGCGCACGTAACGGAAAAGGCAATAATAAGCGCTTAAAATAGGAATCCAATAATCCAAAAACCTTCCCTTGTTTGACACTCAATAAGATAGCTCTCCCTTATTTGGTCTACACCCGAAGATATGGAGACCCTCACTCGCTTACGAATCCAACAATGTGGTTACATAATCACTCTTTTGCCCTATGGGACTCTTTATCTAAATAAAGAATACCGTCCTGCTTAAGCTATATTTTCCCTTTTTTTCTCTAAATCATTATATAAGGTATACAACTCGTAACCTTGTAGCATAATGATCATTGTACCTTACTAACCCTATGGGCCCTATGTGACTCGTAAAGCTTTGAAAGCTATGGTAGTTATGGAAGATGTTAAGTACCCTTTTTTTCCTTAAAGTAATTATTAGATATTCAGGATATCTACCAATTAATAAATCAAAGTAATAACCCAAAAAACCCAAATCAACATGGAAATCAATTATGCCCGCACCTACAAGAGTGCAAAAGGAAACACTGTATTCGTTTACACAGTAACAGGAAATGCTACAGAGTTAGCAGATTATGAAAGAGTACAAGGTAGCTACCACCGAGTAGACCCTAAAACAGGTGAAACTCTTTGGTTCACAACACGTTTTGTTGGTGAGTCAGGTAGCTTAATTATCACTGATAACAATAAAGTTGTTGCTGATATGTCAGAATTTGACAAACAAGCTTCACTAGTTCAACAGTATGGTGGTAATTTAGGTGATCACTTAGCTAAGTCAGCAGCTGATAAGTTAATGACCTCTAAGTCAACAGCTAAAGCAGCAGGAACACCTGCAGGTAACAACATCGGTGACCTATAATAGAAGATAAACATATAATCACGGAACATCTAGAACAATCTAGGTGTTCCAAGTGATTAAGTTAATCTCTTACTTTAGATAACACGCGATAAGTCTTTGATAATCAAGAGAGAATGAAAGAGGGTTTAATACACCCTCACTAATTATCACTTGAGTCAAAGACTTTTTTTTCCAGTAAACTATTGTGTAACTAACTATATATCTCTATTAATATGGAAGATACTAAAAATTTAGAGTTAGGAGAGGTTAAGGGAGATGAGTTGTCTGACTCTCTCTCTGATCTAGAAGAATCGGATGAACAAGTTATAGAGAATTATCTTGAATACCTCCGCGAGGTTAGGGACTCTCAGTATCCTCTATGGATGAGAGATCTTTATATATAAGCAACCGCGGGGTATGCTTTACGTCATTGTGTTTTAAAGATATTGCCGCCTATGGCAGTGGGGGATAAGCCGGGTGACCGGTATAAAAGGTAGTGTGTTAACAAACACATGTCCTGCACTGAAGACTCTTTGGGTCCCGGTGTCCTAGTAGGCAAGTGAGTAACGGTTATGATGGAGAAATCTCTGAGTAACCACAGCATGGGCATATGCTGTTGAGTAGGAAACTACAATAGGATAGAACTCATAGGATAAGTGTGGAACTCTCTCACCAAAGGGGGAACTGCGTTATCCAGTATTGCGAGATCTGGTAACAGGATCTTAAGATACCGTTGATTGGTAGTCAACATCGGGTTGTCATAGTACGCATTACCCAAAAGGTAGTGAGCTATTACTTGACACCACAACCCGTCAAGTGCCATTTGTTATTAACTAAAAACTAATAATCAAAAAGCGTGTCGACTTATTGAGCTAAAGAATCTTATCTGCGTGTAATATAGCAGGTCAACGAGTACCGAAAGGAAAGTTGATAGATAGAGAGAGTATATCTAAGGAGTTGCCGGGAGGTAATGAAGAGGCATCCACCTCACTTGGTAGAAATTAAAGTCTATGAAACTCAATAAGAAAAACTCGGGAACGAGTATAAACATTGATTCTGCTACCTACTATGGAGTAATCCCTAGTGTGTTCTAGTCTTGGTAACAAGGTGAGAATGGTAGTGTAAAAGGTCAAGACTCAGCCTTTTAACTCCTTTGGGGGAGTATAAACTTGCTTAAGCCCAAAGCGTGGTAGAAATACCGGTGCACTGCATGAAGTTAGTAGGGTATACACCATCCGAGTGAACCCTATAGGTTATTGAGATCAACCTAGGATATGTTGAATCATAGTAGATATATCCTAAATGGTCTTCTAAATAAACAAGTCAACCAACCCACTCAAAATAATAAACCTATGAACCTAGAAAAATTTGTACCAATTTACCAAAATGCAACAAGCAAAGATCTTGAAGCTATGGAACAACACCTACTTGATGCTATAAACTCACTCGTTAGTCAAGAAAATAATGACCCTGAAACTACAGAAGATATTATAGCAGATCTCAAGTTAGAGATATACTACATCCAAAGTTTGCTTCACGGTACCGTAACACCCGTATTCCCTGATGACTTTAAACAAAAAATTCATCCTGTTATACTTGGTGCTACCCAATGGGTATATATCAAAGATGGTGAAGTTCAAATAAGCATTGTTGGCGGTGGCTCAGGTCTTTATGGAGATGGAGTAAGAACCTTTGAGATGTATGACTTTAGAGAACATGATGTACAAGGTTATCTTACTGAAGATGAAATCAATGAGCATCTTAGAAACAATCCTTTCCTAAATATAGCTATGACAAAATAAGTCTAGCAAAATAATAACTTATACCGGGGGAGAAAATCTCCCTCGGATACTAACTCAAATACCAACCCTATGACAACTAACTACAAAGAAATGTTCGACAAATTTGTAATGATTTATAGAAGATCACCAATCCATGGTGACGAGTTTGCTAACTTCTGTAAGAAAATGGAGAAAAAAAATAATAGCAAAAAAACAATTAGCAATATAGAAAGATGTTTCATAGAAGAAGAAATTCATGAAATGGAAATAGAAGATGATTACGATAACTATCTAGGTATCTAAAGATTTAGGGATTTTTAATACCTCTAACCGTAACAGGGGCCACATAACGTGTGCTCCTGTTTTTTTTTATTTTTTTCTCTAATCCATAATAACATATTAAATGATTAAACTTAAATTTATGTGGTTAATTATTACACATGTAGTAATACCACAAGAAAAACATGAGGATAAAATGACATATACTATTGTATCTAAAGATGGTAGTGTTATTGAATATGCCTACAAAGAAGAAGTACTAGAGTATATTAAAACAGGTACCTTTGAGTATAATGAAGATATAACTTTCTAATAATATCTCAACGGACTGCTATGTATACGTTGAATAGATCTAGCGTGCTGAGATCTGGTGTGGTATGGAGCAGCTAATACCACACTATAAATTATTTTTAAATAATGCACCACAACTCACTTCCCAAGGGTGAGCAGTTGTAATGAAAACATTAATCCCTAAGCAAGGTAATATGTAGCCTTGTTACAACTGAGTGCAAAGGGGATTGTAAAAAAATTAAAATAAAAACTATGAAAGAATACTCTCTTTACTTCGTTGACAATAACGGAAACCTAACCTCTAACCACGGACTCATAGTAACAGGTATCCGTGGTACCATAGGACTAGATGCTATACTATTATTCTCATTACAAATAAATTAAGTAAGTATGAAAATAAATTTCAATCAATGGGAGTGTGAAATCCTTATAAAGAAATACCCACTCAATAATAGAACAGCTATTGAACTAGTAGATGCTGAAGATAGTTCACCAGTAGCAGTAGCAACAGTCAACTTCCCCGATGAACCACTCAATAATGATGAAGTCCTAATAAAAGATTACTCAGAAAACGAGGGTATGTATCAAGCTCTAGTAGATGCTAAAGTTATATCAGAAGCTATTGAGTTTATACAACGAGGATTTGTTCAGGTACCAAAATGTAAACTCTTAATCTAATCACTCCAAAAGTAAACGAGATTCGGGTTTACTATCATCCTACCTCTTAGAGTCACGAGTCATCGACCAACAAAAAAAATTAAAATATTTGCCTTTGGCAACGGTTTATGTAATGGTGGAGTATAGAGAAATTAGGGCTATGTAAGTAGCCCTTTTTTTCTTTAAATGGATAAATAAGTAAACTATGAAAATACTAAATTATACAATTGTTCCCCTTGAACCATAAAAAACTCGGGTTTAGGCACACCCCCGATATCTGTAATAAAGGCCTAAGTTATTACGGAATCTCAGTCACATGAGGATAAGAGCAATAATAGTTGGGGAGTAGCCCAGTTGTTACCTCTTTTATTTATATATTTGTTCACCTCAAAATATTTGGGAGTCTAATGTTAGATGATTCAGTTTTTAATTTAGGTTTATTACTAAATCATAGAGCGCTCCCAAAACCCCTTGCATAAAGCTCGATAGAAATATCGGGCTTTATTTTTTATACTAAACCATCAACTATGAAAAAAATAAATATAGAAATCACTGATAAAGACATAGAGTTACTACTCTTAAATAGTTTAAAAGACTCTCCTAATAAAAAATTAATATCTAAAACCATCATCGACCATCTTAGTACTACTGATATGGGAATCGAGTGTGTCTATAAATCTTTTTTAGGTATAAATAGAAAGTTTGATTATAAAATAGGACAAGAAATATGGGTGAAACTAGATATCTTACCTATTTGGAGAATGAATTTAGATAAAATGAAAGAAGAAAAAAGAATTTTTCAAGAACAAATAAGAGCTTCTATTATAGAAATATTCCCTGTAAATAAAAATTGTTATAGAGTAGAATATGAGTATTTAGATAAAGAAGATAAAGAAGTTAAAGACCAAAGTCAAATTAGTGAATATTACGTAAACCCTATTGAAGAGATTACAATAAGTGAAATTTAGTTTAAACTTTCTATGTGTTAAACTTTTTTAATTATATTTGGTGGCAAGATGATCTACCAGTTACCAAACGGCAAAGTAATACACATTACAATTGAGGAATATCTAGACCTCACTGATCAAGATATTCAATATCTTATGAGTCAAAATGTTGGTAGTTATGCTAGTTCTCCTTGGTATAAATCATCTATCAAAAAAAAAGGTAGACCACAAGTTGAAGAAGACCAATCCATAGATTATTCACCCGAATATGATGAGCCCTTGCATGGTGACTCTTTAGAAGAGGATATTGAAGATGAATATCCGGATATCGCAGACAACATCGAAGAAATAGAATAGTCGCGTTCCTGAAGCGATGACCCTATGCAAATAGCCTAATCAGAAGAACTACTGGTTGGGCTTTATTAATTCATAGTTCACAATAACCAATTTAAATTCAATTAAAATGAACTCAAAAGTTAGAGTATCTGCTGACCCAGCAGGCAATGTGATTGTAACCTCAAAGAGCAATCCTGAATACGGATATATCCGTGTAGAACAAGATCGTATGATTATTGATGAGCGCGGATTTGCGCGTAAGAAAAGAGTTAGCGCTCTGATCCCTGGTACTGTTAAAGACCTTAAAGGTTTTGGATGGACTAATGGTGAACAAGTAGATGGTAAGATTATAATTAAGGAATCAACAACTCCTTTCAACTCAGAAGATCCTGAGAGAGATTATAAGATTGCAGGTAAAACTGGAATCGTGTGTTGTGTAGATGGTGAACCTATCTATCGCAAAGCATTCTTTACTTTCGATTTAAGAGCTAGTGATGTTACAGTTGCTCATACTAATTCTGAAGATATCAAAGCAGCTTATGCCGCTTCTTCAGAAGAAGTAGAAAACTCTTCTTCTAGTTTACAACTATAAGATAGCTGAAATAAAAAAGATTAGATACAAGGATGTTATTCCTTGTATCTAGCTTTTTTTTTGAAATACCTACAAAGAAAACGAAGAAGAAAATCAATTATAATAATAACGATAATTCTATCACATGGAAAAAACAAACAACACCATCATTTCTAAAGGTACCAAGCAACACATTGGAGAAACTAAAGATTTTAATGCTACTCAAAATTTGCTATTTCAAAGAGCTATGTTTGGCTTATCAATCTACAGTGAAAGTAAGATTAAGAGTATGAACTATATGAAGAGAAAGCGCATCATAAAAGTTCACAAGAAAACTCAACATCTACTTAATATGTGGAAACAAGAACTCTTAATTGAGTTAACCAATAACTTTTTTAAGAAATATTTTCATCACTCTCCAATTACAAAAGCTTTATTAGATAATTTTGATTCTCCAGATCCAAATTTTAAATGCACTCTTAGTAATAAAAATTTACATCTAAGTAAAAAAGAAATTGCTATGAGACTATGCGCAGAAGGTATATTACCACAAGATTTTTTTAACCCTCACACATTAAAAACTATTAAACATGAAAACAGAATTCTTAGTTAATGGCGGTGTATCACTGCTAATAGCACCAGAAAATGAAATGGAGGAGCAACTCCTAAAACAATTAGCTAAACAGGAAAATGATATCAATGAGATAAGATCAAGTGTTATCATCCTAAATAAAACATTTAGAAATGGTTTATTTATAGGTAAAAAGTTTACTCCAATTAACAATGTCCAAGATAAACAGGACAACACATCTGATGAAAGTCAACAAGAAACCGTGTGATGGATGCGGGATCGAGAAGGTGATTTGGAAAAATCATCAAAGGAAGCGTTACTGTAAGCAGTGCTGGAGTGCTCATGCTACAAGTCCCCGTACTAAACCAACGGTGAAGCGGAAAGCGCTTCCTTCTCGTTCCCAAAAAAGAATAAAGCAAGAGGCTGAATACTCAGCTAAAAGAAAAATATTCTTAAGCTCTCACCCTCTCTGTAAAGCAAACCTACCAGGTATCTGTACTAACCACTCAACTGATGTGCACCATACAGCTGGGAGAATAGGAGATCTTTACTTAGATGAAACAAACTGGTTAGCTTTATGCAGATCTTGTCATATGTGGATAGAAACACATCCAAGAGAAGCTAGGGAAATGAAACTATCAAAATCTAAACTTTAAATTAATTACTAAAAACTAATTATTATGGGAAGAATGAAAGAAGTATTTATGCAGATGCAAGAAGAAGCTCCAGATACTAACCCTGCGGAGTATTTAAAACAATATGCGGAAAAGTTATGTACCACGGAGATACTATGTCCTAATTGTACAAAGCATATGCTTATAGAAGAATCCGCAATAAATCTTTTCTGCAAAGGTTGTAGAGAACAATTTACAAAAACAGGTAATAATCGAGTTAAATTTAAATAACAACAATGAACGAGTTAGATAACATCAACCTCTCTTTAAAAAGAAAAACTTGTAAAGCTTGTGCTATATTTATAGAATATGATATGGATATAAGCGAGGGTGATATCCTTCCTTCGGAGGCCCCTCGCTCCATTAGTTTCTGTGAATCGTGTGCAACTTTTATGAATAGCTATTTCTTAATTATAGGAATCGATAGTTCAAAAACAACAAATCCAGATAATCCATATAGATCCGGTGATCAATGGGCTATTAGTGTAGAAAGTGCTAAGAATTATTTTACTGAAGAAGAAATAAAAAGAGGCTTTATTTGGCTATCTTTAGAGAGAGCAAAGGAGATGAAACTCCCAGAAATTAAATCTTATGAAAACAATTAGCAAAACAAAATTCTTCTCTGAAATATCTATTTAAAAACATCAACATGAAAACAAGAGACGAGATACAACATGAAGCATTGCAAACAATATTACCACTTAAAAGAGCTGGTGTAGGAGTATCTATGGGAGTTGGTAAAACTCTCATAGGTCTAATGCACATGGATCATAATCATAATCTCGCATCTAAATTCTTAATCGTAGCATCAAAGAAATCTATATTAAAAGAATGGATACAGGAAGCAAAGAAACATAATCTAGCACACCTGATTCCACACATACACCTTAGTACCTATCTCTCGTTAAGCAAACAAGATCTAGACTATGATGTTATTTATTTAGATGAGTGTCACTCTTTATTATTCTCTCACCAACTATGGCTAAATAATTTCAAAGGGAAAATTATTGGATTAACGGGCTCACCACCTAGATATGCTTTATCTGAAAAAGGAAAGATGGTGAACAATTACTGTCCAATAGTATATACATATGAAACAGATAACGCTATAGAAGATAAAATCTTGAACAACTATGAAATCATAATACACAAGCTAACACTAAACACAGCTAAAACAATGCTAGTGACTAAGAAAAATAATAGCTGGTATGATTCAGAGTTCAACACATATCAATATTGGTCTAAGAGAATAGATGATGCTGTACACAAAAAAGAACAACAAATTATGACCGTGATGCGGATGAAAGCGATGATGGAGTTTCCGAGTAAAGAGTTACTATCATCCAAGCTTCTATCCAACACCACCAACAAGTGTATATTATTTGCAAACACACAAGAGCAAGCCGATCGTCTATGTAAACATAGCTATCACAGTAAAAATCCAGACTCCGAACAAAATCTATTAGATTTCAAAGATGGTAAGATTACTAAGCTAAGCGCTGTATTACAACTAAACGAAGGTGTAAACATCCCCAATCTCAAAGAAGGTATTATTCTCCACGCTTATGGCAACGAGAGAAAAGCTTCCCAGAGAATTGGAAGATTATTAAGATTAAATCCTGATGATACCGCTACTATACATATCCTATGTTATATGGGCACTGTTGATGAGAAGTGGGTATTTTCAGCTTTAGAAGGATTTGATAAAACAAAGATTAAAATTGTAGAACACTAAAATAGAAAGACACAAACACTTTAAAACCGGGTATTATAATACAATAAATAAATCCCGGTAAAGTGTTTCTATTTTAGATAACATTATAATTTATTTAACTATGCTAAAATTAATATTATTTCCTGAAGTAGAAATAGAAGAAGAAACTGTAGAAGTTCTAGGAATAAATGATGAAAAAACATTGCTACTTATAAACGATGAGTATAATAGTTTTGATCATGTTATAGATTGTTTAATAAAATATTGTAAACATAGTTTAGAACAAGCAGAACAATGTGCCATACTCACTCATTACAAAGGAAAATGTGAGATTAAAAGAGGAACCATAAGTCAATTGCAAGATGTATATTTTGCTCTATTAGATTGCGGTTTATCTGTAAAAATGATCTAATTATTATGATAAAAAATAAAAAAAAGAGTACCACTAAGAAAAAAAAATCTTATATTAGTGCCTCGAAAAAAAAAGTCAATGAAAATTGTATACATCAATTTACCATAATAAAAAGATCCGGAAAAAGAACTGGAATATCCACTTGGAAATGTTTATTTTGCAATAAAAAGATAAAATCTAATTAAAATGGCTACTACAAGTTTAAAAGTAAAAAAAGATAATCAAGTATTTAATTTACAATTTTTCACTATGCCTACAGAAAAAGGATTAATCATTGATCTAGGTGTATATGATAATGATTGGCAATTAATAAAAAATCTTGGAAAAAGTTTTGAAATTAAAACAGAAGAAGAGTATCATAAACAATTAAGATTTGAATCAGAACAACGTGGTGAATTGGAAAAATCTATGTGTACTAATCCAGAATGGAATCCTAATTATTTTGAAACAGTAAAAGATGAAACCATTTGAAGTACTTTGTATAGATGATGCTAATAGACCCGATGGTATTCCAACCTCCAAATGGATTACCAAAGGTCATCAGTATACAGTAATAGAAGTTAGTAAAATGCGTATGCAAGGAAATCTTTTAGGTTATAAATTAGCAGAAATAGATCTTGATTCTTGTTTCCCTTATCAATATTTTGCTGCAAATAGATTTGGTATTATTGTAGATCAATTTGTAGAAGATGCTTGGGTAGAAGAGAAATTAGAAAAAATAATGAGAGAAGCTGAAAAAGAAGCAGTAGAATTCCCAGAAGCAGTATAAATAATAATTAAAATATCATGACACCATGTACTCGTATGTCTTTGACATTGCGTAAAAAAATTTATCGCTATTGTATCAAAGAAAATAGAACAATATTACATACAGCAAGGTTGCTTCAATTACCATCTGAAGTAGTAAGAGATGTTATCTATATTGTATTTTCAGATTATACCGAAAGGATAAAAGTAATGCCGGCTACTGATAAATATAATCAACCAAAAGCAAAACTTAAATCTAAGTTTACAGGATATTATACTGAATTAACAGAAGATGATTTAGAAAAGTTTTGTAATGATGGTGTAATAAAAAAATTAGATTATTCATTAAAAGATATTGAAAGAGAAAGGTTCTATCAACACACTGAATCTAGATCTTATAAAGAAAGATTAATTCAAAAGATAGAATCAAATAATACATTCAAATCAATTGATGAACAACTAATCTATATTAGAAAATTAAATAAAATTAAATATGAAAAAAAGATATAGTAATCGTAGCACTATTGCATTACTTATAGCTTGTATGAGCTTAATCATATCAATTCTTGCTTTACTAAAATAAATAAATAAATAAAAAACAACATGAAAAAAACAACTTTAACTATTGCAGCATTAGCTTTATTAATTTTCTCTTGTTCTCCTAAAGAAGAACAACCAACCGAAACAAAAGAGGAAAAAGAATCTAGAGAAAAAATCCAAAGATTAAGAAAAAGCTCTGACTCACTTAATAGATTAGCAGACTCTACTCATGAAGCACGTGTTCATCTAGAAGAATTTTATGATCGCGCAATTAGATTTACAGAAGCAGGATTAAGTGAGAAACAAGCAATCCAAAAGGTGGCTGAAACTGATTCAGTAGGTTATGCTTTATATCTAATTAATGAAGAAAGAAGAAATAAATAAACTAATAGCTTATGCTAAAATTTATTTTTACACTTATGTGCCAGTATATGCCGTGTGAACACGCAGAAATTGTTACTAAGCAAGCTGTATTAGAAACTGGATGGTTAAAATCTGATGCTTTTATAAACAAGTGTAATCCTTTTGGATTAAGTTACAAAGGAAAAATACAAGAATTTGAATCTGTAGAACAAGCTTGTGAAGAATATGCAAAACAAATATATTCGCGATATAAAAGAGGAAATTACTATACTTTCTTAACTAAAATTGGCTATGCTGAAGATCCTAAATACATCTGGAAACTTAAACATATTAACTTAAACTATGAATAAATTTAAAGATACAGAATTAAAAGTAGTAACTATTTCACCTAAAAATGGTGATGTGGGTATGAAATTTGAAGCACAAGTGTTATTTCATTTGCACGACACCGATGGGAGTCAAATTATAATTTTGAAAACACCAAGAAGAGAAAGCGTAGAAAAGTTTTTGAATGATGAAATTGTTAGTAATAGCACTTCTTAAAATTGGTGCTAACGTTCCGCAGCTTGTTGTCAGTGCGGGATTTTGAAACCTATAATTATCAACTTAAAATAAAATTTCAATGGAAGCAGAAAACTTAAATGAACCGAAAAATCCCGCATTGCAACAAGGTGCTGTTACCAGCAGTGCGGATTTGGAAGATGATTTCTACGATGATGAATACTACGAAAACCAACCGCATAAGGATTGCCCTAAATGTGGCAGACACTACGATGATATTGATTTTGATTATCAAAGTTGTAGTAAATGCGGTTGGGATGCCGAAAAAGAAACATTCGGAGAAAGCAGAGAGCCAACTGACGAAGATTTTATGAACGGAGATGCAGATTTACTTACTGGACAATGGTTGTAGCATTGCTGGTAACTTGTCGCTAAGTACACTTCAATAAATTAAACCTATGAGTAAAGAATTAACAATCAAAGAGTTAGCAAACAATCCATGGGCTGATGCTCATAAATATGCAGACAATAAGTATCACATGGAAAAGGGTGATCATATTTCTAAATATGAAAGATATGAAGAAATAAAAGAAGCTTTTGAAGCTGGTTATAGACAAGCTTTAGAAGATTATGCTGATAAAATAAAACAGGATGGTAACACACGTAACTAGAAAGTCTATGACCATAAGATCATCGGGAAGGTCAACTGATTATATCAGCCCTTCCTTTGGTCATGGTTGTTTATATAACTGTACTTACTGTTATATGAAAAGACATAAATCTGAGGGATTAGATATAGCCACAAACACTATGGATATTCTTACAGAGATAAATAATCATTGTACCTTTGCCGATGTAGAAAAACCTAATCAAACTCACCCAGAATATATCACTTATGATATATCCTGCAATGAAGATTTTGCTTTACATGCTAAGTATCACGAGTGGCAAAAGATATTTGACTTCTTTAAGAATCATCCTAGAGCGATGGGATCCTTTGCTACCAAGTATGTAAATGAGAACTTGTTGTACTATGTACACCCACAAGGTAAAATCAGGATAAGATTTAGTCTCATGCCACAAGTATATGCAGATTATCTAGAGCCTAATACAAGTCTTATCTTAGACAGAATAAAAGCTATAGACAAATTCATTTATGCTGGGTATGATGTGCATATAAACTTCTCTCCGGTAATAGTAACAGATGGTTGGTTAGACAGCTACAGAAACTTGTTTAACATTATCAATTACTTTGTTAAAGAAGACCACAAAGACAAGGTCAAAGCTGAGGTAATTTTCCTTACACACAATGAAGCTAAACATCAGTATAACGTAGCTAACAATCTACCAGGAGAACATCTACTATGGAACCCAGAGATCCAAGAGGATAAAGTATCACAGTATGGTGGTGAAAACATAAGGTATAAATACAATCTCAAAGCTCAGTATATAAAAGAATGGACTGAGTTACATGATCAAATTATCCCTTGGAACACGATAAGATATATATTTTAAATTACATAAACCCAAAACAAATAAATATGAAACTACTAGGTAAAAGAGTACTGGTAAAGAAACCAGCAAGAAAAGAATCAAAGATTGAATTAAGTGAAGCAGATAAAGCTTCTATTGATGCAGATCTAATGAAAAGTTATACTGCGCTTGAGGTTACACATGTTGGTGATGAAGTTACCAATGTTGTAGTAGGTGATCGCGTATATATTGGTACAGCATTAGAACGCGCTGAAGTAATCCAAATAGAGAAAGACTACTTCTTTATGGTCCCAGATAGAGACATATCAATAATCTGGAAAAAAGATTAATCATGAAAGTAAGTCTTAAAGATATATGTAAAGACAAGGAGATGCTTAAGTATCTCCAGTCTATCCTTAGAGATCAACCAGTGACCAAAGGATTTGCTAATAAGCTTGAGAAAGTAATACGCTTTTATGAAGAAGTAGAGACTGATTTAGAATTAGGAACAGAATCTATTATTGAACTTAAAGGTGGAAGATTAGAAGAAATTGAAGAGCGCAACAAGATGCTTGGGTTTCTTAATAATGCTGATGATATATAACTAATAAAATTATAATAAAAAATGGAAAATATTACAATAGAAAATAGACCTCAAGTTGGGGGTATGCAAACTTTTAAAAAAACTGCTGAAGAAAAACTTGAAGTAAAGAAAGCAATTGCTGAGTATAAAAAGAAACAAAGATTACTAGGTAAAAATAAATAGTTATGAGTAAACATAATATCTATCATGGTAAATTTATAAAGAATTTACTTGGAACATTAACTCCTATTTCTCCAGAAAAGTATAAGCTTTTTCTAGATGGAATAAGCGAGAGTCAACAAGTAGAAGTATTCATGGAAGCTAATGAAGATAATGGCACCGTGCCTCAATTAGCTAAAATACATGTGTGTATTCGAGAACTAGCAAAAGAATTAGGATATACCTTCGAAGATATGAAACTTGAAGTAAAAAGACAAGCTGGTCTTTGTATAAAAAAACAGATAGGAGATGAAATGTTTATGATATGTAAATCTTTAGGAGACTGTTCAAAAGATGAACTAGGTTTAGTAATAGAAGCTATTAATCAAATTGGAGAAACTGTTGGAATTAATTTCCATCAACAACCTCAAACTTAGATTTGATATCAGCTAAAGATTGTTCAGATAAAGAACTCTCATCAATATCCACCACTTCCATAGTAGTTAAGTTTTGCTTTTGCATAGCTTGCTCGGTCTCAGAAACAAGAGTAAGAAGAGTTTGAAGGTGTAAGTCTAAAGCATTCTCAGGTTTATTACCCGCAGTAAGCTTATTGAAAGAAACTTCAAACTCTTCCTTCGAGTGTAGACTAATAAAGTAAAACATTAAACTCTGAATCCTTTGATAGAAAACCCCTGGGATTTCTAACTTTACAAGAGACTTGGTCTCAAACGCTGGTACCTTTATTTTCATATACCAAAAATACAATTTTTTATTTAAATAACAAAAGTTTAAATTTACATATGCTAGAAAGAGTAAACATACAAGATGTACAAAAGAAACTCTATCAAAGATTAGTACCCTCGGGATGGAGTGACCCACTCAAAGGATTCATCCTAAGTGGTGATTTTACAAACATCTTAAACACTCTATTAGAACAAGCCAAAGACAACAAAAGATTCACTCCCGTTCTTAAACAAGTCTTTAGATGTTTCGAGGAGTGTCCTTACAATAGTCTCAAGGTGGTTTTACTATCACCCGAACCTTATCCCTACCCTGATGTAGCTGATGGTCTAGCTTTTTCCTGTAGTAATAACCATAAACTCCAAGCTTCATTACGTTATATGCTACGAGATATTAATCAAAACATCTACCAGGAAGAGGACAAAGAGATTATTACTGATTTAAAATGTTGGGCTAACCAAGGAGTATTACTTCTTAATCTCTCTCTTACTACTACTATTAATAAAATAGATCAACACCAAAATCTATGGAGCCCCTTTATCGCATATCTATTTGATATCCTTTCACACAAGAAGAAAGATATGATATATGTTTTTCTAGGTAAAAAATCCCGCGAATGGGAAAGCTCTATACCAGATAATAATTATAAACTATTTTGTACTCATCCAGCATCAGCTAGTCAAAATAATCTACAAGTTTGGGAATCTGGAAACATCTTCGGAAAAATAAATGAAATATTAATTAGCAACAATAAACAACAAATCACATGGTAAAAATTATTAAATCTTATAATAGATTAGGTATGTTCTTTTTATTTTGGGGATCCGTTACCTGGATAATAAAAACCTTATCTTATTTATTTATTGAAATTATTGGTGACACACCAAATAAAGAAATCACATCATATATAGATACTGCAGTAAATATAATGATGTATATTGGTATATTACTTATTTTTATAGGCATGTATCAAGCTTATAAAGTAGTTATAGGAATGATGGAAGAATCTGAAGATGAAATTTATGATCAAGAAGGACTATAAAAGTAACATATGAATTTTTATATTGTACTTTAAACACTTTAAACTAAAATAAGCTATGCAGAAACTAATTAAGATAAAAGAAGACCACTATGTAGTAGTGGATGATTCAAAGATAGAGGTAGATGACTGGTATATTGAAGATGCCAAACAGATAAGGAAATTTGTTGTATCTGATGAGGTATACTGGCAATATAGACCATACGATAGAGAGTATAAAAAAATCACCCACTCAACACAACCACTTGAACTATTAAGTGAAAATGGATTATCAGGAATGGGATTTAGTAAAGTTAGACCATTGAATATTTTTGAAGTAAAAGAACTAATTGGTGAGGTGGATTTAGAAATATTAGCAGCTAATTTAGCTAATCCAAATGTATGTAAAACTACAAATTGGATAGAAGGTTATAACCAAGCTCTTGAAGATAACAAGGAAAAGAAATACACGGAGAAGGATATAAATAAAATAAGACAAATACTTGTAGAAGGAGCTATAACAAATATGTCTTGTAGTTCAGCTGTTGTTGAGCTTGATAAATATATCCAATCCCTCCAACTTAAAACAAAGTGGGAAGTAGAAATAGTAGATGGTAAACTTAAACTAAAATAAGCTATGGCACCTAGAGATAAAGCAAGAGAACTTGTAAACAGTTTTACTAAGTATTCAGAAAGCGGAATAGATAATAGTATTAAAACAATAAAGTCAAATGCTAAGAAGTGTGCACTTATTGCTGTGGATGAGATAATAGATATACTACATCCAGATAATTGGAATATAGAAAAGGATATGTATTATTATTGGAAAGATGTTAAAGAAGAAATCAATAATCTTTAAATCAGAATAAAATAAAACTAATTAAGATACCCGAAAGGAGAGCCGTAGTAGATGCCCAAGCTAACTTAAGCATTTTTTTATGCTCATTTAGTTCGATTATCTCACTACCAAGTTCTCCTATTTTTTTTTCTCTATTCACAATAAGTGTATCCTTATAAGCTATCTGATCCTGCAGATTCTTTACTTGAAAGATTTTCTCTTGAATATGTTTATCTCTATTAGCTATCTTAAGATTAGCATTAGAAAGCAAAGTATCACAACTGTTAGCATACTCCACTGTAGCTGCAATCTTTTGTAATTCTTTTATACCATAACATCTTATAGTATCACTATTTGGTTTTCCAACCTGCGCGAATAATTGAGTCGAGTACTGAAGGATCAGTAGTAGAAAAAATAAATTTAATTTTCTCATTGGTTCTATATATTACTTGTTGTTCAATCGACTCTAAGCTATCATTTTCTTTTATTAATTCTAGTTCTTTAGCAAAACTTTTATTAAGTTTGTCATTCAAAACAGCAATAGAATCCTTAAGATTTTGATCACCCAATTCTGTAGTAACCTCATCTGAATCATTAATAAGTTTCCATGATAATATTGCTATTACAATTAGTAAGATTACAATGAGTATATGAATAGCTTTAAACATAATAAGATTTTATAAAACCAAAAATACTAAAATATATGAAAGAAAAAACATCAATACACATATTAGAACTCTTTAATCAAATAGTTATAGAGAAAATAACTCCTAATCAGTTCTATCTACTCTGTTCTATGAAAGAAAGTATATCTCCTAGTATTATTAATGTTCATCAAGATTTAAAAATTTTAGAAGATAATTTCTGGGTAAAGAATATTTCTACTGATGATAACATTTCTTATGAACTCCAACCAAAAGCTATTAGTTTAATAGCAAAAGTTGATAGCTATTTTAAAATCCATAAAAAGAAAACAAGTAGCCAGTTAATGGGGAAAGAATACACAGAAAATTTAAAAACTTATAATGATACCTTTCCTAAAAAGAAAGGTGGGCACGGAAAATATCTTAGATCTTCTATAAATAATTTAGAACAAAACTTTAGATGGTTTTTTGAAAATTTTGAATATAGCTGGGAAACAGTTCTTAAAGCAACCGCTTTTTACTTAGATAAACAAGAGCAAGAAAATTATAAATACACAAGAACATCTATGTATTTTATTAGAAAGAAAGATGGTAATGTAATTGGCTCGGATCTAGCTGATTATTGTGCACTATTAGAAGATGGAGATATGGAAGATGAAACCCCAATAAGTTTCAAAGATAAAGTAGTATAGCTAAGACCATATTCTAATATCTTAGTGTTGAAATCTATGTAAGATATGTAAGAAATTATTTCCCTTTTTTTCTTGGAAATATAAAAAAGCAATGTTAGATTTGTAGACAATTCAATCAGCAATTTTAGATCCCTTAGTTAAGCTTGATAATAACAAGCCGGGGAATAGTCACCTCTAAAAAAAACAAAATGAAAAAGTGGAAAGAACTTAAAAATTCTTATCAGCAAGCTATCGACTATATGCAAGGTAGAAGAGACGGTAAAATTACTAGTCTTAAAACACCTTGGTATAAATTCAATGATGCTATTGCTGATGGAATAGAATGGAACTCGACCACAGTCATAGGCGCTAGACCAGGTACTGGTAAGACACTAATAAAAGATCAGATCGTCAGAGAATCTTTTAACCTTAATCCTAATCAAAATTTTAGAGTACTAGAATTTAGTTTAGAAATGGTTGGAAGAGTATCAGCAATGAGATCTTTCTCAGCTTTTGTTGGTAGACCTTACAAGTATTTATGTAGCGCAGATGGTAAGATTACAAACGAAGATCTAGTAAAGTGTTTTGATTATGCTAAAACCATGACCAAATATCCAATAGATGTAGTAGAAGAATCACTTACTGTTAACGAGTTCCGTGAAACAATTGCTGAGTATATGGAAGCCCATTCAACTCAAATAAAAGATGAGAAAGGAAACATATTTAGGCAATACACCAACACAATTATCACTCTTGACCACTCATTGTTAATCAACAAAGCATCATTCGAAAAAGACAAACACGAAACACTATTTGCACTCGGAGAAGCACTCACAGCACTCAAAAGAAAATATCCAATTGCTTTCATCATTCTTAGTCAGCTTAATAGAAATATGGATAAACCTGAAAGAAATGAAGATGGTAAATATGGGAACTATATTTTAGATTCTGATATCTATGGAGCTGATGCTCTATTGCAACATGCCGACACTGTTGTAGGAGTTAATAGACCAGGTAAACAAAAGATAAGATTTTATGGACCCGATCGCTATATCATTGATGATATAAATACTCTAGTATTTCATTTTCTAAAAGCTAGAAATGGAGATACAAGGTTGAGCTTTATGAAAGCAGAGTTTGATAGAATGAAAGTTAGTGAAATGGATACACCACCAACACAAGAAAAAAGAATAGTAACAAATGTAAAAGTATAACTATGAGTCTAAACCCAGAAGAAAGAAGGGAAAGATTAAAAGCCCTTAAAGATTTTCACCAAGAAACTTTTAAATCATTAGGTATTGCAGATCCTAATTTTATTCCAAAACTTGCGTATAAATATCCGGGAGTTACTGAAAAACACGTAGGATTTTTTCCTAGTGAAATAGGTAAAGGTATGGATATATATACAGAGTTAACTTCATCAGATCTATTACCAGAAGATCCTGAAAGAACTCTTTATAAATGGAGATTTAATCCTAATTATCAAGAAGAGTATGAAGCTTTAGAAAAAGATGGTACAGTAAGATATATGATACCAGTATCAGAATTAATCTTAGTGAAAAATAATGCACCCGAAATAATCATTGATCAAAAGTACAAAGAAACAAGTAAGGTTAAAGAATTTAGCTTTGCTAATGCTGATGAAGATGCTTCTATGAATGAGATTACAATAAGAGATTATGCAGCTATTATGTGGAAGAAACCAATCAGCAATAAAAATTGGCTAAATAATCTAATCAATAAATCATGAGTGAAAAAGAAAAAAAACGGGTAATAGAATTACCAAAAGCAAAGATAGCAGCTTCTCAAAAGAGTCCTTCTAATCTTATTATATTCTCCAAGCCAAAAGTTGGTAAAACAAGTTTATTTTCTCAACTTGATAATTGTTTAATAATGGATCTTGAAAAAGGAACCAAGTATTTAGACGCACTCAAGGTAGAAATCAATAGTTGGGAAGATATAAGAGATTACGGAGAAGAAATCAAAGCAAGTGGAAATCCATATAAATATATTGCGGTAGATACTATTACTGCTTTAGAAGAAATGTGTCTTCCTTATGCTGAAAAGTTATATCAAGCTACACCAATGGGAAAGAATTGGCTCACAGAAGGGAAACCTAAGTATGGAACAATACTTAATATGCCCAACGGAGCAGGATATCCATGGCTAAGAGAAGCTTTTACCAAGATCATAGAGTATATTAAAACATTAGCTCCAAGAATAATTCTAATAGGACATATCAAAGATGTATTATTAGAGAAAAATGGAACTGATTTTAATAGTATGGATCTAGATCTAACAGGTAAACTTAAAAGAATTACCAGTTCACAATCTGATGCTATTGGTTATCTTTACAGAAAAGGTGATCAAAATATTTTGAGTTTTAAAACTACAGATGAAGTATCTTGTGGAGCAAGACCAGAACATTTACGGAACAAAGAAATTGTTGTCTCTGAGATGACAGATGAAGGATTAATAACTTATTGGGATAAAATTTATATTGACTAATTAAAATTAAAAAAAATGTTAAGCACAAAAGACATCAAAACAGGAGGCGGTGGTACACCGAAGACTCTACAACCAGGAAATTTAAAAGTTAAAATTAATGCGGTAACGCTAGAAGAATTTAAGTTCAAACCAGGAGCCTTAAATCTTATACTTCATCTCGAAGGAGAAAACCAAGGAGATGATTTCGAAGGTTTTTGGATTAATAAAGATAATGAATCTTTAGGTCGTCACAAAGGACAAGTAGGAAAGGTAAGAGCAAGTGAATGGGCTTATGTTGATGGTGAAACTAAAAGCGGTATTAAAATTAACAGAGATACAGAGATCTTAAAATTCTTGAAAAATCTTTGTAATGAAATAGGATTAGATAGTTGGCTAGATAGTCAAGATGGTAAACATAAAACAATTAATTCTTTAGTTGAAAAGTTTAATGACGATAAAGTATTTAAAGATAAATGGTTAAATATTTGTTTAGCTGCAAAAGAATATCTTAATAAAGAAGGTTATACTTCTTATGATCTTTTTCTACCAAAGTATTCTAAGACTGGTGTTCCGTTTGAATCTGCTATTAAACCACAGACCAAACTAATAAAGTTCAAAGAAGCTGATCACATAAGAAAAAAGAAAGAAGAAAATCTTCCTGACTTCGGATCTAATGATGATTCAACAGGTGGATTCAAACTATAATGTTTAATCAAATAAGCGGGGAGGCGAGAGTCTCCCTTTTTTATTTATGTTAAGAACCAAATCCCTCATATCAAAACTAACAGAAATACCTAGAGAATGGGTCTTTGAATATTACTTAAAGCTAGATGAAAAATTAACTGGACAAGATGTAAAGATTGCATCGATATTTAATCCGGGGGAAAAGAATCCCTCGATGTTTATTTATTATGCAAGTTCAGCAGGTAGCTATAAGTTTAAAGATTTTTCCTCTCAGGATAAATCGGGTGATGCAATTAGATTAGTAGAATTGATCTTTAATCTAAAAGATCGTGGTGAAGCAGCACATAAAATAATAGAAGATTATAATCAATGGTCTCTAAATAACCAAGAAGATTATAACCTAAGAGAATTTAAAGTAAGAACTCGATATCAAGTAAAAGAATTTACTACACGGGGATGGAACACTTTAGATAAAAACTATTGGATGAGTTATGGTATAGGATCAAAGCTCTTGAAATTTTATGATGTTTCTGCATTAGACTCTTATAAGATGATTAAAGAAGAAGATGGTGAAACAAAAGAACTAAATATCAAAGGAAGTTTTATCTATGGATATTTTAGAACTGATGGAACTTTATATAAGATCTATCAACCTAAAGTAAAAGATAGCAAGTTTATTAAGATAAAAGAATATATCCAGGGAACTGAACAACTAACTTATCAAGCAGAATATCTTGTAATATGTAGTTCACTTAAAGATATGATGTCTCTTAGAGCTCTTGGATATAATAATGTAGAGTGTGTTGCACCAGATAGCGAGAATACTTTAATTGGAGAACAAGTTATTGAAGCTTATAAACATAAGTATAAAAATATTTGTACTCTTTTCGACAATGATGAAGCAGGTATAAAAGCTATGAATAAGTATAAAGAAAAATACAACATCCCATTTCTTCATCTAGAGATAGAAAAAGATTTGTCAGATGCTGTTAAAAAAATAGGTATAGAAGAAGTAAAAAGTATAATAACTCCTATGCTAAGAGAGACACTAAATATTAAATAAAAACTATGAGTAAAGTATATATCGGAATCGATATAGGAAAACACGGAGCAATAGCTTCTATATTTCCTGATGGTAAAATAATAGTAGAAAAAATGCCAATGATTAAAACAGAACTTGATTATTCTTCTATACCCGGTGCATTAAATCAAGTAGGATATCAATCATATGTTGTATTTGAAAAGCTAGGAGTAATCTTTGGTAGCTCAAAGCAAACAGCATTTTCTATGGGTGAACAATCCGGTGCTGTAGAAATGAGTTGTATTTGTCAAAGTATACCTTACACTAAAGTAAGAGCAGTAGATTGGCAAAAACAAATGTTTCAAGGTATTGATCAAATTACCAAATCAAGTAAGACAGGAAAGAAACAAGTAAGAGATACTAAAGCAATGGCTTTAATGGCTATTAAAAGGATTTTTCCTGAGCTTAAATTAACTTTTGGAGATAGATCCACAGTTCCTCACGATGGTTTAATAGACGCAGTATTAATGGCAGAATATGCTAGAAGAAATAATTTATAATATAATAACTATGGAGACAACAGAAAAAAAAGAAAAACTTAATGTAACAATCCCTTTAGATAGCACATTTAGTCACATTTTATTTAACCTTGCAGCCCAAGGTTATTCTCATATATGTATAGTATATGATGGTAGTGGAGATAGTGGAGATATTGAAGACATAATTCCAATACCTAGAGATTTAGAAAATGTAATTAGTTATAATACTTGTTACGATATAGAAGATCGAATAGAATTAGATACAGAATTATATAATTTAATAGCAAATCAAGCATATAATAAAGTACTAAATGATTTAGAAGACTGGTGTAATAATGATGGTGGATATGGTCAATTATATATCTCAACAGAAGATAGTTCCTATGACTCTTATCATTATACTAGATATACCGATATACATGATTGTTCCTCAGAAGGTAAAATAGAAGATTAATTATGGCACATCCATTAGTACACTGTAAAAGTTCTGTAAAAAAATTCGGAGGTATACCCGAAGATTATATAGATATCCATAATTGGTTTGATGAAACTAAAGCTTGGATAGGTCACTCTAATCACAGACTCTTTCGTCATCACTCAGAAGGTATCTTCGAATGTGAAAGAGTATTTGGAAAAAGCTTTAAGAATAGTGAAGGTAAAACAGTATACACTCGCTATGTTGGTGAACAACATGTAAAAGAAGATTGTAATGGATATATTCCTTCAGCAAAAGAATGGTTAAAAGGTTTAGAAAAACCTGAACTGTGGATGATTAAAACATTAAACCTAGAAGATTAATGGAAAAAGAAACATTAAAAAAAATAGAAGAACTCTTATATGGCAATGATGAAGAAAGTTATATAGTAGGATTAACATTAATTAATAATTGTGATATAGAAGAAAATTTATTACAAATATTATTAATAAAAAGAAAAGCAAATCTTAATGCTAAATATTGGACTACTCATGCGCCTAATCTTATGAGTATTTTGAAAAAAGAAAATCTAGATATTCAAATGAATCTAAAAGCTATATATGATTTTATGAAGAATAAAGATGAAATTGTTCCTGGATATTTTTCAAAAGAAAAAATAAAATTATTTACTGAAGAAATAGAAGAAATAATTAAAAAATCTTTTATAAATAGTGCTGGATTAGGTTGGGTTTTTATTGAAGATATAAAAATTAAAATTAAAATATAATGACAAATCAAGAACTAGTAGATAGTTTAGCAAAGACATCTAAAGACCTTATGCTTAAGGAACCTTTCTATGGACTATTCTTAATTATGTTACAAAGAAAGTTTAATAATAAGCTAGAAACAGCTGGTGTATATATAAATGGTATTACATATAATCTTGAAATTAATCCTGAGTTTTGGAAAACTTTATCAAGTGACCATAGAAAAGGATTATTAAAACATGAGCTATTACATATTGCTTTCTTTCACCTTACCAACTATGAAGGATTAAGAGATGCTAAAGTAAGAAACATAGCAATGGATTTAGAAATTAATCAGTATATAGATGAAGATTGGTTACCTCCGGGTGGCATGCTCCTTAGTTTATTTCCTGAGTTAAATCTAGAAAAGAAAAAAGGTACACACTATTATTATGATGAGCTTATGAAAGCTTCAAAGAATAAAAGTTGTCCTAATCTAAATTCAATGTTAGAGTCTCAAGGAGTAACAATAGTGTTAAGCGATGGGAATGGAGATGAAACAGAAGTAAATCTACCACAACATGACTGGGAAAATAAAGATGGTAAACCTATGGATGAAGCTACAAAGAAGCTTCTAAATAAACATACTCAAACTCTTTTAAATGAGTTAAAAGAACAGATAGAAAAAAGTAGAGGAACAATCCCAGGTGAGATATGTAATATACTAGATGAAATTAATTATACGGAACCACCTAAGTTTGATTGGAGAGGTTACCTTAGAAGATTTGCTGGTGGTAATATCAAAACCTACACTAAAAAGACACGGAGAAAATTCAATAAAAGATATGAAGATAATCCAGGTCTGAAGATAAAATATAAAAAGCATGTTCTTGTAGGTGTTGACACTTCAGGATCAGTTAGTGATGATGAGCTCACTGAGTTTATGCAAGAGATCCATCATATCTTTAAAACAGGTGCTGAAGTTACTGTTGCACATGCTGATGTTGCTATACAAAAGATTGAAAAGTATAATCCAAAAGCTGAAAAGAAAATATATGGCCGAGGAGGAACTAGTTTTGATCCTGTTATGGATTATTATGCAGAGAATACTAAAAAATATTCTTGTTTAATCTATCTTACAGATGGAGAAGCACCCGCTCCCTCTACTAAAGCAAATAAAGTATTATGGGTATTATCAAGTAAATCAAAAGAAACAGATCACCTACCAGGTGTAACAATTAAATTAAACTAAAAATGAATAATAATCAAGTAAACTTAAACATTGAAGATCTAAAAAGCTTCATGAATCACATTATTAGTAACAATAGATTTCTTCAAGCTTCTGGAAAGAAACCAGTAGCCGTAGAAGTAATCGGTGATTCAGGTATTGGTAAGACAAGTTCTATATTGCAATTAGCAAACGAGACAGGTTTAAACTGTGTAAAGTTAAACTTAGCACAGATAGAAGAGTTAGGAGATCTTGTAGGATTTCCTGTAAGACAATTTCAATTGTCTAAAGAAGGATCTATTCAAGTAGCTCCTGCTGTAAAGAAAGTAAGTGCACCAACTACTCGTATGGTAAAGAAAGTTGTAAAGAAAATGATTACAGAACTTGAGACTCAAATGGTAGAAGAGTTTGATGTACAGATTTCTAAGAAACAAGTACTTGAAAATGGCAAATTTGTTACCAAAGAAGTTGAAACTAAGATTGCAAAGATGGTTCCAAAAGAAGTAGAAGTTGAGCGCGAAGTAGAAGAAGAGGTTGAAGTTATAGAGACCGTTGATGAAATAGTATCTGTTATTGAAGAACCAAGTGCTGAAGAAGGAGACTATCTATGGATTGATGAACAAGCTATTGATGAATATGTAAAAAGAGGATATAAGTTTACCGGAAAAAAGAGAATGAGTTATTGCCCACCAGAGTGGATTGCTGATAAGCAAGGTGGTGGTATCCTAATTCTTGATGACTGGAATAGAGCAGATGTAAGATTTATCCAAGCTGTAATGGAGCTTGTAGATAGACAAGAATATATCTCTTGGAAGTTACCAAAAGATTGGCATATTGTTTTAACCGCTAATCCAGATAATGGAGACTATTTAGTAAACAGTATTGACACTGCGCAAAGAACCAGATTCATTAGTGTTAATCTAAAGTTTGATATGGAAGTATGGGGAACATGGGCTGAGAATGATCAGATAGATACTCGTTGTATCAATTTTATGTTGATGCACCCAGAACTTGTTACACATAATACCAATGCTCGTAGTATTGTAAACTTCTATAACTCGATTAGCTCAATTAAAGATTTTGAAAACAATCTACCACTAATTCAGAATATTGGAGAAGGTAGTGTTGGTACAGAATTTACTACAATGTTTACAAGCTTTATTCATAATAAACTTGATAAATTAATTGAGCCAAAAGAGATCTTACTTGGTGATAATAATAAAACAATTAGTGATAAGCTCATGTCATCTATTGGTAGTGGAGATAACTATCGCGCAGATATTGCTGCAATCATGGCTACAAGAATTATCAACTATAGTTTATTCTATGCTGAGAAGAATAGTATTACACAAAAGATTATTGATAGAATCACTTTCCTAGTAACTGAACCAGATCTATTTACTAATGATTTAAAATATCATATGGTAAAGAAAATCTTAAATGGTAACAAACAAAAGTTTCAAAAGATAATGGTTAATCCTGAAGTTATCAAGATGGCCGTAAAATAATTTTATATGATAAAAGAAGTAAAATGTTATCCTAATACTGAGCTCCCTATTGGGAGCTTAGTGTTAACACAAGAACAAGCTGATACAATAAAAGGTATGTTAACTAGTAGAGATACCGAAAATATTATAATGGGTCAAAATTTAATATTAAATGTTAATCTTACTATCCCATCTAATTGGCATTATTTATATCAAATGATACATTATAACTATACAGTAGTTACTAATTTTGCAAATCTTAGAACAAAAAAAGGAAGAGATCTAAATAAAGTATTCTCTTATAGAGAAGTATATTCCTGGAGTGAATTACAATTTGTAAGAAAATTATTAGAAAAAGATATAAATTTTGTAGATGATTTTATACAAAAGAACTATAAAGAAGCACTACATAATCATATAGAAAACCGAATGAAAGATTTAATAATAACAAAATTATTTAATATTACATATGATGCTAAAGATGAATATCCTCATTTAAAAAAAGATATATGATAAAAGAACTTTTTAAAAAAGCTCATGCAACAACAGGTTATAATCTTCAGTTGACGCTTAGCAAAGAAAAAACAAAATATATAGTTCCAGCTAAAACATTTAATGATGATTGCTTTAGAGATTTATTTGCAACTAAATCAATAACAACATTAAAAGGTGGAGAGAAAATATATTTTATTCCTAATTGTATCTTACCAAGATTTAAATTAAATAAAATAAAAGAAGCTGATTTTATAAGTATAGTAAAGAATATAAAATCAGCTGATGTAATAGTGTATAATGAAAATGCTATAGATAAACTTATAAGCAAAAAATATTCTTACTATATACAGTGTGAAGATTATACACCAATTATAAAAGAAAAAATAATTGAAGCAAAAGAAGATAATCCAAATATTTCAACAGATAAAATTAAAGATGTTCTTAATTTAACAATAGAACATCCTAATGATTTTATTGATCTTGATTGGTGGATGTTATCTTCTGAAGATAGAAGTAGATATAATGGTAAACATTATTGGACAGTTAAAGAAACTCATCTAGAGTTATTAGATTTTTTAGTAAATACTGATAAACCTTTTATACAAGATAAAGAATTACAAAAGTATATTTCAAACGCTGTTACTATAGATGAAAAAGGCTATGAAGAAATAAGTGAGATGCTAGAATCTTCAGATGATAACAATAATGTGTTAGCAATTGAGCTTATGGCAAATTGTGATTATGAAACTTCTTTAGTATATTTGCTCTTCCTACTCAAGAACCACGGAAATACACTTAAATACAAAAAAGAGTGTAGTCACGTAAACTTCAAATCACTCCTAGAATTTTTAAATATAAAACGTAATTGGTATTATTTAAATATTGATCATGTAATTCAAATATTATCAGACCATAAACAAATCACTAAAGAAAATATGGATATTGTTTTAGCACTTGGTAAAAAAGATGATTCAATTAGAGTAAATACTAATAGTGATTATTTTGTAGCTGATGTAATTACTCCTACTGAAGAATTACAAAAAGCTATGGAAAAAGGATGTTTTGTAAATGATGAAGAAAAAAAAGAAGAAGATATTGAAGATAATGATGATGATGAAAATGAAACAGAAGATTATCTATTTTAAATTAAATTATGAATAAAACAATAGAACAAAAAACAGCAGAAGAAAACTTTTATCTAAAAGATTTTTATTTTAGTTATTCAAGTTTAAATAAACTTTTATACTCACCTAATCTATTTTATAACCATTATATATTAGGACAAAAGGAAGATGTAGAAACTTCAGCAACGCTAATGGGTAAACTTATCCATTGCTTGTTGTTGGATCCTGATAATTTTAAAAATCAGTTTATACTTCTACCGGGAAATCAACCAAGCGAAAATCCAAAAAAAGTTATCGAACAAGTATTCCAACTTCAACTTAATCTTACTACTGTAGGTGGATTCGAAGAGCCCGCAAAGAATCAATTATCAGATCACAAAGATGCTATTATTGATATCCTCAAAGAAGTAAACCTTTATCAATCACTCAAAACAGATGAGCAAAGAATAGAAAAAATTATAACAGACTCTCATCAAGAATACTTCGAATTTTTATTTAATCGGCAAGATAAAAGTATCGTAGATCTTCCAACTCATAGTGCATGTGTAGATATTGTAGAGCAACTCAAAGAAAATGAAGAAATAATGACCCTCTTAGGAAAATTAAATCTTGGAGAAAATAGCCAAGTATTCAATGAGTTTGGTATCCAAATAGAAAAGGAAGAGTCTCGCAATACCGGATTAAAAGGAATTCTAGATAATCTAGTTATAGATAGCACAAATAAAAGCATTAAGATTAATGACTTAAAAACCACATCTAAAACATTATCCGAGTTTCCTGAAACCGTAGAGTTTTACAAACTATGGATACAAGCAGCATTGTATAAAAAACTAGTCACGGAAACATTTCTATTAGCAAATGGTCTTGATCCTAATGAGTGGGATATAAAGTTTACTTTTATTGTTATTGATAAATACAAACAAAGTTATTGCTTTGGTGTATCAGAGAATACAATGAAAGCTTGGGAGGAGAACCTAGAGAAAGAACTTAAGAAAGCAGATTGGCACTATTCAAATAATAGATATGATCTTCCATACGAGCTAGCAACAACCAATGTCTTACTTTAAAATATTTTAAAAACCATGGGAGGTTTATCCGTATACAAAGATTATATTCAAAAGAGCAGGTTATTTCTATATCCTGCTCTAGAATTGAAAAGAGGTAGTAGTGTTACACCAATCCAAACTTATACAAGTTGGAACGATAGATACAAATTGGAGGATAGAAAACTATCGTGTGTGTATCATTTACGAGATGATGAAGAATTTAAAAGATTCGAAAAGGATAAGCTGATGGGACATAAAATGTTTCACGATTTCAAAATTACAAAAGATGGTATGGGGATTTATACATTTGATTTTAGTCATATGCAAAATGATTGGGATAATTTTATAAATGGTAAATACTCAAAATTAAGTAATGATCTTAAACAAAAGATTAGAAACTTTTTTGGAGTAAATAATAGAGGAATAATAGATAGCTATTTATACCCTGAAAGATTTCATACTCTATATGTTGAGCTATTGATTGTTGATCAAAAAGATTATAAAGAGATGTACAACATATTGAAAAATGTAAAAGAATTATGTTCCAAACCAGATTTAGAAAAAGAAAATCTATTTGCAGAAATAAAAGATTTGCATATGATAAAGGGATTATCTTAATTTGTAAAAACCAATAAAAAAAAGTATATGTCAGCTAAATCAATGTTACTCTATTCATCAGATTGGGAAGGTATCCCAACTTTTAGACTAATGCCGATAACCTCGGATTGTCCTTACCTAGAAATGATTTTCATGCCGCGTCATCAAGGACTTGGTATCATGAATAAACAAGCTAAACAAATGTTTAAGTTTATCGATAAGGTGGATGATAAAGGTAATATCGTCATGGTTAAGGGAACCAACCAACCAGCACAAGAAAGAAAACTTGTCAATGTAGAATATGAATACTTTATGATTAATAAAGAAGAGATTAGTAATATAATCGAACTCTTTGCTATTAATTTAGATTCATTTGATTATAAAAAATACTTCATTGATATGAAAGTAAAAGAAGAAGTAGAACAATAATCAAAAATAACTCAGAAGATAAAGCGAGATATAATGTCTCGCTTTTTCTATCTATAATCGGGGGAACAGCTTAACTGAACAATCCATTATGGAAAAAACACATTGGGTAATGGACTACGAAACACTTAGTAATTGTTTTGTAGCAGTGTTTGAAGAAGTATCAAGCACAAATAGGATGATATTTATTGTCCATAAAAAAGCTAATCATATAGCTGAATTAATAAAATTTTTAGAAAAAAATATTAGTGAGCAAGAGTGGCATGTATCCTTTAATGGATTATCCTTTGACTCGCAAATCACGGAATATATATTAAAAAATAAAACTATCTTACTAGAGTCTCACGCAGAAGACATAGCAAAAGATATTTATAAACAAGCTCAGAAAACAATTGAAAGATCTAATACAGGAGAGTTTCCTGAGTATAGTGAAAAAAATCTATCAATAAAACAAGTAGATGTTTTTAAACTAAATCACTGGGACAATGCTGCTAAAAGATCGGGACTAAAGTGGATACAGTATTCTATGGATTGGATGAATATTCAAGAGATGCCTATACATCACACAACTGAGATAACAACAATGAAAGAGATTAATCTAATAATAGATTATTGTTGTAATGATGTAAAATCAACTAAAGAAATACTTCACAGATCTTCTTCACAAGTAAACCTTAGAGCTACCCTTACTGATGAATACAAGATCAACTTATACAGCGCCTCTGAACCAAAAATATCCAAAGAACTATTTTTACATTTTCTAAGTAAAAAACTAGGAGAGTCAAAGTATGATCTCAAACAACTCAAAACAAATAGAAAAGAAATTAAGGTAAAAGATATACTATTACCATATGTCAAATTTAATCAACCAGAATTCAAACCACTTCTTAGAGCTTATGAGAATCTTATAATAGATCCTAGAAATATAAAAGGAGCATTTAAGTTTAAGCTTAAGCATAAGAATATGCTAACAGAATATGGTCTTGGCGGACTACACGGTGCCAATAAAAATGGAATCTATGAAGCAACAGAGGATATGATTATCATGAGCTCTGATGTAACAAGCTTCTATCCTAATTTAGCCATCCGCAATGGTTGGGCTCCGGCTCATTTACCAAAGGATCACTTTTGTAGTTTATATGAATGGTTTTTCGAAGAGAGGAAAAAAATCCCCAAGAAAGATCCAAAGAACTATGTCTACAAAATCATCCTGAATAGTACATATGGATTAAGTATCGATCCTACATCTTTTCTATATGATGCGCAATTTGGTATGCAGATCACAATTAATGGTCAGCTATTATTAACTATGCTATATGAGATGTTATCAGAAGGTATCCCTGGAAGTATACCAGTAATGCAAAATACAGATGGTCTAGAGATGATGATACCTAAAGATAAAAAGGAAAAGTATCTAGAGATATGTAAGCAATGGGAGAATATGACTAGTTTAGAACTAGAACATGAACAATATAAAAAGATATTTCTAGCTGATGTAAATAATTATATCGCAGTATTTGAGGATCCAAATAAGAAACCAAAATGTAAAGGTAGATTTGAATTTGAAGATATCGCTTTACATAAAAATAAAAGTTTTCTAGTAGTAAGAAAAGCTGTATATAATTATCTAGTCTATGATATCCCACCTGAGAAAACACTAACAGAAAACAAAAATATTTTTGACTACTGTGCTGGTGTAAAAATAAAAGGAGATTGGGGCTTCAAACAAACTTGTGTAGTTAATCAAGAAATTGTTTACGGAGATTTACAAAATACTTTAAGATATTATATAACATCTAAAGGTTGTAAGATAATTAAAGTAAATAAAACCGATAAGCGAGAGATCCAATTAGAAGCTGGTCAGTGGATGCAAGAAGTATTTAATAAAGTAGAAAATAAAAATTGGGAAGAGTATTCTATAGATGAAAGCTACTATCTAAAAAGTATCTATAAAGAGATAGCTAGTGTCATCCCCAAGAAAAATAATCAAATAGAAATAATCTATAATTAATCTTATGTCAAGAAGAATAAACATTGTACCTAAGAGCACACTAATAAATGCTGCTCTACCAAATCATGCTAGTACCTACACAGTAATACCACATCAGTTTGTTATTGATGAAGTAAATAAAGCGTTAACAGACGCGGGATTTTCAATAGAAAGTGAGGAGTATAAAGCTTCTCACGAATGCCAAGTAGCCTCGGGTCGTATACACCTAAAAGGAGGAGAAGATCAAGAAATGAAGATGATGTTTGCTTGGGCAAATTCATATGATAAATCGATGAGATTCAAATGTGCAACAGGTGGATATTTGCCAACATCGGGGAGTATTGTTTTATCTGGAAACCTAGGAACATGGGGAAGAAAACACACAGGGGATGCCGATACAGAAACAATAACAACAATCAAAAACCAAATACAATCAGCCCAAAAATATTATGATATACTAGTGCAAGACAAGGAGGCTATGAAGAATATAATCCTAACAACTCGAACTAGAGCCGAGATTATGGGAGTGCTTTATGTTGAGCACAATTTACTATCATCAGAACAGCTTAACATTGTTTGTAGTGAGATCAAAAAACCTACTTACAAATACACGGCTAATAAGGATAGCTTATGGATTTTATATTGTCATATTATCTTTAGCTTACAAAGGTCTCATCCTAAGAGCTGGCTAGATCAACAAAGACTTATACACTGGTTCCTATGTGATATGTATAATATCACCCCAGGCTACATACAACCAACACCAATTGCTGAACCTCAAACAGAAGAACCTAATCAACAAGAAATCGAATTTAGTTCAGAAGCTCAAGTGTAATTAAGTTAAAAAGAAAGAGAGGGTTTATTCCCTCTCTTCTTTTTTTTCCAAAGCTTGTAAATTTCTTTATTGTTATTTTTCACCACTTTTCTCACTTTGATTTTCATCTTCATCTTTCTTTTTACCACCACCCGGATTCATCTGAGGATTATTCTTAATTGATCTCCAAGGTTCAACAGTACCACCAGTAAATCCTATTGTTTTCATTAGTGTTGTAATAAACTTAGATCCTCCTTCTTGTTGCCATCTATATGCACCAGCATCTTTCGCGTAGGTACCTTTTGAGCTACCTGTCATATCATAATAAGCAAACTCTAACATCTCCATATATGATTTAAGAGTAGCACCAAATCCTATTGAACTAGCATCGGTAAGGGTACCATAATATTGATTTAATCCCATACCTGGCCAAGGAACAAAAGCTTGTGCTTCGGCTTTAACACCTAAAGCTAACATCAATCCTTGTGTCTCTAACCATCCACCTACTTTAAATGGATGATCAGGATCATCTTCAGTAAGACCTAGTAATGGCATAGCACCACTCTTTTGTCTAAGCTTTTCAAATCTCTCCTCATCTTCTGGATCCCATCCAAATAGAGGCCCTAGTAATATTGAGATAGCTATAATTCCACCAATCTCAGTAACCCACTTAGCCCAAGCTCCTCTTTCTTCAGGTGTCATATAGTGCCAATATTCTCCACCTGTTCTAGCAATACGATAAACAGATCGGATACTACTAGTATAGAAACCTGTATCTAGATCATTAAGACCATAGTTCATCCTACCACGTATTTGTCCTCCTTGGCTACTATATCCCCAACGATTGATTAACATAGGAGTAAAATATCTCTTTAAGAAAGAGATCATACGATAAGCAAGGTAACGCTGAGCTTCTGGTTGATCAAATTGACCATAGGCACCATTAAGCTTAACCTTCACAGTATTGATCTGGTTACGCATCTCTTTAAAGTAGATATTGTTTATTTTGATTTTTTTACCTTCGTAAAGATCTTCTTCTTCATATAATCTCTTAATAGCATCCTCTGGCATATTGAATTTTTTAGCAAGTGAAGAAAGTGTATCTCCTTCTTGAACTAAATATTCAGTAGGCTTATTTGCATATCTAATATCTATACCATCTTTAAGAGCAAGTTTATTATCTTTAAGCTGCCAAGCTTCCATATAACTAACTTCTTTACCCGCCATCATAATCTTTCTCTTGTATAACATAGATGATCCCAATTGCATTTGAGCCTCATCTTCAGTCCACTTTCTAAAATTATATAACCAAGTCATACTAGCTACATCTTCAGTAAAGTTTCTAGACATAGACTCTGGTAACTTTTGTTCAGCTCTATCAGAAACAATATCAAAGCTATCTGCAATTTGCATATTCAAAGGCTTAACTCCACGTTTATATATCTCTGATGAAACTTGCATCATAGTTTTAAAACCCCATCCTTCACCTCTAAGAAGACTCATCCTATCTACATATTGTCCACCAGATGATTCAATCATAGATTGATATTTAGCACTAAAAACATTCTTTAAAGCTGATGGAATATTCAAAGCAAAAAAAGCAAAAGAAGCTCTTCCTAATACTAGATTAGCTAAATTTTGCATCCAAGGAATATCCTTACTCCAACCAGCAGTTGTTTTACCTTCAAACTCTCTTTCAATAAAATTATTTACAGCGCTTTTTCTAACATAATAACCTTTCTTTTTTATATAGGTCATCATTCCTCTATTAAGAAAATTCCACTTATCTAATTTAGTGGTATCATCAAGCATGTTTTTTGGATCATTAAGTGTTTGTCTTAAAGCTTTAGCAATAGGACTAATCTCAATTAATTTTTTTTGTCTTTCTGCAGAAAACATATATCTATTAATAGACTCATTAAGATCTGTAGATACATCATCAATATTAAGATCATATAAACCTGTAATAGGAACACTAATTACATCATTGCTAAACATATCAGCTCTAACTAACATCTTAGTATCATCCCAACCATATTGAGAACCATATTCATCTTTAGCTCTTCTAAAGAAATCTCTAGCTCTTTCCATTATAATTGAAAGAAAAGGTAGATTACCTTGAGCAGCTAATTTAGAAAGTTGTTTTATACTTCTAGTCTTAAGTAACTCTGCATTATTTTTTCTATAACGTGGAACATCTAAATAAAGACGACTTTTATAACCTAATCCCTCTTGATTTTTTATATGATGTTCTTTCATCTTTTCAAGAACAGCAAAATGCGCAGGATCTTCTTTTTGTAATCTTAAATAATCTTCATTGATATATGGACTATTTGGAACATCTTCTCTTGGTAACCAGTTTCTCATATTATCCACTGTTTTACCAATTATTCTTTCTGTTCTATATTGAGATTTTACAACACTCTTATAATATTTATAAGCTGGTAATCCAGGTAATGTTTCTGACTCTCCATTAGAATTTACAAAAGTATGTTTATCATAATAATTTTCATCAACTGGTTTATTTATATTCCAAATATAAATTCTTTCCCAAACTTTTTTTGTTTCCCCTAAATCTTTATCATAGACTTCTTTTTGTATATGGTTTTTTAAAAACCAATCTTTAAATTGTTGTCCTTCCGGAGTATTTTGATTAATTAAATTATTAACTATATACTCTTCTAAAACTAAATTAGCTGTAGCACTATTTATATTTCTTCCTTCTAATAATGGTTGAAGTATATTAGTATCAAGTTTACTTAAATGATTATTAAAAATAGCTGTATAATAAGAAGTAGCATCTTTCTTTTTAAAATCTCTAAGTTTAGCAAATAAAGCGTATAAAGTTTGTTTATCAAAGAAACTTAATCCATCTTTTTTCTTTTCTAAAAGAGCTTTCATATCAGCTTTTTCATCAGCATCTAATACACCACCTTCATTAATGATATCAAATAGATAAGAAAGATATTTAGATTCTTTTTTAGTTAAACCATTGATACCATCAAATTCTTCTTGAGCTTTAATCATTTTCTCTTGTTGCCCTTTAATAAAAGAAGCAGCATCTGGAGTAAAATTAGTACCATTTATTTGTCCACTTTCATCTCTATTACCAGATGTTAAATCAGTAATATCACTCATGATCTGAGCAATAGTAACTTTTTTTCTTTCTGCATCAGGTAACTTAGCTAAGATCTCAGCAACAGCAGCAGTCCAAATTTTTATTTGCTCATAAAATTCTGGTTTAACAACTACACGAGTATTTTTTCTTATCCACTCGCTACGTCTTAATTTAAATTCATCAGAACCTGGAACAAGCTTTTCAATATCTATAAGTTCTTGTTCAAATTGAGCTAATGTATTTTCAAATAATCCACGAATTAATTTAGATTCTCTAAAAGATTTACCTGTAGCTGGATCAATATCTGCAGCACGATATTCTTTTAATCTTTTTGCAATTAATAAAGCTTCACCTGTTTTACGATTACCATTAAGATCAATCTCAGAAAATAATTGATTATAATCTTGCCATAATAAATCTAATTTTTCAGCAATTTTAATTTCTTCAAGTTGATTTATAGCTAAACGATTTAATTTAGTAATCTCATCCATTACTTTTTCTATCTCATAAGCTGCAGCTCTACCTAAAGGATCTTCTAATAATCTTTCACGTAAATAAACTTTTTGATCATACTCTTGATAAAAATAATCTCGCATTAATTTTTTTCTAGAAGCAATAGCATCAGAAAGTTTTTTCTTATTTTCATCAGTACCATTTTCTATATAATCTCTTTGAGCATTATCTATATCTCTACGCTTTCTATCTAATTCAATTTTCCAATTTTTATGTAAACTCATCAAAGTCCAAACTGGTTTTTCTTCCCATTCTTTTGTATCCGGATTTACTCTACCTATAAGTTCTGGTCTTCCTATTTTATCAATAAGACCTGTTGGATTAGAAGGATTATAACCAGCTGCTGTTAATAGACCACTCATATCTGCAGCATAATTATTCATCTTATCCATAGCATTAGCTATAGCATCCGACATAGCATCTTTAACAAAAGTTGCAAAACCACCTATTACAGGATCGGTATTAAAAGTATATCCTTCGAAGAAAGAGTTCCAAACATTAGCATCGCGATATGTACCCTTAAGCGCCATCTCAATTTTATATTTTGTAATCTGGGCACCATTCATCGATAACAATCTTAAACCTTCAAGCTCTTTAAGTTCTTGTGTTCCTAAAGTACCTTTTCTATTAAGATCTTCGAGTGTTGTATGTCTCTCGTGTTCTGCTTTTGTCATACCATAGTACTCTTTATAGTACATATTTTGTATTTTATCAGAAGCAACCTTACCCGGTTTATTTAAACTTTCAAAAATTTTACTATACTTCTCAGCTAGTTTTTCTGCCATTGGTAATAACTGAGCATATAAAACATCTTTAGATCCTTCTTGATAAAATTCTCCAGTTAATGTTTTAGCTTTTCTAATTGAACCATCAAGACTAGATATTAAACTTTCTAATGCGGAATCAGATGGTATCCTTGCTCCATCTGCAGCTTCTCTTAATTGATCAACAAATTTTTTCCAATCTGAAAGAAGATAATCATAATAAAAAGCTTTTTGAAGATTATCAATATTATCCATATCTGATCTCAAACTTTCTAAATGCTTCTCTATTGTCTTAAGCATTTTATCCATCCTTAAAAGAGAAGCCATGAAAGCTTCAACATGAGCTTTGGTATATTCGATAGCATTCTTTTTATCAAGAAGCATATCCTCCATAGGCTTAGCAAACTTTACTAAGTTACGCTTAATCTCATTAAGATCTCCTCGCTTAAATTCATCAGCTAATAGGTTAGCTATCTCAGCATAATTCCCACTTCTCATTACTGTCTCAATTTGTTTTAGAGCTGTATCATGAGCAAGAACTGTTAATGCTATCTTATCTGATTGTTTTAGCTTCATTAAATCTGTAAGAATCTCATCACGCGATTTATTATAAGCTACAAAATCTTCTTCCGTTAAACTATCTTCTACAATCTCAAACTTGGTACCACCCTTAAGCATTTCAGATAATTCTCTCAAAGTTGTATTTTCATTTAAGCTGGATATTTTTATTGGAGATTTAGCATCAGCTTTAGATCCAAATACTTTTCTAATAAATTGCTTTATTTGGTATAATAGATTTTTAATAAAGTTTGAGAATCCTGAACTAGGAACTAAGTTGTTTCTATTTATATCTGCAATAGCAGTAAGAGCTTGTACTAATACTTCTTCTTTAAAATAGATACTACCTTCTTCTACATTATAATTATTTTTTACAAAATCTATAATAAGTTGTCCTTCTGGAGTAGATGCTAAAGTTTGATAAAGTTTTTCAAATAATTGTGGATTAGCTTTAGCTATACTTCTAAGGAAAGGATGAGAGAACTCGTGGAATACATCATTTAGATTAAGGTTTGTTCCAACTAAATAAACAGTATCGCCAACGAAAAAAGCTTTTTTACTTGGATCCCACTCTTCATTTCTATCAGCAAGTAAAGCAGCAGCTTGTTCTTCTGTTATAAATTGATATTTAAATTTTTCACCATCTACTACTAATTGTTCTGATAATTGAGTAGCTAAAGCTGTTAGTGCCCCTACTGCATTAGCATTATTAGTATCTAATGGAGTAATGGTCATCTCCTGCTCATTAATTTTAAAAAAATCTTCTACTAAAGGATTTGATACACTTTCTTTAATAATAGTTTGTGGTTCATTAACAAACTCTTTAAATCCTTCTATATCTTGTTTACCACCTAATTCATGTAAGTTCTTTGAAGTAGTTGCATATACTACACCTGATTCTCTAGCTCTACCTTTGTCTACACCTTTTAACACAGAATCTTGTGTTTCATTTTCTATAGATTTAGTATTCATTTCTCCTACATTCTTTACATTAGCTGTATTAATCAAGAATGTATTAACTATACCTTCACCAGATTTAGCAACAAATCCCTTATCGAAGGCATATTCTTTAGCATAAGATAGTTTTTCTGTGAAAAATCCTCTTGTATTAAATTGTGTTCTTCCTTTTTCACTACCTCTATATACTATGGTATTTTGAGGAAATATAGAATCAAGATATTGAGAGTAGAGTTGTAGAGCTTGTTGTTTTTGTTGTGGGGTTACTTTAGATAGTTCTTTTTCTACTAAATTTTCAGGCAACTCACTTATTCCTTCTTCTGTACTTGCTTGAGCTAAACTTAATTGTGAAAATATAAAATCTAAAAGCCTTTGTTTTTCTTTGCCTTTAAATATATTTCTTAATTCTTTGTCTGTTAGTTCATGCTCATATTTTAAATATGATTCTATTACTTTAGGATTATAGTTTTCAGAATTTGGGTTAGCCGTAGGATTTTTACTTATAAAATCAATAACAGATTTATATACATCTATTTGTTTATTAGATAATCCTTTTGTTGTAACAAGTTCAAATTTAATATTGTCGTCTATTTTTTGAAATTGTTTTAACTTATCTTCTGCTTCTTTTTTTATAAAATAAATATCAGATTGAATATCTTCATTTGTGGAATTTACAAAATAAGCATCTTTAAATTCTTCTACATACTTTTTAAGTTTTTCTACTACATCTTGAATATTTTCAGAGTTGCCTATTTTAGTTTTAAAATCTTGAATTTTTAATTTATTAATGTTTGCAATAAACCCTAAAGCTTCATATACAACATTAGCTAATTCAGGATTAGAATCAAATAGTTCTGGTACTCCTGGTTTTACTTCTTGAATAGAAGATTCAATAACTTTTTCAGAAGTAGTAGTTATACCTCTTTTAATAAGTTTTTCTAAAACTACTTTAGGATCTCTAATATTATAATCACTTTCTATGAAGTCTCTAAAAGCTTCAAATTCTCCTACGGTGGCTACAAGATCTTTCCACTCAGTTGTGTTTTTATTTGGGCAAACTAACATATCTTATGAATAACAATGTGACATTAAATCTCTAACCATTTCATCACTAATAGATTTACTTTCTTTTTGTTTAGCTCCTATTACTAATTTTCCAATGGGTGTAATATCGTAATTTCTATTAACGTAGCCAAATTTCTCAAATAAAACTTGAGAAGCATATTCGTAAGTTTTTTGTCCTAATTTTTTTTCTACTATAGAACTATAAGTATTCTTACCTAAAGAATTAGATTCTTCTAATTGATAACCCATTTGTTCTTGTAAAAATCCAGATGATGGAAAAACTATTTCTTTTCCTTCTTCATTTTGAAGACGAAGTAATTCTTTTACTTGAGCATCAAAATCTATTTTAAAATTAGGATTAACATCACCATCAACATCTTTAATAAAAGTAGTTTCTGTAAGATTATATTGATTATAAGTATTCAATCCAAAAGCATTAGATTGCCCTTGATTTCTAAATAACCTATCTGATGTTCCCTGTTTAGGTATAGATCTATCAAGACCTTTCTCATTATTATAAACAAAAATCTTATCAGGATTAGCTTCTAATAACTCGCGCATATATTTAACTTTTCTAGGATTATAGCTTTCATCAGTTTCTTTATCATCTCTTTTAAGTAGTTTATATGTATCAAGTATACTTGCTCCACTAGGTTGTTTATAAAAAATATCTTCAGTTTCTCTTAATCCAAATCTTTGATTTTTATCTTGTAAACCTCTAATTTGTTTTTCTATTTCTACTTTATCAAGATTTTTTCTAGAACTTTTTAAAAGACGATCTAAAGTAATTTCAGTAATATAATAATCTTCAAACTTATTTTTATTTTTATTTAAGATTGAATTTTGCTGAGACCACTTATAATAATAAACATCTAATAAAAGATCACTCATATTTTCAACATATTTTTGAGCAGGTTTTTCAATTAATCTTAGATATAAATCATAAGGCATTAATCTAGTAAAAGAAGATCTAGTTTTAGTATTAGAACCTGATTGTAATGTTCCAATAATAGGTAAACTAGTAAAGAAATCACTTATATATTTATTAGCTTCAGGATCTCCAGGAACTTTTACCACGGTAGGATCTGCTAGATCTCTAATATTTTTATAATAAGAATTAACTTTTTCTGAATCATCTAAGTTATCTTGTAATTGTATATTAGAATAAAGTTTACCGGCAGATATTGTAGATAAAGGATTAAGAACTTGTAATACAGGATATGTTTGTAAAAGATCTTTATACTGAGATTTTATATAACCTAATTTATCTGCAGCTGTTTTATTCCCTGTAAATAATTTTGTATTATTAAATATATTATCTAAAGCTTTATCTCTTAAGAAACTTTCAAAAGCAATTTTACTTATTCTTTTTTTATACGCATCTTCACTTTCTTCTCCTTTTGGATTTTTTTCAAAAGCATCATTAAGAGCTTCTTTGTATTCTATATTATCTTTAACATTATCTGTATTCTTATATAGATTTCTAAGATATTCTCTCTCTACTACAAAGTGATGATATTCGCTTAAAGAACTAAAAGTTCCAACACTAACTGGTGCTAATCCTAATTCTTTATAAGTGCTATTTTCATTACCTAAATAAGAAGCATTGTTATATTGATTATCTAAACTTTTTTTATCAATAAACATTTTTCCATCTTTAAAGAAAGCTCCAATACTTAGAACACTAACTCCTTCTTTTTGTTGTTTTTTAGTAAGATTTTCTTGTTCTGTTTCTCCTTTTTCACTTATTTCAACTATGTTTCCTTTATATCCATCTAAAGTTCTTAAATCAAATTGTTTAAGTTCATTTTGAAATATATATGGTACAAGATTATTTCTCAAAGAAAGAATAGCTTTTTCCATCATATTTTCTCCAAAATTCTCTTCAACATAATTTTTAAAGTCTTGATCACCCATCTTACCACTTAACCATTTATTAAATACTTCATTAGTTCGAAGTGGTAATAATTTTTCCCAAATCTGTGTTTGAAATTCTTGTATATAGAAACTTGATATAGGAGAATCTGTAATAAGTTTATCTATCATCTTTGATGGGAATCGATCTTCTTTTGAAAGAGCATCAATCATAACCATTCTATTTTGTGCCTCATAGATACTAGCATCTTTTTTAGTGTCAAAATTCATATTCTTTTTAACATTAGTAAGAGCAGATCCCATCTGTTCTATCTGTAAGAAATGTAAAAATATAGCTTTTTGATATTCATCATTAAACAATAATTTATTAGTATCTTCTCCATTTTTTTCAGCAGCAGAATATTTTTGAATATTCTCTTCCATCTTTTTAGTATCAATATCATTATCACCAAAAACTCTATTTATAATTTCAGCACTAGTATTAGCGACATTAACATTACCATAGATCGCATTTAATTTTTTTTCACGTACTTCATCATTTATAATATCATTTGCTGCAGCAATTTGAGAACCAAAATCTGCATCTTGTGAAAAGTATTTATCAATGATCATTTTCTTTGCTGCAAAACCTGGATATTTAGTATCAACATCAGTAATAACATCTGATACACTACTTTGAGCGGTCTTCTTTAATCTTATATATTCTCTTACCATAGGTTGAGAAACCATATAAATAGCATTCTCTATTGAGACACCCGCTTGAATCATAAACAAAAGTGTAGGAGAAAGATCCTTGTTACCTTGAATATCAAAAATCCAAGCATCTTTTGCAACGTCCACCCAACCATTCATCATTTGAGAGATAATATCTGAAACTCTATTTAAATCATTATTATCGTATAAATGCGATAAAGAAATAACATCTTGACCATTTATATTAAGAGTATTATGTTTAAACTTTAATGTTTGTCTAATTGTAGTTTTATTTTTACCATTAAATGATTTTACAGTAGCATAAGCATTCATATAAGCTCCAATTCTATTCAATAGAATATTGAAAGTATTATCTACAGCTCCAATACCTAAAGTCTCTTTACCAATCTGATTATACTGTTGCTTAGAAATATTATAAAGTATTTCCAATACTCTAGTTCCTTCCATCACATTAGGATTCTCATTTAATAAAGCTTGATCTTCTTTAGATAAAGTAGTAATATCACCAGCTGTTTTCTGCATCTGATCATAATCTTTAACTAAAGGTGCAAGTTTAGTAGCAATTGGTTGAACTGTATCAGTACTATTAGGTGTAATAAGATTAACAAAGTTTTCCGGCAATGCTAAAATATCTTTTATATTCCAAATAAGATCATTCTCTAATCCTTCTATAGAATTATCTCCAGTAGGATAAACTACACTTACTTCACTAGTTTCTTCTAGAATACGAAGTGTATTTAAATCTTCTTCGGTAAGAGTATATGCGCCACCAGATCCTTTTTCAAAATCAAGTAGCATATTAATATTATCTCTACTAAAATCTAAAGTTGGATTTTTTTCACCAAGTTCTCTTAATAAAGCATTAGTAATTTTAGCTTTATTTATTTTGGTTTTTATATTAGGCATCATCACTGTAAGCTTATCGATATCGAAGTCAGCTCCTGATTTAGCTACAATCTCTGTTGGAGGTATAATAATATTACCTGCTTCCTCTGGTAAGAATTCGTATACTTCCATAAACTCCATAGAATTTAATCCTTGTACTGGAATACGAACACCAACCATAGTAATCATCTTACGATGATTTTCTTTATTTAACCACTCTTCATTTTTAATCATGGAATTAAGTCTTGTTCTAGATGATTCTAGATTAAGAACTTTTTTACCATTAACAATATCATAAACAGCTATAGTTTGACCATCATTATGATTAAGATTAAGTAGAGATAAAAACTTTCCTTGTAAAGCAACTTTCACTTTCATTGCTTTAGTAATTCCATCTTTTCCTTTTCTATAAGTAGGAAGATCATCTGTTCCCCACTTTTCTAACTCTTCTTCAGTAGCACCTCTTGCTGCATCCCAAGCTTCATTATTTTCATAACCAGCAGTAGATACTTGGATTAAAGCTTCACCATTAATTTTTTGTTTGATCAATCTATTTACTACAATAGAATTAAGTAACTTTTCAATCTTATCTGCAGACAAAGAAAATGAAGCATCTGTTTTAAGCTTTGTACCACCATCAACTACATCTAAGAAATCTATTTCATGATCTCCTAAATTTTGTCTTTCTAATTCAGCTTTAACAAATCTAACTAAGTTCTCTATTGTACCAACTGGTTTACCATTCACCATCTTCCAACCCATCTCTTCTAAAAGTTGATCTCTTTTAAGCTCGGTAAGTTTCTTTAATTTATTCTCATATGTTTTATAGATCTTATACTTAGGAGATGCGGCCATCTTAGCATCTTCTGTTGTAATAGCATCCCAAGCTTCAATTCTTTTTTCACGAGATAAATTTCTTCCAAAATCAATTGGCACACCATTCTCTACTAAACCATCTTCAATAAGTTTTCTAAGCTGAGTAGAAAAAGTTACTTTCTTTTTAAACTTAGGTGCTATCTCTAACTGATTCTTTAAATAGTTTACATAAATAGGATTGATTGTAAATGGTTCCTCACTAATATTACGCTTATTATCTGCGTAAAAAAGATCAAAAGTTTGTTTGCCATTCTCTCCAAACTTTTCAGCACTTGTAATATTACTAATCTTTGATCCGGATTCAAATGTTACATAATCCACTTGCTCTCGAACCATCTTATCGTGGAGCTTTTGAATTCTTTTATCTTTAATTACAGTAGGAATAAGTGGTACTAAAGAAAACTTGTGCATAGCTGTAAGCTGTACATCAGAATTAATCTTTTGTCCTATTGCAGCTTTACCAGATAATCTGTTACCAAGAGGTCCCCAGTATTGTAACTTTTGTGGAGGAAAAAAGAAAGCTATATCAGCACTAGAAACTTGTTCACCTTTTACTATTTTTTGATATAAATTTTCTTGTGAATCTGACCACTTACCTTCTAAGTTTAATAGCATTCTATATGAATCAAAAGTTACCCAACCTTGACCATCTCCTTCTTTCATATCAGTATATGCTGTAATTAATCCACCCTTAATTGGTTTTTCTAGAGTACCAACTTTATTATTTTTTTCATCGTAACCAAAAACTTTTTTCTCAGCTTCTCGTTGATTTCCACCATTTCTTTTTAATTGTTCAGCAATTAAGTCTTTAGAATAATCTTCTATATAAACAGATCTTTGAACACTATCTTGTACAATTGCTGTATTAAGAGTTCCATCATAATATCTATTAGTTTGTCCTATTGATTTAGCATATGTATCACCACCATTAAGAATATTATTTACATAATCCATTGCAGCTTTATCAGTTCTATAAAGTGTACCAGTAGAACTTGAACCAGCATTTCTCTTATGAAATTCTTCCTTAGCCATATTATATTGAGCAAGGTTTCCATAAACTAATTTGATACTTTCAGTATTATGTATCCAAGAATTAATTACAAAAGATCTTAAAGCTACTTTATTAAAATCAGTATTTCTAAGTATATCTTTTCCTGTTTGTGAAAGACCTAATCCTTCAGTATAATTAGCTGTAACATGATCTTTTATTTTTTTAATAATATCACCACTTATAAGTTTAACACCACTTCTTCTAACAGGAAACTTTTTACTTACAGCTTCAATTTGATTATTAAAATAATTTTGAATATCTTTTCCAATTTCAACTTTTAATTCAAAACCTTCTGGAGTATTTAAGTATTCTGTTAAACTATTTTTATCTAGTTGCTTAAGTATTTTTACTTTAGTTTCTGGAGATAAAACACCTTGAAATGTTACAAAAGAAGATCCTTTTTCTATATAATTAAAATCAGTATTACCAATTGCTTTAAACATATCCTTCTTTTTTTCCGGATCAGTTTCTTTTCTAGCATCTTCTACTGCTTGTTTAATATTTCTAAACTTTTTTATTCGCTTAAATTCTGAATTTAAAGTTGGAAAAATATATTTATTAATAGCATTCTTTGTTCCTAAACTTGTAACAAAATCTGCAGTATCAACATATAAATATTTATTTCTATTATTAATATTCTTTTTATCTAAAGAAGTAGTAAAGAAACTAAAAGATGTTCCTTTATCTGAGTGACGCATTAACTCAAAATTTCCATTCATCAAACCAGTATGAAAATCTGCTACTAGTTTTGTTAAAGGATCTGAATTAAATAAAGAAGTAGATTTCTTTTCATCATAAACATCATCTTTATTAAATGCTACTCCACTAAGATTTTTTAATTGTACTTCTACATATCCAGATTTAGTTTTTTCATCTTTTATTCTTTCACCATATTTTGTACTATTTTTATTAAGATCAAATAAAGAATTTAATAAAATAGAAGACTCAGCATCTGGATTTTTATCTACATCTAAATTACTCATCCATGGAAGACTAATTAAAACTTTATATGCAGGTATAATAACTTTGCCGTTAGCATCTTTTACATCTTGTACTTGATTAAGTGTATTCTTTAAAACAGTAAGAAAATTATTTAATGTTAAATCAAATTGAGTATTACCTTCTGCATTTGTAACTTGATTAGTTCCCCATTTATCAGAATACTCAGCTTGAATTTCAGCTAAGTTATCAAATCTTGTTCCTTCTCCTGATGTTTTATAACCTATATCTACTAAAAATTTTTTTTCAGTTCCTACTTTACGTCTATTACCTTGAGAATCTATTTCAAATTTATCTTTCCAAACATATTGTTTATCTTCACCTATTTCATATATTTCTTTAAATAATTGAGATGGAGCATATATAGTATATTTAGGTTTTCCTATAAGAGGTTCTTCTTTATATTTAGCATTAGATAAAGCTTTAATAATATTATAAATTCTTTTAGCTGTATCTAAAGAATTTTTAGAAGAAACTTCTTTAAGAATATCTTCATTATTTGTATCAAAATCTATACCTATTGCTTTAAAAAACTCAAATTCTTTTCCTTTTATATTATCTTTAAAATCTTCTAAAATCTTATCTAATAAAAGATAATTTTGTCCAAGAGAATCTTTACCGATATAATCACCTTTATCTTTCATTCTAAAAGCATAATCCCAATTTTTTTTAATTGTATTTATACTAGTGGTAGCTTTAGTAGGTCTAGCTGTAAATTCCCAATTATCAAAATTTAATTCTTTAACCTCACCTTTACTCTCTGTTTTAGTTGTTATATTAACTTTAGTATATACTAAACCAACTCTAGATAAATTAAAAGTTTGCCAAAAATTAGTCCATAATCTAAACTCTGCTGATCCCGCAGTTTTTATTGGACCAAGTTTATTTAATAATTGTTTAAATGGAAGATTAGGTTTTGACTTTGCAAGATCACTTAAGATCGCGTACATGTTCTCAGCATCTTGATTATTTTCTAATTTCTTAGATAGAATATTCCAAGTAACATCAAAATCTTGAAGCTTAGGTACACCTATCTTAAGCTTAACACCTTGTTTAGTTTCTATTTCAACTTCAGTTCCTTCTACATATATAGTATTACCTTTAGCATCTACCTCATGTAAACTATTCATCATAATAAGGATATCTTCTGATGCTAATTCTTTAGATGATTTTTCATTACCACCTACACTTCCTAAACCATCTCTTCCAATTAAAAATAAATCTTCTTCATTAAGCGCATCTTCACTAAAGAAAAGTTCTTTTTCTTGTTTAGTAAATAATCTACTTTTAGCAGTATGAAACGCAATAACATTTTGAAATCTACCCTCCTTATCTATCTTATTATTTTTAAGATTATTTATATCTCCAAAGTTATTATAAGTCCAACTTAAAGTATCAATTATTTTTTTTCTATTAGCACGAATAATTTCACTACTTTCATTTTGTTGTAATAATACAAGTCCATCATGAATAGCTTTAATCATTTCTTGAGCATAACCATAAGCTAACTTTCTACCTTCTGCTGTTTTTAATAATGTTGCGGTATATTTATATGAAAGTTCTGCTGTAGATTCTACAAAAGTTTCTCCTCTAGCTTCAGCTTGAAGTCTAGCATTAGCAATATATTTTTTTCTTTTTCCTTCAGAAACTCTATCAACATATTGAGATAAAAAAGAATCAACCATATTTAAGATATAGTTTTTAGTATCTATATCGTCAACAGGTTTATCAGTATTTCTTGTAGCTAAAATCTCTCCTTTACTAAGCTTATCATATTGAGCATTGCTTTGAGAGAAAGTATACTCACTAAGATTACCTACACGAAGTTTTTCATATAAGTCATGAATAGTGCTTAAGCTTTCTGTACCATTAGCTATTTGTTCTCTTGTAAGATTTCCAAATAACCATTCTAATATATCAGCAATAAACTTAAAAATTTTATTTCTAACAGGAGCTTTACCAGCAATCTTCTTACCTCCAGATAACATATAATTTCTAAAATCTTCAGCTAAATATTCTTCTAGTTGTTTTGGTTTAGCATCTTTAAATAAAGTATAGTTTCCTTTATAATCTGTAAAACCACCAGATTTTTTTCCTACTTCTTTATAAAGATTTTCTTTCTGTTCTTTAGTTAAAAACATCTGAGTAAACCCGTGCCATGCTTCGTGATACAAATCAGAGTAATCAGCACCTTGATATAGTGTAATACCATCTAATGTCCAATTAGCAATTGATGTTGGATTTTTAGTATTAACAGCATTGAATAAAACATAGAGCGGAATTTTACTAGACATAGGATGGTTTTCCCACCACTTTTTAGCTGCTTCTATTTGTTCTACTGTAGCTTTTTGATCAATAAGTTTTAAAGCTTTAAGTTTATCAAAATTATTAATTGCATCATCAATAATATTAAGAGCTTGATCAATAGAATTAGTATTTTGTTGATCAGGTGTAGTAGGTAAAGTAATATCAGCTTTAGTATCTACAGAAACACTAGTAGATGGTTGTGTAGATAAATAAGCATCATTGAGAGCTTGAATAAACCAGTTTTGTCCACCTGTTTCCCAAACAGTATTTTGTTTAGTTGGTTGATGTGTAGAAGATAATATCCAAGCTGAACCTCCTTGTTTAGTTATTTCTAAAACTAATCTGGGATGTTGTTCTAATTTAGCTTTTATCAAATCTACCATTAGTTTATAATTATTACTATTTTCTTTAGTAGGTTTTGTTTTAGCTTCAGAATTATCTTTTAATTTTTGATAAGCTTGTTCAACATCTTTAAAGTTTGAATCTCTTACTTCTCCATTTTTATCTAACCATTGAAAATATATAGGATAAGATTGTTTAATATTACCTTTTGATTTAGCTAACTCTGTAGGATTAGTGAGTGCCGCTGCTAAACCTTTAGCATTAGAAGATATTTCTACACCTTTATTAACACTAGTAGATGGTTGAGTAGTTTTGGTAGGAGATACCCATCTAGAATAACCATTAAGTTTTTCTTCAGTATAACCCTTTTTTTGTAAATAATCTGCAACTAATTGATCTGACAAATTACCTTTTGCATATTGATTACCAATTCTAAAAGATGCACCTGCTTCTATAGCCTTATCTAATAAAGGTTTATATTTTTCACTAAGTGTTTTTCTAATAGCTTGTGCTTCAACAGTTTTATCAACACCTCCTCTACCAAAGTTACCACTTCCTGATACCATTATAGTATCACCAGCTGTATACACTCCTGTATTAGCTTTAGTACCCCAAGCTTTAGCATATTTATCTGTAGAAGATACATTACCTTCTTTCATTATTGTACCAAATCCAATAAACTGAGTAGATTCAGATGCCATCTGAATATCTTTAGCAGCATTACCAAACATATCAGAAGGTTTAATTCCTGCTTCTACTAATGGATTAACACTAGTAGATGGTTGAGTAGTAATTAATTTATCAAAGTTTTTATGAAACACAATATTATTTGGTATAGGTCCAGCAGCACTAAACATATCTGCCATTTCTTGACCTGTATAACCATTAAGATTGCTTTTAGAGTAATCAGGTATTAAAAATTCTTTATTTGTATTTTCTTTAGCAACTGAATATAGCTCTTTTATGTTTTCAATTATTTGTTCTTTTGAAACACTCTTTTCTCCTGCTTTTTTATATGTTATACCTGTGCTAGGTTCAACAAATCCAGCTTTAAGATTCTTAGTTACAAGTGCATAAGATTGACCTTGCATCCCTCTTCCTTGTCCATACTTTGCACCAAATAAATCTTTAGCATCTTTAGCAGCACCAGCACCATGTCTTCCTTCAGGATTACTTCCAAATACAAATATTTGATTAAGTGTCAACTTAGTTACTTTCCCAGAGTATGTTTTTCTAGTAGCAGGTTTAACACTAGTAGATGGTTGAGCTGATGTAGATTCAGCTGGCTTATATATTTTATTTAATTCACCCTCAGCATACTCATAAGTATAAAAAGCATTAAGAGATGGAATCTCTCCACTCTCATTTAACTCAAAAGGTATTGTAAAATTTTTCTTTATATAGTTATTATATGAAGCATTACGATCAATTGTAAATATTGTATTGTTTCCTTCTTTAGAAAGAGTTAAACCAGGATAAGTAGCATTTTGATATTTAGCATTAATATGATGTATAGGATAACCTATTCTATAATACTTTTTATTTTCTGTATTATAAAAAACATATCCTTTTTTAAATTGATCTCTAACTTTATCAATAGTTCCTTCAATTATATTTTTCATGTCAACATCATTAAGATCTTTTTCTAAGATCTCAGCTTGAGGAGCAAGCGTAGTAAAATATTCTCGAACTAATTTTTCAGCACTTTTTCTTTTTTCAAGAAGAGCAGCTTCTTCAACTGAAGTATAATTTTTATTTTTTAATCTATAAATTTCTTGTCCTCCTATTTTAACAGTATACCCACCATCTTCATTAACAAACATATCTAAACCTTCAGTTCTAGTAAATATATAATTTTGTAATAATTCTTTTCTAGTTTCAGCAGTAATAGCTTTTGAAACTCCTTTATCTTTACTTATACCTTTATCAAATAATATAGAAACAATTGTATCTGTTAATCCTTCAACTTGACTAATATCAGGACGAGTTATTTCAACATCATAAGAACCTGTAGCATCAGTGTTAGTATAAGTGTATCCAGAATTTTCGCTATCACTTTTTACAGCATAAATAGTAAAATCTCTATTACCTATTGTTAAATTCTCAAGAGGTGTTTTGACACTCATATCTTTTTTTACAGCTCCCATTGAACCACCATTTATAACAGTCTTAACTATTAAATTTGGATTAGCTTTAAGAGCTTGTCTAATATCATATATAATTTGAAGTTGATCAAGTATTGTTTTTTCAGCTTGAGCTTTAGCATTTTTTTCACTAAGCCCTGGATTAAGCTTCATTAATTTTTGTTTTAAAAGATCTACTCTTTTTACATCATCTAAAGCATTTAGATTAGCACTTTTGTATAAAGAAACTTTACCATCTTTTACTTGAGTTGAATAAATATTTCTAAATTTATGATAAGATAATTTACCATTTTCATCAAATTGACCTTCTTCATTAAACTTAACTGGAATACCATCTACATCAGTTAAAACAAACACTGGTTCACCAGCATCGTAAATAAACTTTTTATCATTGCTACCTCCTATTGTAGGATCTTCTTTAAAATCATCTCTACTTAATTTACTAGAACTCATTACTGTTAAGTATACACCTTTCTTTCCATTATAAGGAATAGTAATTTGAGAACTATCAAAATTAGTTCCTGGTCTTTGTAATAATTTTAAAACACCTCTTTTAACTTTATAATAAAATCTATATAAAGGATTCGCTTTATAATAATCTGGAGATTTAGGATTATCTATATTTATAGTTTCTCTATCTTGATCCGCTTGAACAGTATCTTTACCTTGATATTCTTCAGTAGCAGTTACCATATTATTATTTGTGGTATCAGCTGGTTCATCTTCTTCGTTAACTTTAATATCGCTACCTTCAAATAATGTCATCTGTATACCCGCTGTACTGTTATCTCTAGATTCAGCAGCTGCAGCATTAAGTTCTTTAAGTTCTTCAACAGGATTATTTTTCAAACCTAACATTTCTTCTAATGAAGAAAAATCAGGTTCTGATTTACTAATATTATTTACAAGTTTTATAAATTTATTAAAATCTATATCTTTAATAGTATCATAAACTGAAGGTTCTAATGCTTGAATACGATTTAAAAATATAGTTCCTATTGCAACATGATTAATAGCATTAGCATGTTTATCTTCAGGAGTACCAGTAGTATTATCATATACTTTTCTATAGATATCTTTAGTAAAAGATTCTAATGTAAAACCTTCTGGAGCTAGAGATAACTTTTTAAAGATATATTTTCGGAAAGGTTTATAAGATTCATTATTAGCTAAATTACAAATCATGTCTTTATAGTTTTTTAATTAAAAAATGGAAAGTTGACTACCCGGTAAACACTGATCTAAGGTATCAAGAAAATCCTTTTCTAGATCAACTATTTCTTGAGATTCTACTTCTTTAAATTCATTTTGTAAATCTTCATCAGAAACTAATGTTCTAGCACTAGTAACATTCTCTTTTGTAGATTCAACATCTTCTTGTGAAGTTACCGGTATACCTGTGACTTCTTCTATACCTGGTTGATCTTTATACATAACATATCTTTTATTTGGTTCTCTTTGATCTTTATCAAATTGTTTTTTGTTAATCCAAAATTCAACTTGAGAAGCACCATCTTCTATTTTTCCTGTAGTTTGTACTTTAATACCATTATTATTTATTTCAATTACTTTTACTAATTGATTGTTATCTAATCTAATAAACTCATTAACAATCATTTTATCTAAAGCAATATTAGCACTAAGTGATTTTTTCTTAGACTCAATTCCTCTTTCTATTGCATTTATATCTAAAACACCTGGAGTACGATTAATAATATCTGAAACTCTATTTTGTACAGCAGCAAGGTCAGTTAAATATTCAGCTTCATTAATATCTTTTATAATAGATGCCATTAATTCAACCTTAGTAAGTAATTCTTTTTCGCGTTTAATTTGTTTTTGCAATTCTTCTTCTGCAGCTATAGCTTCTAGTTTTTCTTTCTTAGTATATCCTTCTACTAATAATGCTTCAGCTTGTTGCTGATTCATACTATCAATATCAGAATAATTATAACCTTTAGTAAGAAGTCTTTCTTTAGTTCTTTTATTAACTGGTGTTGTATCAACAGTAGTAACAGGAGCTTTTTCTAAAGCAGCTAGTTCTGTATCATATTTAGCGTTGATTAATTTTTCAGCCTCCTCTCTAGTTTTAACTTGAATAGATACATCAGTTAACGCATTATTGTTTTTTAATATTTCATAATATTCTTTTTCTTCAGCTTCAGTTCTCATAGCTGAGTCTGTAGGAAGCTGTTTAAAATTATATCCTTCTTTATAATAAGGAGCTGTAAACAAAGTTTCATTAGGTCTTTGTTTAATAGCATTTAGACTTTCTTTTCTTCTTTTTTCTATATCAGCTCTCTTAGCTTCTATATCAGAAACAGGAGTAGTAGTAGGAGTAGTTATTGTAGTTGATGGAGTAATACCTTTCTTTCTATTGTGAGCACTAATAATATTACTTGCTGATGTAGAGTCAAGATATCTTTTGAATCCTTCAGTTTCAATAAGCTCTGACTCTGGACGCTGATCATAAAGTGGATCGTATACAGAATCTGGAGCTACAACTTGTCTCTCACTATTAATTCTTTTGTAATCAGCAACAAGTTCTTTTAAAACACCTGCTGCAGCAAGTTCGTTAATAGTACTATCTTTAGATATACCACCTGGAACATTTGTCCCAGCTTGAGTTGCTGCTTTGTATTTAGCTTCTTGAGCTAAACTATCTTCAGTAACTCCTTCTATTTTATCAATATGTTTAGTAACGACATATACTACTTCATCTAAAAGAGTATTATCTTTTGATATACCTAAAATCTTTGCAAAGAATTGACTAAGCATATCTAATAGTTCTTGCCACGCAGATTTACCGGTAGTTTGATAATCAATAGTTTTTAACCACGTTGCAAAGCGATCATTAGTAAGAGCTTCCGCTACAAAATCTTCTTGATTTCTTAAACCATAAAATTCAAAATCAACTTTATCTCCAAATAAAGTAGCATTCGCTGGTCTATTCTTTTTAAATTCTTCTTTAGCTGCTTCAAATAATTTAGCAACATCATTTTTAAAAGCAAGATTTTTTGACATATCATAAGCTGTAATATCCTTAATAACTGTATTAAGAATAATTGCTTCAATAGGTAATGAAAAGTTTTTTGTAATTCCAAAATCAGAAGATGAATATCTAGGATCTACACTCATTCCCATTTTTCCTTCATCGGTATATAATGCTTTATTTGGACGTGAAAGTTTTTCAAATTTTATTTCACTATTAGCTTTAACAATAGTAAGTAATCTTCTAGCTAAAGCTTTTTCTTTATAAGTAGAATAAGGACTATCAACTATCTTTTTTAAAACATCTAATGTTTTAATTGAAGTTATAGTTTTCATCTCAGGATCAAATCCCCAATATGCAGCATGCTCAGCTAAAGTTCTTTTATCTTCTCCTTTTTCCCTATTCTCTATATTATAATTGATAGTCTCACTAATAAATGGAATTGCTTCAACAATTGGTTTATTTTCAAATTGCTTACCAGATGTTTGTTCATATTTTTCAAATAAATCTAAGATCTGTCTATATTTTTCAGAATCAAAAGATACTGGTGTTATACTATCTTTAGCTTTAGGAATATTAAAAAATATAGATGGAACACGATTATTTAAAACATCTTGCATTCCTCTCTCATCTAAAAAAACTTTCATCTCATAAAGCTGATTGAATAAATCATTCATCTTTCTTAATCTTAAAAATCTTTCATAAGAATTTTTTAATAAAGTTTTTCGAGATTTATCTATATCAGCAATAACATTTCTTAATCTTTCAGTATATACTCTAAAATAATTAGGATTTAAAAGAGTTTGAATAGTTTCACCTAAAAATTTAGAATCTTGTTTTAATAAATAAATATCTCGGAAATCAGCAAATGATTTTTCAATAGCTCTATCTGTTACATTATCATTGTTATTTACTTTAGCTGAGTATTTCATCCACTGTGAATATGCATTGAATAATCTTTCTGTTGCATATGTCATAGCATCTTTTTCCTCTTTGCCTTCCGGTTGACTAACAATATCAAGATCTTTTAACTTTCCAATTTTTTCACCTTTACTATTATATGCATCACCTTTTTTTACATAAGATACTTTATGCTCTTTTCCTTTTTTATTTTTAACTACAGTACCTTCATCTATTCTAGCTGCTTTATCAGCATCTTCTATTTCTTTTACTTGAGTACCTAATTCTCTACTAGGTTCTAATTTTTGAGCTACTGTAATACCTTCTATTGCACTTTGTAATTCTTCTAGATATTCTAATCTTTCTTCAAGTGATTGAATCTTTGATTTATTATCAGGATCTTTTTCAATTGTTTTATAACCTTCTAATAATTTTTTTGTAATAGCTATTTCATCGACCATCAATTGAGGAGAAGTAGCTAACATTAAATCTGAAGCTGATGTTTTAGCTAACTCACTATTTGAAACTAAATTATTAGTAAGACTATCTACTCTCTGAAGAGTTCTATAGAAAGAATAATTTTGTAATACAAAATCTCTTTTAGCCATCTTGTGAGCAATAGCTCCTTGCATCATGGCTTCATATAATTTAGGATCTTTTTTTCCATCAACTGTACTAGGATGAAAAGGACCATCACCTATTTCTCTTTCTGCAGTCTCGTATAATTTTTTTAATTGTTCAGATTTCTTAATCATGTTATCAAGTCTATTTTGATAAAATGTATATGAATCTTCAGCTATAGATTTATCTACTGGACCAAAAGCTTCTTCTAAAGCTTCTTTATTAAGACCTTTAAGATCTTTAAATTGATCTACAAGAATATCTAATTTACCACTTTCAAGTAAAGTCATAAAGTGATTTCCTTCTGTCTCATCTGTTATATCACCAAAAGCTTTTTTATCACCAGCCATATTAGCTTGTTGAGCTTCAGCATTACCATTTAATTGAACTACCGCATTTTCATTAATAGAATCATAATACTTTTCACCCATAGTAAAATAATTCATAGCATCTACTACTTTATCGGTATGCTCTTGTTGTAGAGCCATATTTTTATCATACTCAGCTCTATTTGTAAGTTTATAAAATTGTTTAGGTAAATAATTAAAAGCAATTTTTTGTGGAATCTGTACCATAGATCCCATTAAAAATCCAGATGCAAAAGTTTCTAAATTAGGATTACCAATATTTTTTGCAAACTCTCCCCACACAGATCTAGATCCAGAAAGAGCAGGATGCGTAAATCTAGCAGAATAATAATCTACCATTGTCTTTTGAACAGCATCTTGATATACCTCTTGTAAACCTTCTGCTAAATTTTCTTTAGTATAAAGAGCAAATTTACCAACAGTATTTCTTAAAAGATTTTTAGGTTTATATGTAGTAGGATTAAATATATTTTTAAAACTTTGTAGTGCTCCTTCTTCAACAGTAGTCCAAGCTTTTACACCAGCTTTTTTCCAAGCTTCATTAAAAGCCAATCGTCCACTTAATCCTGTTCTTAATTCCTCTCTAAATACAGCAGCAGGTTTAAATCCTTTAAGAGCTGTTTCAAAAACTATTTGATTTGAAATATAAAGAGCTGGTAAATTCCAAAGATATGTTTCTCTACCAGCATTAGCTGCTTCACTGTAAATTGCCGACATCTCTTTATCATTAGGAAGTCTACCGTTTTTATCATAGAATCCATCAATCAATTGATCTCTTACCATGAGTTCTGCACTACCACCTTCTAAAGATGCTTCAGATAAAACTGCAGCTACAGCTCGACTATCTCGGTAAAAAGCGCCAAATCCTTTTGAAGCTTTTGCCATATTAAAAACAAGATCTCCTTTTTTACCAGCAGCAATGATATCATTAGCTATAAAACTTCCTGTTTGAGGTATTAAAGTTTTACCAGCACGTTTAAGAGTTCCTTTAGCATAACTATAAATATCTTTCATCTTATCAGGACTCTTCATCCAATCATAAGCTTTATTTACTTTTGCTCTAAATTTTTCTATACTAAGTGCATCTATAACATCATCTATTTTTTTACCAGTTCTTGTTAAAGCAACTTCACCAAGAGCTCCACCAGAAAGAGCTGTTGCTCCCCAAAGAGCTATTTCTTCTGCAGCAAATTCACCAAGAATACCAAAAGTGTATCCAGAATCTACTGTCATATTATTTATAAAAGATCCTACTCCAGATCTACTATCGGCACCAATTGCGTGCCATCTTTCCATCTCTTTTGCTGCTACAAGATCTGATGATTTACCATCCCAAGCATTCCAAGGTAACATATCTGTAAACCCTGTTTTAAATAGTTCCCAAGATGCACCGGCACTTCTTTTAAAATAATCCCACCATGTAGCATTCTCATTATATAGTGCTTCATTATCTCTATATAAAGAAAAGCCTTGTTCTTTAAACACTCTAGGTACTGCTGCATATCTTGCAAAGTTTGCTCCATCAGAATCAGCATTATAAGTTTTTAACTTACCATATTGATATGGATTACGAGCCCATTGATTTGCTGTTGCTAAACTATTATTACTTTGCTCTATTAAACTATTAGAATCAGTTAATGCATTAGTCTGAGTAGGTATCATATTTGTTGCTGATACACCAACTGGATATCTTGGAGGAGGTTGTGGTAAATCAATATCAATAGACTCTTTAAGAAGAGGATTCATTACACCACCTGCAACAGATGCTGCAAGATTTGCTGGATCTGGAAGAGATAAATTAATATCTTCTGAAATTACATCTGCCATCTCTCTTTAGTTTATTGATTTAATTTTTTTTTAAAATTTGGATCTTGTCTATTTTTACGAGCTTGTTCTTCAAGAATTCTTATTTGTTCATTTTTTAAAGCTGTAAAATCTACATCTTTTCCTATACCTGTTTTTGGTGTACCATAAACCGGTATTATATTACCTGGATTATTAGGATCAGGTACAAAAAATGTTACCTGTGCAGTATATGTATAATTATTAGGTTGACTAGGATCAGGAATAACTTTTGTAAATTCAACTATTCCACCATCATTCACTGGATAAGAAGTTTTTGGTAAACCTCTCATAGCAATATCATCATTATTACCTGTAGTTTTAGCTCTAATATCTTCTGGTAAAAATGTATCTGGCATAAGAAATATTAATTTATTTTTACCCCACTCTTTAGTAAATAAATTACGACCTTCTTTATTACTTGTTGCACGAGCATTAATATATGATTGAGGAACTCTTATCTCAACAGCTGTCATTCCTTTTTCTCCAAAAGCAACATTAGGAGCTATTTTTATATCTAAATTTAAAGCATCATCTTTTGTTGCAAGTTTTGGATCTTGAAGCTGTCTTCTCAAATCATTATTAATTTGATTATATTGTTCTTCATAAAATTCACCATTTTCTTCATAAGATGTCATAAAAGCTTCTTTATCATGAAACCCTCCATATCTTGCTATTTTTAATTCTCCTTGTGACTTAGCATTATTAATAGCTTTAATTAAACTTAAAGCTTCTAAATTTGCAGTAGGTTCTGCAGGACTAAACTTCATTTCAAAAACTGCAGAAGCATAACTAGTACTTCTATCTGAGTAATCTTGATAATCTGGATCCATCCAAGAATTAGCTTTTTCAGCATAAGCAGATAACCAAGATTTTTTAGTATCTTCATTATTATAAACTTTAAGAACATCAAAAGCTATTTTATCTTTAACTGTTCCCAATTTATATGGTTTAATTTCAGTTTCTATAAACTCATCCATAGAACCTGTAAATCCTTCTTTTATTGCTCTTAAAGGATTTTGAATCTCTGAAAGATTCTTTTTTCCTGGCTTAAGGATAAATAAATTTTCAAGACCACCTGTCCAACTAATATTTTTTATTTTACTTTTACGCCAATCTTTATAAAGATTATTAATTTCTGAATCAGGATTATTATATAAAGTTGGATCAGCTTGAGCTTTTTCAAAAGCTATTAATCTTTGATTAATTATTCCATCTTTATCATCAATAGGTGTCCACTTTCCAGTATTTTTTCCTAAGAAAATTTTATTAACTTCATCTAAAGCAGTGTTAGTTCTTTTATAAACTAATCTTCCACCTTCTGCAGTAAGTTGATTTAATAAAGGATTATCTTTAATAGCTTCTGCTCTTTTATCCGCAAAATCAGATATAACTTTTCCTCTTGCTGTTTTATAAAAACTTGATAATAAACTAGTCCAATTATCTATAGTATGAGCAGCAGGTGTATTTAAAGAACCTTCTGTAAATGGAGAATTAATAGGATTATAAGTTCCATATTTTGCAGCTTTAACTAATTCTGGAATAAGATTTACAAAAGGAAGATTTTTATTTTGCGCTTTAAAAATACTTGTTGCAACTTTATTATTTTCATTTTGAAGATTCTTCATTCCTTCTTGAGCCTGTGTAGTTTCTTGAATATTTTTTTCAATTGCTCCAAGGTTTTCTAAATAAGCAGGATCACTAGTAATATTAGAAAAAGCTGTGCTATAAAAAGTACTATATTGACCTTTTCCAGAAGCTTTTATTTTACTAGGTCTAGAAAATTTTGAAAGTGCTTTATATACTATATCAGGATTTGATTTATATGCTTGTTCTACTTTAGTCATTGCTTCTGGATCTCCATTAAGAAATCCTTTAACTACTTTATTCCAATCTGATGGTTTTATACTTTTATCAGTTAAATAAAGGACTTGTCCTAATGTTCTTTGAATATCAGGTTTTTGTAATGCTTCAGCACTATTTTGATAATAATTTTTAAAATGAGTAAAAATAAAATCATTAGCACTAGCTTTATAATTTACACTTTCTTCATCTAATGCTTTAGATTTTGCAAGATTAGTTTTAGTAGCTAAATCTGGAACTAATTCACCTGTTTGTGCACCTGCTACTTTAGGAAGAAATGTAACATCTTCTGATCCTCCTCCTAAATATTCTCTAGCTAAACTTTTTCTTTGTTCTGTAGTAACACCTCCTTCAATTCCTGCTTTTTCTCTTTCGAGCCACGCTTCTTTCATAGCTTTTCTACCCGGCACATATTCAATAGGATTACCACTTTCATCATATTTTACATAACCTTCTTCCATTATAGCTTTTTGCTCATTGTAAGCTCTCTCACTTGCGGCTAATTGTTTAGCATCTACATCATAGCTAACCTCAGTAGTAAGATTAGCATAAGCAGAAGAAGCATTAATAGATTCTCTCTCCAACATTTGAAGACCCATCATCTTATCAAAATTAGAAAGATAAAGATTGATGTTATTCGCGTTAATATTCATATTGCTAAGAGTATTCTCAGCATTAGTATAAATATCTTTTACTTTATTAATAGATTCTACTTCATCTTTATAACCGCTTAATTGACGCAACCAATCATTTTCATCACCTTGGATTCCTTGTTCTGCAGCATTCTTCTCAGCCATTGTAAGTTTAGCTTGTGCTGCATCTGAATCTTCATCAGCTTGTTTTTTACCATCTTTTACTTGATTATTAATAGCAGTATAGAATTGCTCCATATAAGCTAAGCTTGCTTCTTCTTCACTATTATATTCTCCAATCTTAGCATTAACCCAAGCTTTTCTTGTATTATATGCTAATGCTTCAAAGTATTTTGTATACTTAGGATCACTTCCAAATACAGATAAAAAATGTTTTGCTAAAGGTTGGATCATTGCCTCACCATTTTTTATATGAGTTATATATCCAGGTGCTTTTGAAAAATCATCATACTTAATTTCAAATCCCATATCCTTTGCCCACTTCATCGCATCTTTTTGGAAATTTTGATAAGGAACATATTCTACATCTCCAAAATTTCTAGCATCTTCATCAGTAGCATTTTTAAATTCTTGAGCTTTATAATCGAGATATTGATCTCCACCTTCCCACCATCCACCACCACACTTTTCTGGATCAGTACAAAGTTTAAAAGCAGCTCCTCTTTCTTTTTGATTTCTATAATTACGAGTCCAGGTCATATCTTTAACTATATCCTGATCATCATATAATGCTTTAAAAACTTGTTGAGCTGAATCTACATTTTGCTGTAAAGAAAGATCTACTCCGGACATCTTATGGATATCCTGTTGAATCATCTTAAAAAAATTATCTCTATTACTTATATTTTTATCACGTAACATTGGCGAATTAAGCATTGTTCCGTAAACATTACTTAACTGTTTATGTGCCGCATCGTAACGACTTTGTTTTGTTTGAAGAATATTTCCAAGAAAATTTAGATCCGGTTGGAAAGGTTGGATCTGTGGAAGATAATCGGTTACACCTTGTATATAAGTTGCCATAATTTATGTTGTAAATTTATCCAAAAATATTATAAGTTTATTACACTTATAAAGTTTATTTAAAATATTATACTTCCTCTTGCTGAGCATATGGTCCAGCATTAAAGTTCATAGTAGTATTAAGATCTTTTAAGTATTGACTATTGTTACTAGCTGTAGTACCTCTATCTCCAGTCAATAACTTATAGATTGTAGCGTCATCTACACCTGGAAGTTTACTCTTAAGAGTATTAAATTGAGTAGCCATATCTGCTGGATTGTATTCTGGAGTAACTGGTTTACCATTAGTAAAACTAACAAGACCACCTTTTCTTGGATCAGTTTTATATTGATCGTAAACTAAGTTTAGATTAGCCGCATTAACAGCATTAGTAATTGCATCAATATATCCTTGTCTTATATTTTGACGAGCTAAAGCTTTACTATTATCAAACTGTTGATTAGCTATTGTATTCTTATCAAAAAGAGCTGTCTTTAAAGCAGCTTTCTGTTGAGCAGCTTGATTTAAAATTTGAGCTTTTTGCATCTCAAATTGATTCTGAACACCAACATTAAGATTATTATATTTTCCTAATACATCAGCAGCAGCAGCACCAGCTTGTCCAGTAACACCAGATAATCTAGATGATAAAGCTTGAGGACCTGCAAAGGTTGCAAGACTATTCATAGCCATAGCTGATTGCTCACCTATCTTTGCTAGTTCTCTTTCGGGACTATAAAAAGTAGGCTCCCCAGTAAAAGTACCCGGAGTAGCTTGCCAAGCCATATACTTTTTTAATCTTGCAGCATCACCAAGAGCACCTGCTATTTTAATTAAATCTTGTTTAAAAATAGGAGCTTCTCCAGATTGTGAAACATACTGAGGATCTTTTACAGTAACATCTTCTTCAATCTCTGTATCTTCCTCTGCAACTAATCCTTCTCCAATAATATCATCTCCAGCTATACCAGCTATTTCACCTGCAGTAGTATTAGTATATACTCCATCTGCTTTAGAAAAGTTTTGTTTTTCTTTACCTCCAAATTTTTCATCACTTGCTCCTAATTGATCTTGAATAAAAGGTTTTATAAGTTCTTTAGTTTCTTCATCTTTTATAGTACCCGCATCTCTATCTTTTAATAACTCGGTAAAGCCTATATAAGATAATTGTTGAATACCAACTTCTTTATTTCTAGCAGCTTTTTCTTGAGGAAGTGGTAGTCCCGCTTTTGCAAATGCTTCATCTAAAGTTTTATATGGAACATCTTTACACTTACTATTACTAAGTAATTTACCACTTTCAGTATCAAAACATTCATATACTTTTTTTAATTCTTCTTTGTTTACATTAAATAATTTAGCTGTTTTTAGATTTCTTTCATTAAGCTCAATAAACTTTTTAGCAAGTTCTTCTTCAGTCATGTTCTCAATATCAGCTCTTGTAAAACCAGGTTGCTTACCAAGATATCCTTGATCTTTACCAAATTCTTTATCTTTATCATATGCCTCTAACATTTTTTGTTTTAATGCTGCAGCTACTTTAGGATTAGAAAATCTATCTTTAATTAGCTTTATTTGTTGATCAAGTAATTCTTGATCATTTTTTGCATTAAGATATTTTCCTTTATTAACTTGATAATATTTACCATCTTTATCTTTAGTATAAACAGGCTTATCACCAGATTCAGCAAAAGCTTTATCTCTAGCTTTTATATAATCATTTTTTGTTTTATATTCTGGATTAGTTTGATCAATGATTATAGCATCTGCGGGTATGTTTTGTTTCTTAACTATTTTTTTAGTTTTAACAGTTCTAGTACCACCACTAGTTGTTTGAGTAGTACCTTGCGTATTAGTACCTGGTCGACCATATCCTATAATTCTCCCTTGAGCATTTATAATCTCAATCATATTAGTAGACGGATTATATCTATAAGCAACACCGCCTCTTCTAACAGCTCTTCCAAATTGAGCTTTAGGTAGTCCAACTTGTTTACCATATTTTGCTGTATCCTCTACTTCTTCTCCCTCTTCTTCAGGTTCAGCTTCAGTTTGAGTAAAGAACTCTTCAGGATTCATGTTCATCATATCAACATATGGCTGAGATATTTTTGGTATACCTTGAGGAAATCCTTTTAATGATTCTTGAGCTAAACCAAGCTTAGCCATCTTAAGACTAATATTAGCAAGCATCATCTCCGCTGTTTTCCTTTGCATTTTATCACTATCTGGATCTGCTAGAACTGCTCTATACTTATTCATATCCGGAAGCTTTTTGGCTATATCAGCTGGTACAACACCTTTCTTTAATTGCTTTTTATTTGTAATACCAAACTCATTTAAGATTTCAGAACCTTTTAAAGCCATCTCTCTAGCTGCTGAAAAAATAAAACTATCTTCTGGAAGATTAAGTTTTGTTCCATTATTATAATGTTTTTTTCCACCAATTTTATGACCACTTGGTAAACCTGATCCATCAAGATTAGCTACTACATATTCTCCTAATTCAGCTTCAAGATTAGGTTTTGCTTTACGATCTTCAGTTAAAGTATTACGAGTACTAATAGGCTTCTTAGAATTTTGAGCTAGAAGCGCTGGCCAATTTAAAGTTTTAGCATTAGAAGAACCTTTTACTTCCATACCCTCTGCTGCCTTTGGTAACTTTGGGTAACTTATTATTCTAACTTTTTTCATAATTATTCAAATATTTCTAATGTTCCACCCATAGCCATGAAGTTATTAATATCTTCTTCAGTCATATAAATATATTCTGCATCTTGACCTTGTCCACCATATTTACTTTGTTGTATTCCTGGATTAATATTAGCATCCATAAAAGATTGTATACCTGTAGTTTTAGCACCTTCTCTGTATGGATCAAACCTATGTTCATTAATAGTATTTTTACCTAGATCATATGGTTGATCTTTTACAAAAGTAGCATCAGCTCCTTGTAAACCAGCTAACATTGCTTGAGAAGCTTTACGCTGTTGAGCATTATTTAAAACACCAGTAAGACCTTGCATAATAGCTTCAGTAGCATAAGGATTAAAAATACTAGGTCCTCTTTCAGTGATTACCAATTTATCAGCTCTATTAACACCACCTGGAAAGAATCTTTTTAATCCTTGATTATTAAATCCTCCACCATATTTTTGATTTGGCATAACAGCATTTTCTTCTGCTGCTTGTTCTAAAGAAGGATCAATATTAAAATTTAAAGGTTCATCAGCTGCAGTACTTACTGGATAAGGATTATATACTGTTGGAACAGTAGAAGCTGCATTACTTAAACCTAAAAAATTAGGTCTTTTTGCTGCTTCTATTTTTTGTAATTTTTTTTCTATTTCTCTTTTTTGTTGTTCTTTTTCTGCTTTTAGTTTCCATCCTGGACCTAAATATTCTGCTGTATTCCAAGAAGCATCATATACTGGTTCTTGTTTTGGGAATACTGAATAATCTATAGTAACAGGTAAATCATAATCAGCAGAATTTTTTTCACGACCTGAAATACTTGAACTACTTCCGCTATCAGCACCAGGTCTTTTAGTAATTTTAAGTTTTTTTACACGAGGACCTAATCCTAATGCATCACGTAATAAACCTTTCTTTTCTGAATACTCAAGATCAAATCCCATATCAGCATATTCTTTTTTCATTGCTGCTTGTTGCTCTGGAGTAAGATTACTCATATTAGGATATCCTGTTCCTTGATTTATATTTGAAAATATAGGATTTGAACTATTTCCTCTAACTCTAAAATTATATCTATAACCTCCATATCCATCAGATCCAATACCTCTTCTAGATACTGGATAAAGATTTCCAGCTTGTGTTCCTTGATTAATATCACTCATTTTAATGATATTTTCTTTAACACCCATAGCTACTAAATCATCATAAGACATATCTTTATTTAAAGCTACACCCATTTTTTCTTCTAGTGCACTTCTTAATTTTGATTGTCTATCTTTTTGTTCCCACTCATCAGCCCATGTCCATTCACCTCCTGGTGCGTATGACGGATATCCACCATAAGCAAATCCACCGGGACTATTCCAATCAAAGTTTCCTGCACTTGGATTAACTTCAACTTCAGTTCCTTTATAAGGTGTTTCTGTAGAAACATTAGGACCTGTGCCTGTATATTGATCACTTACTATTTTTTCTTTTTCTTGTGGTTTATCAAAAACATTACCCAATGGTTCAGAAATATCTAAACCAAGTTGTGGTATACCTGATTTTAAACCAGCCATTGAATCATCTGCCATAGTTTGATAAACATTCATCTTTTTTTGTATATAAGGATCTTTCTCATATACTGGTTTTGCTTGATCAAAATATCCACCTTCATTAAAATAGTTTTTTATCCGCGGCATCATCTGTTGTTTTACCTTTTGAGCTTCTTCTCTAGCAATAGCTTTCATAGCATTACTTTGTAAAAATTTCAAAAGATTATTTTTTTTATTTCCTATTTGAGCATCTATAGAATTCATATCTTGAGGAGCACTAGAACTAGGTCCTCCTGTTTCATATTTAGATTCCCAAGGAAATCCACTAAAGAAATATTCAGCAGTAGGTTGTTGTGGAAAAGCTATTCCATTTGTCATACCACCTCTCATATACTGAGGTTGAAAAGGATAACCACTAAAGAACATATCCGCAGGTGGTTGTTGTGGATATGCCTCTGCAGGTGACATCCCACCTTGACGATAGAATCCTACAGGACTATTAGGTACAAAACCTCTAGCATAAAACTCAGCAGCGGTTGGTTGTTGAGGAAATGCAATTTCTTTATCAGTTAACTTTTTCATATTAGTATTATTTGTTGACCCACCTTCTGCAAAAGGCTTGTAATATTTTTTACCCTTTGGACCAAATAGCGTCTCATTTCTTTTAAACAACTCGTTGATACTTGATTGTATATTTTTGTTTGTAAATTTACTATTTATTTTTAATTTTTTTGAGCCACCTTTTTTCATATAATCTTCTTCATTAAAATTTAAATCTTTAAATCCACCACCGTATTTTTCTTCTTGTAAAGCTTCAGCACCTAATACTCCAGCTCCTATTGTTGTTGGAATTAATCCAGGAGCTTCATTCATTAATCTTGCTAATTCTTTATATTTCCAAGGAGGTGTAAATTTTAAAAGTCTAGTTCCTTCTTTAAAATTTTTACCAGTAGAACTTAATTGAGTAAGAGCATCTAATCTAGCTTTAGCAAGCATCCAAGGAGTTATTGTTTGATAATCATCTTTAATAATACCTCTATTTAATAGTCTATTTCTAAGTTCTTCTTCAAAAGGATAAGCTTCATTTGTTAAACTTCTACCACCAGCATTTTCAAAATAATCTAAATCACCTTTTGATTGACGTGTAAGAGCTAGTCGCCAAGCTTTATCTGCAAGATTTTTAGATTTTATCATTTCTAATAAATCATAATCTATTGGCATTTTTCCTTTTTGAATACTATGTCCTATTTCATGACGAGCTACACCTTTATTTGTTTCAAATCCACTTCCAAGTGCAATAGTTCCTGGTTCAAAATTTGGATTAAGAAAGTCTCCATATTGATCATCAAGATTAGTAATAGTACTATTTATAGGAAATAAATCAGGTGGTGCTTCAACATTTTTTATATCAAAAACTTGTTTTCTACTAAAATGAGCATTTTGATTAGGCATAAAATGCTCAACCATAGCTTTATTTTTTAAAATTTTTGGATCTGTTTCTGAAATTGTAGCCAGAGCTCTAGCCTGATTATATTCAGTTGCTGCATTTATTTCATTTATTCTTGTTTGTACTAACCAATCTAATTGTCTATCATTTAAAGTAGGGTCTGCTTTTGCAAATTGATTCTTTAATCTTTTTTGACCTTCTGGAGATAACAATCTATTTACAAATTTTTCACCTTCTTTACGTATTGTATTATCAGCAGTTTTTATACTTTTAACTAAATTTTTAACATCATATCCTTTTTTAAATATTGCTCCTGCTGGAATAATATCCGCAATATCTAATACTTCATCTAATCCTTCTCCATAATTTACTCCTGTTAGTGGATTAATTCCTGAGAATCCTTGACCACTTCCTAAAGAATAATCTAATGCAGCAATACCAGATCCTAAAATATCAGCACCTGTTTGATATAAACCTTCAAGTGTTCCTATTGGATCAGATACTCTTCTTTGAATTGCAGATAAAGGACTTGTTTCATAAATAAAACGTGCTAAACCTGATGCGGCACCTAACAAAGATTCATCCTCATTTTTTTTATAATAATCTTTTCCAAAACCTGCTTTACTTCTAATACTTCTACCTATAGAACCAGAATCAGTTATAAGTCTTTTTTCTTCTTTAGTAAGACTATCCCAATTAGGGTATCTTTGAGAACCACTTCTTTGCCACTGTGGAGTTCCATAACCAATTCCTGGATCAATATCTTCTTCTCCATAAGCTGGTCTAAAAGAGTTTCTATCTACAGAAGGACTTGTCTCTAATACATAAGCTAATTCTTCTGGAGTCAATACTGCATTAGTTGCTGTTGAAGTAACTGTAGCTTCAGGTAACATGTTTGGTGCTTCAAATACATCACCTACTTGTCTATAAAGATTAGCATAATATTTTCTATATTCATCACTATCTGTATTTAAAGTTTTAACTCCTTCTGGTGTATCTACTTGAACATATGTACCAGACTCTGATTGCATACCCTTTTGAGCAATAGGAATAAATCCACCTCTTTTTTGTTTAGAAATATATCTCATTCTCTGAAGCTCTGGATCATAAACAAGATCAAAATTATTATAGGATTCCGGATTAAGATAATGTTGATTAGCTTCCATCCATGCTGTACTACCTGGAGCAACTCCTTCTCCTGGTTGATAATTTTTAAGCCAAACACCAGTATTAGGATTAACACTAAATCCATGATACGAATCATCATATTCATTAAGTGTCCAATCGGGATTGTTTTTTAAAGCCTCTTCAAAATTACTAGGTTTACCTAAAGCATCCCACATCCCGTAATGATCATACTGATTAGGATCTCCATAAGTCCAATCTTCACGAGCTTGTCTATTCTCAGGAGCAGTAATATTATATGCTAAAAAAGCTTCCCAATCTTCTGGTGGAGTAGGACCTCCTAACTGTCTTTTCATTGGATATTCTGTAACACTAGAACCTGGAAAAAAATACTCTGCTCCTGGATACATCATCTGTGTATTACCTAGATTATCTTTTCCACGTAAAGGATAAGAAATTCCTTCCATAGTAATTGGAGTCCCAAATTGATTACCTAAAATCTTAGTAATCTGTCCAGTATATTTATATTGGCCATCCTGAGAAACAATAGCGTCTTTAGGCTTAGCAAGTTTCTTAGCCGTAGATTTAACTTTTAACTCTTTACTATTATAGCCCATTATCGTGGTGAATATAAGTTTTTATTTGTAGCTACCATAAATAGCATCTTTCTATTTCCGCTAATATTTCTACGTAAAAATACATAATTAGAATAGTGTCTAAACTTCTTCCGCTCTAATTCATTTTTATTATAGTTCAAATTATTAGGATTTAAAGTTCTAATATAACCATTTACAGCGGTATTCCAAATTAATCTTTCAGCAAAAGTACCAACCATTGATATCGGAGGATAAGGAGATCCAATAGGAAACTCTCCTCTCGAGTCAGTAATATCCCAGAATTGATTAAACCTAAATTTATTCTCCTCTTTAGAAAAAAGTATCTGAATATTATTAGGAGTTATCTGTGGATACTGAATAATCAATGGAGCATTATTCTTTGGAGTAAGATTAAGTTTTAATAAACCGGAACACTGCTCAGTATTATAAATCACAGCATCATCAAAGTTGAAATCTAAAACATGGAATCTATCATAACAATTATCACCGTATCTAAATACTTCCATCATATACTCAATACTGCGCAATGTATTTATTGTTACACCAGTATTCACAACATACTCAATCTCAAAAGGAAAGTTATCACCATAATAGTTACAATACAAATCACAACGCTTATTGTGTATCCACATTCCATTAGCAAAGTTCGGATCGGTAGTAGTATTCTTTATAGAGATGAAGGTGTTCTTACCAGGGATAAAGAGATTAGGATGCCAATCGTGCCAACTAACCCAACTCTCAGTTTTAATATCATAAGACACAGTCCATGAAGCATCCTCAAAATAAGTAGGATCACCAAGCTTAACAGGAAGAAACTGATTAACCAAGAAGTTGTCCTTGTCCACATATGTTAAAGTAGTGCCATCAGGAAGATCTCGCTTCTTGACAAAATCTCTCTTGGTAAAATATACTATCATCGACTCATTGTCATAGACCGATTGACACCCGATACCAATCACTGGGTTATCTATTAATTCAAAGTTAGGAAACTCTAGTACTAGTTGATATGGAAGGTAAGCTGCAAACCACCACTTAAGATCTTTCAGTGTTATCTCTTCTATACCATTCTGCATCTTAAATATCTTACCTTGATTCTGGGATACCCAAAAAATACCAGCTGGGGTATTACTTATACTTAATCCATCTTGACAAGATCCATACTCATATGGTCTATCTGAGCTAACTATGTTTTGTTGTGGTTGTGAAAATAATCCACCATCCCCTATTGTAAGTTTTGTTCCCGCATCAGTTTGAAGTTGATCTACTCCTAAGAACTGAACAGGACTCTCATTGTAAAAGAATATCATCACCCCATTTTTATTAATAGGCTTGATAGATACTGGTCTAGATAAAAACTTCTTGTAATTGTTTACAAGGAAGAATAGCCAGTTATCTCTTTTACTTTCTAGTTGTGCCGGTAATGAATAAATAATTTGATTAGGATCATAAACATAACAGTTCTCTGCTATTTCCGCATTATAATCTCGAGGTTGAGTATTACCCCAAGAAATATAATTTATATAGCTACTAGCTATACTTAAGCTTCTATCGTATTTAAAGTAATTACCGGACTTAATAATATTAGTGTCAAATATTGTTTTAACATCTAAAATTGGATAATGCTTTTGTGTATCTAATTCTCCCCAATCACGAAGAGCAATATTGATATCAGTCTCTACATAGAAGTCTCTGATCCCTGAATTAAAAAGATAGAAGTAACTATAGGCTACACCAAATCTTAATTTTGCTCCTAATGGACCAGTAAATATTCCACAACTAGGACCATCAAGATTATATAACCCACTAGGTAATGCTGCAGCAAAATTAAAAGTTCCTGCCATAAGTTGATCAATAAGTCCTGTAAAGAAATTTGACATCTCATATTTTTGACTATCTAACCAATAACGAGGAAATGGTAACATTCGATGAGCAAGATAATTATATTCAAATCCATCTGGCTCATCATATAACCACTCATAGAAAAAGAAGAAAGTATTTTTTTCTGTATATCGACCTATATAAATATCACCATTAAATAATTGATTACTAGTTAATCTTCCCGTTACAACTGTAGGATCATATACTACAGGACAAACTGAAACTGGAACTTGTATAATAGAATCTATTTGGCCATATTGATTTCTTATTCTTTGTTTATATCCTACATAAAAACAAGATGAATTAGTTTTAAAAGATGATTTAGTAGGATCTTTTAATACATCAACACCATTTGTTATATCATCTGTATCACTAAGATCAGCAACATCACTTGCTTTTTGTCTTGTATTATCTCCAGTTGGAAATGGAAAATCACCATTAATTTCTATACTAACATGTGTAGTTCGATATAAATTATTAATAGTAAAATCAGATGAGAAATCTGTTAATTGAGGACCAGTATATTGTTGATTTAAAATTTGTTTTCTTCTACTATTAGGTCCTGGAGGAGGTACTGCAAAATCATATAAACAATGAGAATTATATTTAAGAGCATAATCTCTAAATCTTATCATAGCTCGTATAAGATCTAAAGTAACATCTGCTGATTGAGTAATATTATAAATAGTTTGAAAGGCTCCTTGAGCAAATGCTAATATACCATTTTGATAATCTAAATCACCAAAATCAGTTTCATATTCTCTATATGGAGAATCTGATAAAAAATTAGCAAAAGCTGGTATTGTAGCTGTACTAACTCCTGAATTAAATATAAAATTTGAAGATTGACCAATTAAGTTAGCAACAAAAGTTGCAGCTGTAGCACCTAGAGTTGTACTATTAGCTGTATCAACAGCTGCTTGATAAGTTGCTGCTGCAGTTCTACCTGCTGTCCAAATTGGTACTAAAAGTGGTTGAAGTAAATCAGAAAGTCCTGCTGTTGCTACTTCTACTCCTCCTGTTACTACTCCTGGTATATTACCACCTTTCCATGTGTATCTTCTTTCACCATTTGTTTTCTTTGTTCCAAGAGCAATACCTAATACAGTTGATAATACTATACCATTATTAGAAAGTAATTTAAGCTTAGGATGTTTTTCAGAAAACTCAAATTTACCTAAAGCAGTTCCTCTAAACTCTTCATATATTTTTAATTCTTTACCTGAAAGATAAGGTTTAAAAAAGTTTGTATCTGGAGAGTGAAAAGAAAAAATATCTTTTCTAAAAGTTTGTTGAGCATTATAATCAACTTCACCACCTGCTCCAAAAAGACAAGGAGTATTTCTAGTTTTTGTAGTTGAAAGAAAAGGATCTGGTCTAACATCATTATATGGATAGTTAGGATATAATCCTAATCTAGAACCGGGATAAGTGAAATTTTCTATTTGGTATTCGCCCATATTATTGATGATACCTTTCGCCAACACGCTGCGATTCCCCTGCCGAGTACCACGAAGAATCTCGAAACCAATAATACCACTAATAGTATTTCCATCGTTATCTTTAGGTTGTATAATGTTTTCAAACTTTACTCCCATAATTCTAATAGCAGCCTCACCATTAAAATAAGGAGAGTTAGTATTAAAATGATTAGCACTACCATCTGAAAAAGTGTTAGATGCATCATTTATAAAATTATCTGGAAATCTATGATGTCTAATTTTTTCTCCACATAAATCATAATCATCAATTTGAGTACCACTATAAGGAATAATTGGTACAGGTACTACTGGACAAGATGAACTAGGATTTAAAGATGACCAACAATGTGCACTTGCATTCCACATATCAGGATTATTATCCGGATACTCTTCTGTAGATTCCCAATAACCCATATATCCACTAGCTACTTCTACTCCACCATCAGAAAGTACAGTAGGTGTAAAAGGTAATTCATGAGTAGCTGTATTTTGTACTAACCATGTAAAATTAAATCCAGCCTCATCTGGTAAAGCATCTGTATTTTGAATTGCTGTTTCATCATAACCTAATGTAGCAAAATTTAAATGAGGTCTACCAGGAATATGATAAGAGGAAGATTTATCTCCTGTATCATAAACCCATCTAATAAAAAATGAATAAACTTCATCTCTCATGTAACCAGTATTAGATCCACCATTTACATAATAAGAAGCAGGATATTCTACAGCTGTCCACTTAGTTACAATTTGATTAGCTAAAGGTTGATAGTTAAAATCAAATTTACTTCTTGGACCAACTCTTAACAAATAATCACTAGCATTAAATATTCCATCACTTTTTTCATAAACAATAGATCTTAAAGAAACATCTGATAAAGGAACTATTGGCCATGTATCTCTTATAGCATCTAAAGTAATTAAATTTTGTCGAGTACTATAAGTACCAACTTTTCTTGCTACTGTTTGCTGATTAATTATTGATATAAGTACAAGTTCAAATTCTTCAAAATTTACTCTATCAATAGATTCAACTATTATATCAATTGATCCCGCAATATTATCATGTTCAAATAAAGGTTGCTGATTAGAAGGCATAAAATAATCAGTTAACTTTTGACCGTTTACTGAATAAGCTATTGAAACTATATAAGTTCCATTAAGTAAACTTCCTCCACCAGCTCCTTTTGAAACTTTTACACAAGGAGGAGTCATTAAAGAAGCTAATCTTATTTTATCACAATTTAAATCTGGAGTATCTACACATGTGATACAACCAATAGGATCATAACCTGAAGGTGCTGTAGCAATATTAACACCTAACTCATCGGTACAAATTTGAATATAAGGAATATCATTGATATCTAATATCCTATCTGGATTTAAAGAATCAGCCCAATATAATTTATAAGAACAATCTGAAGTATATCTTGAGACTCCTTTAATGAGATTAGCTCTATTAAAATTTAAGCATTTATCATTAACAATTTTTCTATATTCACATGTGCTCTCTTTAAAGAATCCGATCTCCGAATCCACATCATCTGTAGAATATATTGCCCATTCATCAGCTGTAAGATGTACTACACCAATAATAGGATAAGGAGCTTTATTACAAAAAAGATTTCCTGGTTCATTACCTATCTTTCCAATATCTCCTGTTACAGAATTTGTAATAGCATTTCTAGCATGGGTCCACGAATTAGGATCTAAGTTAGAACTTGCAGTATCCTCATTTAAACTTTTATTAAGTTGTTTAGGATCTTGAGACGAGGTATTTTGATAGTTATTTGCCATTATACACTTCTGCTAAATGTTCGATAATCATTTCTAAATTGAGGAAAACTCTTAAACATGTCATAGTACTTAGCATATTGAGCTCTTCTATTCATTTCCCAAACTTGTCTAAACTCTGAAAAATTAGGAGTATTAACAATAGATAATGCAGAATTTCTAGCAGCTCTATATCTTTGCTCAATAAGCTGTAATTTATTCATAGCTCTTTCATCATCATTCATAATAAGGTTCTCAACAATTCTTTGCTTTAAACCATATTCATAATACTCATTGAGCATGTCATGATCTGGAACAAGTAAATTCCCATCATCATCTTCTAACATCCCTTGATAATTGATATATACTTTTCCGCAATCAAAACTTGTATAAAGATAATTATCTTTTATCCAAGCTTTTTCTGGAGTGTTCCAATATAAATTAGGACAATCACAATCAATAGACTGAGCATTATTTATAATTCTTATTTGAAATAATCTTTTATATGTTCTAGTTTCACCACTATTTACAATTTGAACAAGTTCATATTTTTCATTTTTGCAATTAAGAAAAACTCTAGGTTTTATACAAGGATCACCATAATATCCTGAAGGATTTGTAGTATTTAATCCTGCGCTACAAGCAGCAGGTGTAACACAACTACAACTTGAAACAACCTGTTGGCAAGTAGAACAATTTACAGGACCATTAGTACAAGGATTAGGATTAGGATTTGTTTCTTGATAAGGAGTAATAAAAGGTCTCTCTTCAATCCATGTTCCTTGAGGTGTTCCTTGATTAACTGTAAACTCATCACAAATTAAAGCAAAGTTTAAAACATAAAAGTCATCAGGTAATTTTACTCTTCCTTTTTCTACTTCTAATATTGCTTCTTTAGTTTGAAATATCCTTAATCCTAAATCGTAATTTATTCTTTTAGCAACTTTAATTAGTTGTTGATTTAATATGAAACCTTCTAAATTGAGTGTTTCAAAATCAGATTGAACCTCTGAAATAAGTTGATCAAAGGTTTTATATTTAAGTGTATAATTATAACTCATTATCTAAAAATATTTTGGCTATCATCAGCCCCATCAGCAGGGATTTGACCAGCAGTTAAAAGTTCTTTTATCGCGTATTGCTCAATCTCAGAAAAAAGAAAATCTGGAATTCTAAAAAAAGTATCTTGAATTAAAGTACAAGGTTCAGCATCTGCTTTAAGATAACTAACATCACCATCAAATAAAGCTTCAATTCTAACAGCATCCCAATCTATATTTGGAAAATAAAGATGACCATCTATATACCAAAAATATTTACTCTTATTATATTTAAAATTTGTACTATTAGATAATGAAACATATGTACTTGGATAAGTAGAAATCATTTCTATAGATGAATCAATAGAAGTAACATTTCTAATTAAAGGACCATAAGAACCTTCTAATGGTGGTGGTATCTTTTCCTTTGTTCGCATAATTCTACACTTAGATTTTATACCACTACAACAAGCTTCTACCTTATCAATTTCAATAAGCTCAACACAAGGAAGAACTTCAAAGAGTGATTGATATTTCATAATTTGTTTTAAATCATCTTGACGCTTCAATAAAGTTTTACTGTATTTCAAGATAATACTATAGATAAAACGATCAGTTAAAAAAGGATCTTCTTTAACCGCTTTGAGTACATTGCGCACTCTAGATATACTGTCGCCTATTGTAGTTGCCATATTAATCTAAATCAAATTCATTATAATTTTTTGAATATTCCATCTTTTTAGAAACTTTAAACTTTCTACTTTGATGCTTAAAGAAAGAAGATACTTTTGCAAAATTATCTACAACAATATAGTTAGGCCATTCCTCTCTATAAACTTCAGAAAGTTTTAATTTAAATTTTCTTGAAGCTTTAAAAGTCCACAACTTTCGATGAGTGTAATGATACTTACTTGCAAAATTGGTATAAAATATTTTAGCAAGATAACCATCAGAAGCTAAATTCCTATTTACTACACATTGACCAAGCTCTGTAGATTTTTTAAAATCAATATTTAATTTATTAGGACTCTTACATGATCCAACAAAAACATAACCTAAACCTTCTGGAAATTCAACACCATCTCTGTTTTCAATTACTCCCATCCAAAGTTTTTCATTAAAATTATCTATTATAGCAGTAAACTCTACACGTGTAAGATTAGAATATTCAGGATATTTTTTTATAAAATTATCAAAAAACTTTTCAGTTAAAAACTTGTGACGACTAGCTCTAAATCGTGGACCCTTTTTATTTGGTGGATTGAAGATTCTCATAACTATAGAAATATAAGAAAAATTTTTGAAAGTTTAAAGATAAAGATTTAAAGTTTATAAAACACAAAAGGCTCAGGAAATCCCGAGCCCCTTGCTGTCAGCCACAGTAAACCAACTTAACCATGACATTTTTATGCGCAAGGTGATACAATCGCAGTAATAGTTACTAATGGATCACTTACTTGAACAGTGCCTGTGGAAGCACAAATGGTATTTGGAGGACCTGGTACAATATTAATAGGTCCTACTAATGCACCAGTACAATCAAAATATTGATAAGTTTGAGCATCAGTATCAGTGTTATCTATTTCATAAGTAGTACAATCACATAGACAACTATCTGTTCCACCTGTTATAGTAAACTCTGCATTTATAGGAGAAGTTGCTGCATCTACACATACTTGAATAGAATCACCTAATGCAACTGCTGGTATATTGACAACAGTAGATGTACAATCTGTAATTACAAAAGGAGCACAAGGTCCTCCTGGTGCAACTGGATTATCACATAAAAAATTATAATTTAAACATTGATAATTTGTAGGTGCAACAATTGCTACCCAAGATACTCTTCCAGCAAGTGAACTTGCTTCTTCACAACAAGGTTGTACATATCCATAATAAATATCTGGTGTACAATCTTCAGGATTAACTACAAGTAAAATAGTTTCAGAACAAGCAACACCAATACCTAGTGTACAGTTTACAATTACAGTAGTAAATGGACCTAGAGGATTATTTTTTGAATAAACAACTCTATGACATCCATCAGCATATTGAGATGTAAAATTAATTGTGAGTATAGCATTAGCAGACATAATATTAGTTTAATGTTGTTATAATTAATGAAACTGATCTACAACTTTCTTTACCAGAAATGGTATATGTTACATATACATAGTAAGGAGTATTAGGAGTAAGACCTGTAATAGTATATGTAGGTGATGTATTAGCAGTAATTGGTCCAGAGTTACTCCAGCTCATTCCAGCTACAGTAGTATAGTATACAGTATATGAACTAACTAAAGGAACAGGTGTCCATACTACATTAATTGTAGAGCTAGTTACAGCTGTTGATTTTAATCCATAGATATACGGAAGATCAAAATCACAAGAGCCATATATTGTTGCAACTAATTTTTGTAGGGTATCACAAAGTCTTTCTCCTTGAAGAACAGAAAAAGTTAAATCATCTGCATCTGTTATATATACATAAGAATCATTATTATGAATAATACAACAATCACTAAAAGTCTCAGCACAAGGTTCTGGATTAGGACAAGGTGGTAGACAATTTAAATTAGTTGTTAAAGCTACATCTTCACATCCACAAAGACTAGTTACACATTTACATTTTACACAATTGCTCATAATTTTTTATTTTATATAAATCCTATTGAACCACTAACAGCTGTTGGAGGAGTACAAGGAGCTAATGGAGTTGCTAATAATACCCATGGACAATCATATGTACTAGTTCCAGTAGTAACTGTTACTAAAACTCTATAACTTGTACCAGAAGTTAAACCAGTAAAAGATCCAGTAATTGCTGTAGGGCCTACAAGGAATATTGAATTATTTTGTAATAAAGTTATTCCAGCAGCATCATATAACTTAACATCATATGTAGCAGATCCAGTAGGTACTGTACCAGTATAATTAATTTCTGTATAAGTTGGAGTATAAATAATAGTAGGACAATTAGTACTATTTAAAATATGATTTAAATAATATTGACAAGTTTGACCTAATGATACATTAGTTAAACATAAAGTTGCAGTAATAGTAAGATTATCTAATATATTAAGACCAGTTGTATCATAAGATAATCCACCTGGAGTATTCAAATTACCAATAACATTTCCTGTTCTAACTATAAAATTACCACTCTGATCAGAAATAGTAAAAGTTGTAACACCTGGAGCACACTCTAAAAATCCTAATGGTATAACACCATTAAAAGTAATATGTAAAGTTGTAGCACTTAAATAAGAAGACATTGTAACTTGAATATCTTGACATCCTTCATTACAACAAGTAAGTTTAATATTAGTTACAGCAGCTCTTAAATCACATATAGTTAACCAAAGATTAGTTATAGATTGAGATAAATTAGAAACTGTATTGTTCCACCCAAGAATAGTTCCCATTACTCCAGGACCACTTAATTGAGGTTGATTATTAAGGTCTGGACATTGAGCTGAAATAGCAGTTAATATTTGACTTGGATTTCCTGTAGCTCCTTGTAAATTACAAAAAGCTGTTTCAAGAGCTTGAAGAATAATTTCAATTGAAATAGGAGTTGTACTAGTAATAACACAAGCAGGAACAAAAGATGGAAGTACAAGTACAGGATCAGGTTCATTTTCTAAAGCTGTGATTCTAATTCCGTAATTTTGTAAAGTTTGATTAATAATCGTTATTTGATTAAGTAATCCACAAATCTTATTTCCTATTGCTTGAATATAATCTACAAGTTGCATCGTAGTAACAGTATCCCCAGTTCCATTAGTATAATAAAAACATGGAGCAATTGGAACTATACAATCTGGACAATTTATTGGACTTCTTGTTGGTGATGTAGTATTTTCAAGAGCACATACTTTAGTTATGATAAGTTGAAGAAGAGCATGAAAATCTGCTGGTCCACAATTATTAGGATCAAAACAATCTAAATCAAGAGTAGAAATATCAAGTTGACGTAATACTTCACAAAGTTCAGTTGCAAGTTTAAAAGTAACATCACTTATAGAGTCTCCTTTACACAATTTAATACAAGGAATATCCGGACCTTGCCAGATTACACAATTTGATGATATTGGATTGCAGCCTTGGTTGTCAATATTTAGAGGTTTCATCTTAATTTCTTTATATTAATATACAAAATATTTTAATCATTAACAATTTATTTAGAGCACTCGGGACTACTGCAATCTCCAATATTTGCTACAGTACCTGTTCCAGATATAATTGTAACTGTGTTTTCAATAGCACAAATATATGTAGGATTTAATACTGTTTGTTCAACATAGTCATTATCACAATTATAATAAGAAATATAAACTCCAAATTTTGATGGCTCAATTGCATAACAAAAACAACTAATAACACAATCGGTATTTGTTGTACAAGGTGTTTCTGAATTTATAATTAAAAACTGAGAATTAACTGGAGCACAAACTGGTTCAATAGCAGATTGAGAACAAACATATTCTGTAGTATTTTCTGCAACTGTTATTGTTGTAGCACAACCTTCACAATCTATATATCTAAAAGTTATTGTATTTACAATAGCTTGAATGGAATAACAAGTACAAACAATTGGACCGGGTATAATAAAATTAGGATCTAAAATTGATTTAAGATCTAATAAATCTTTTTTAATTTCCCACTTAGCCATATCATGATCACAACAAATTGTTACACCATATCTATTAATAGCCATTTCATCAAACACTTGTTCGGCAAAATTACAACTTATCTTTTCAGTATATTGAGTAGAACATCCGGGTGTATTATAACCAGGTTTAACCATTCTACTTCTAAGTTGTACTGGAGTTGGGAGTGGAGTTGGATTACATTCTGCACAAGTAGTAAAAGATTCTAAAATAGGTGAAGGTAATAAGTTTACTCCTGGACACTCAATACTTAAAGTTACAATGTAGCAAATATCAGGACATCCTTGTAAAGTAACAATTAAACCTTCATAATCTACCACCGAAGGATCATTTGTTACAAAGAAATTATTTGAATCTGAACAATCTGTTAATGTATAACAATTAGGCGCTATTCCTAAACATTCATCACAAGTTGGAAAAGGTGTAGAAACATTTAAAAGTGTAATAGCTTCTCCACAATCTGGTGATTCTGATATTACAAAACATCTACATTGATCTAGTACTGGAAAATTTACACAAGGAAAATTATCGGTACAATTTGTACAATCTGTATAAAGAGTTCCCCCAGAAAGATTTATAAAACCTACATAAGATCCTCCTATTTGTAGTTCTTTTTCTACATACCAACACTTGTTTCCAAGAGCTGGAATACTAACTACTGATCCTTGATATGATCCAAAATTGTTTTGAATAGTAATAATATCTAAAGGATCACAACAATTTGTAAGAGTAAATTCTTGATTACCTTGATCTAAAGGATCTATAAAAATTGGTATTCCATTACCTATACCACCAGGTAACGCTGGGATATCTTCTGGACATATTTTTATAGTTTGTCCTATATAAGCTGAAAGATCATTAGTAACATAAAGAGTTTGAACTGGAGAATCTGGATCACAATCTGCAGCTTCTAATGCAAAACAAACTTCTTGATAGTTAGTCCAAATTGCATAAGTTGTTTTAGTTGTAGATACTTCTGATAATACTCCTGTAAAAGAACCATCAAAAGTTTGATATACATTTACTGCACTTGCAAAAAAACCTTGATTTACTAAATAAAAGTGTTCAGCAAAAATAGCTGGAGATCCTGGATTCAAATTAGTTACTATTAACCAAGTAAGTCCACCATCTATTGATTTAAGTCTATTATCTTCAGCACCTGTTGCCCATAAATTTAAATCATCAGTCCATGTTAAATGTATACCAGATTTAGCCCAAACCCATTTTTGAGTAAAAGTTAAACCTCCATTAACTGATACATATATATAAAAAATTCCTAGAGCAACAATAGTTTGTTGATTAGTTGAAATATGAATACCAGTAATAGAATTACTTGGTGTTCCACTTATAGGTGATGTTGAATTAAGATGAGTCCAACTTAAACCACCGTTAGTTGTTTTATAAACATTATCGTCAATAGTTCCTACAACACCTACTAAAGGACTAATAAAGTGAATTGAAGTTAAATCTTCACTTGGTATTTGTGTAGTAACATTAAAAGTAAGACCACCATCAGTACTCTTTAATACAATCCCATTTGGACCACATATAAAAATATTATTTATATCTACTACACTTACTTCTTGCCAAACATCAACAGCTGGAGATAATGAAAGACTAGTATAATTTCCAGCTGGTTTTGTCCAAGTAACTCCAGCATTATAAGAAACATAAATACCTAATTCTTTACCACCACCTGTACAACTTAAAGTTACTACACCAACAACAAAAACAATATCTGCGTTACTTGGAACAGTTTCAACATCTAAAAGAGTAACATTACAAGCTTCTGGAAATGTATTTGAAACACTTACATCTATCCAAGAACCTGTAAGATTATCTAATCTTCTTACTGAAGCATCATTACCAACCGCATATGTTTTTGATTGAATAGCCATTGTTTATGGTTTTTGTGGTGGAGTATAACTAACATTAACATTAGTTGGTTGTGTATTTGTAGGTTGAACTGTTTTGATCTTAAGCTCATAAGCTCCTATACATCTTGTACAAACAGTTGCACCATTTGAGGCTTTTACAATTTTAGCTCCAGCGCAGCCTACACATGGAGTTTTACAATTAGGACACTGCATATTTGTTGGTTTTAATTATTTATCTGCAAGAATAACAATCCATTTTATCTAAAAGTTTTACCGCATAATTATAAAGCTGCATTCCTTTTGTAGGCTCATGACAAAATTCTACTTTTGCTTTAGCCGCATCTAAATACATCTTTATCATTCTCAAAGAATTAAGTTTATCTTTTACTTCAACTGGTGGATCACAAGCTGCAACATCAAGATCACAAAGAAGACCGTTATATTTATTTAAAGCAGATGTTATACGCAAATGATTATACTCTACATAAACTAAATCATTTGGTGAAACACTATATCTAATAATGTAAATCCCATCCGGAAGATCTACATAAGTAGTTCCACACCCAGTAGATTGAACTCCAAGATCACAAGCTGTTAAGTTAAGTGTAAATCCAGGTTGAAAGCTTTGTTCTGTAAAATTAGCAGGAGTAGAGAATCCCGGTAAAGTTATCTGTAATAAAGGACACTTTACAAGAATTTGACTATTATAAACACTAGTATCAATAAGTCTTAAAATTGACTTATTCATTGTATCTGGTGCTTCAAGACTTAATACATGTTGACTCATTGCTAATTATATTAATGTGATTATAAAAAAAGAGGAGAAGAAGTTACCCTCCTTCTCCCTTTTTTTTCTAGTTAAGTACTAGTAATTATAGTATTACTGGTTGAATTGGAGGAACAGTACATTCACCACAAGAAAATTCTTCAATTCCTTCGCATGGGGCAAAATTACCTAACCAAGTTCCAATAAAAGTTTCTAATGCAGCATTAGCATTATCAGTAATAATCTCTAACATATACTGATCATTATCAAATACTCCAGATGGATTATTGAAACGAGGTACATTATGTTGAATATAATAACGAGTATAAAGCGCATTTCTATCAATCGCATTTAAGATATCATCTCCTTGAGTGATCTCTCTAATACGGATATCACTGTGGAAGAAGTTCTGTAAATAAGATTCAGATAAGATAAAGTCACGAAGAACTTGTTCTCCAAAACCATTACCTTGTAAACCTGGACACTCTTCAACAACACAAAGTCCTTCAAAAATACAAGGATCTCCTGTATAATCAACTAAAGAAGCAAGGATTTTAACCGGCTCTTTTTCAAAGAAATCTGTTACTTGGAAAGAACAGTTACCAAATCTAGTCTCTACATAAGCTCCAAATAAACGAAGACCAGCGCACTCACCATTTACATGTCCTGGAGAAACATAATTACTCCACCATTGAGTAGCATTTACAGCTACACCATCTGGATCTACAGTAGTTCCTGGAGCAAACCATGCAACACCTGATTCATCATAAACTACAGCAAAAACAAAATCTTTAAGATATGCTGTTGTTGTAATTTGTTCAGCCCACTGAATAAATACTGTAGTAGAATCTACAGCAGTTGGTGTAGGACCAGAACAACATCCTGTGTAAGCAGAAACTGTTTGATAAGCATTATGATTTAAAGCGCGTAAAGCAGGAGAACCTTTTACATCTACACGTAAATAATATGTTTCATCACATAAGAATTCTCTACAGCAATTAGCAGCTAAAGTAACTGAAGTTACTTCAAAATCAGGTTGAGTACCAGCTCCAACAGTTGGAAGAGGATTAACTAAAGTAAGAATATCACCATTAGTATATCCAGTTCCACCATTAACTAATGTAACTAAAATTACATTACCACCAGAAACAACTACAGTAACAATTGCTCCAGTACCAGTACCACCAGCAGTAATAAGATTATCATAAGTACCATCAACAATAGATGCACCTGCTGTATTAGTAATAATACTAGCTATACGATCATCTGTATAAGGAGTATTTCCAATTGAGATAGCAGTTTGTTGTGGTTCACAAGAGTCAACGCGATAAACTCTACTAACATATTTAGGATTAATAATCTTAGATTTGTTAGTTTCTTTATAACCTCCATGAAAAGGACCAATTTTATCATCACGTAGTAACGAAGTACTAGCTAAGATAAGTGGACAACCTGGAGTAACAGTAGCCGAATTGACACTTGTAAAACTTCTAGGATCAAAGAAACCATAATACCCAATTACAGGTAAAGTTCCACTGTTAGATGAAAGTTGTGTTAAAGTAACACTAGGTACACTAGCTGTAGTAATGAATCCATCTGTTGAATAAGGATTTCCAATACTTTGGGCAGCACCTGTACTTGCAAGATTTCTAGTAACACCAGTTCCTAGAAAGCGCTTTGTAAAAGCATGATTGAAATAAGACATAATTTAGTTTTTAAGGGTTATACAAATATAGTTTATAATATAATTAATTTTTTTATTCAAAGCAAATTTTTTTTTAGTTATTTGTTTCAACAGATTGATCAGCTCTTAACATTTGGTTAATTGACTCAATATCACCAGCAAGAATAGAAACTGCTTCATCTATAAATAATTCTACAATATCATCTTTAAACTCACATTCAACATCTACAGTACTAACTGTTTGAGTATATGGATCTACACAATTTAATATTTGAATCCTTACAGGTTGTCTATAATAATGTAAAATTGTATCTGTTACAGTAAAGTCATTATTAGTATAGACTCTAAATCTGTTATTAGTAAAAGTAGCAAAAGTCTCAGCCCATTCAAAACTTGGTTTTTTATTGACATCTCGAAGAAGCTCATCTACATTGGCTTCTTCAGCTAAATAAATAACCATCCTTCTAGGTTTATCGCAGCAATCATTTGTTGCATATACTGATATTCTTTTATATTCAAAGTAATCATCTGGTATATCTGGAGATTCAAAATATAAAGATTTATTAGTTAAAGTTACAGGAACTTGTATTAATAACTTTTGAAGATCATCTATTCTTCTTTTTGATTGTTCATCTCCTTCTTGTTTGGCATTAGTACCATGAAGATTTCTACGGCACCACTCTACTTGACCTTTATTAAAAGCTTCGACAACTTGCCAGCACTCTATGTTATCATAGTCATTGCTAGCAAGTTTATTAAGTCGTTGCCTAATCTTAAGTTGTATAGTAGCGTTATTCATATTTATTTTTTATTCATCTTTCTAAGAGTCTTAGCTAAATTAGCTTGACGCTTTGTTGTAGTACTAGCTTTAGATCCTTTTTTTGTAACTTTATTAGCAAAAGCTGCGGTTGACATACCCGCTTTTTTAGCTTTAGCTTTAAAAGCACCAGGATTTTTAATAGCTCCTTGAATCCAATTCTTTGCCATGATTACTTCTTTTTTTTGTAAATCATTTTTGCTTTATTAGCTGCTCCACCTTTTTTATACATACCTCCACCATATTTTTGTGTAACAGTAGGAGTAGCAGCAGCTTTTTTCTTAGCCGCATTTGCTCTTGCTATTTCTGCATCGGCTTTAGCTTGATCTCTTTTAGTTTGATTAGTAAAAGCTTCATCTATTTCTTTAGAAAATTGAGGATATTTACTTTTTGATTTTTTAACACTATCTTCAGTCCATCTTGCTTGTGTACCAGTACCTACAAATGTTTTATTTTTATCACCTGTAATTGCCATACCATAATTAGCTTTAGCAAGTTTTTTACTTTTACTCTTTATTATTTTTCTCATAACTATTTTTTTAGACTTAACATCCACCTTTTTTCATCTTAGATGTTGCTCCACCTTTTCTATACATAGTTTTACTTTTTTTAGATCCACCTTTTGCCATCATAGAACTAGACATATCAGATCCTGATCCATAAACACCCATACCCATTTTAGCTTTTTTTAAAGAACCACCTTTTGCCATCATTTTTTTTGCTTTCATAATTTATTTTTTAAAGTTAACAATTCCACTTTCTTAAAGACTTATTAATCCTACTATTAGGATCATTAGCTGTCTTTGAACTTGTAAGCTTTTTTTTCATCCCACTCATTCTAGAACAAAAGCTTTTTCTTCTTTTAGCAGCTTTGCTATCGGGATCAAGTTTAGATGGTTTAGTAGTAACAGCAGTCTGTAACTTACTACCAGGATTAGCTGCTCTATATGAAGCTACTCCTTTAGCATTAAGTCCTCCTTTAGGATCTTTACCCGCTTTACGTTGCCAAGCAGCTGTCTTTGCCATATTACTTTTTCTTAGCTTTTATAATACCACCTTTTTTCTTGTAACCCATATTGTTTCTTACTTCTGTAGGAAGTTTAGCCAATCCTGGATTTTTAGATGGATTTACAGCTTTTAAATTTGATCCACCCATGGCCATCTTTTTAACTTTTTTACCTTTAGCTTTCATAGATATTATTATATTATTTTTTCTTTTTAGTATTATAAGGATTATCCTTATGCCATTTTTTAGTAGCTGCTAATCCTTGTTTTATAGTTTTAGCTCCTGCTTTCTTAGTTAAATTTATAGTATCCCACTTACCTTTATCTTTATTGGAATGATTTACCATGATATCACCAGGTTTACCTTTACCTATTTTATTAGTTTTTTTGTAAACCTTATGTTTTATACTATCTATAGTAACTATAGCCATTACTTTTTCTTTTTTTTCATTAATTTTTTTTCACGAGCTTCTTCTTTTTTACTTTCAGTTTTCTCATGTTTTTTCATAGCAGCTTTTGTAGTATATCTTTCCTCTGCTTTTGTCCCTTTATATTCAATGATTTTTTTCTTTGCCATAATTATTTAATTTTACCTGATGCAATATTACTATATTCTTTAGCTTTTTTAGAAGCCATGTTTTTTACATCAGCCATAAGCTTCTTATCATTTTGAATTTCTTTAGCTCTTTGTAATGTGTTCATAGCAGATTCTATTTCCCACTTTCTCATCTCTGCTTTGCCACCCATTCCAATAGAAACTACAGTAGATGATTTTGCTTTTGATGTTGGTTTTTTCTTAGTCATAAGTTAATTTTTTAAATAGTATAGATTTCATAATAAATATAAAAAACACCTTCCCATTGATCAGCGCCTGCTGTTGCTGGACTAGCATTATATATTTCAACACCTAAACCATTTGGTATCAATACACCATTAGCAAGAAGATAAGGAATAGCTTTATCATCAACTGCTGGTTTATAATAAGGTGTAAGTTGTACATAGATATTATCCTTATTAGCCTGGGTCAAATTAAGGCTAGGATTATTAATATAGATTTGTGCAACACTTCCAAAACTTGGAACTGGGCCACCAAGGACTTCTATATTATCTAATTCAATAATACCTTTAAGGGTATTTACTTCTACAACAGTGCTAACTGTTAGATCATGATTATAAAAAGCAGTTCTTTGAATAAGATCACCACCTAATTGCCAGTTGCGAGTTTTTTTTATTTTGTATTCAGGATATCCCATAAAAATTAGTTTTTTGTTTAGTATAATATAGTAAAATTATCGATGCGCTTTAGTTTTTTGCTTTATATTTTTTGGTTGTGATACAAATTGTTTACCTTTTCTATTACCTTCAGCTTTGGCTTTATTAGTAGCAGCCTTCTCTCCAGATGATAAAGAACTCCAAGCAGATTCAGGTAAATATCTTTTTTTACCTTTAGACTTCACCTCTTTAAAAGAACCTTTCTTTTTATTAGCATAGGTTCCAGATGTCATCCACTTTTGAGCTGACCAATCTCTTAAACTTTGCTGAGGATCTTTAGCCATTACTTTTTACCTTTAATTTTAGCTTGAACAGTTTTACTAAGATCTTTTAAATGAAAAAGATAAATACTTGAAGCGCTATGTTTTTTGCCACTCATTAGATTTCCCTTGCTATCTTTATGAACTCCGGATCCTTTGTAAAGAGTTCCATCTTTTTTATAATGTGGTACGCCTTTCATATTACTTCTTAGTTTTATATCCTCCACCTTTTGACTTATACTCTTTAGCAAGTAGTTGAGCCTTTCTTGCGCTCCACTCACCAGGATCACCACCTTTAGTACCAGCTTTAATCTTATTAAATAAAGACTTTCTCATACCCGCTTTGGTATATACTCCTGCTTGGTTTACTTTGCTTTTAGTTTTTGCCATTACTTTTTTTTAGTTTTAATTCTTTAGCTTGATCTTTAGGGTTATTTATTATAATTGTTTTATAAGTTTCAAACATTTTTTTTCTTGCTTCATCAAGATAAGGATTAGTAGAATTAAAAGTTTGTTTTGGTTCAACTTTAGTAGTATCAGATTCGCCTCCTTGATAATATCTAATAATTTTAGCACTACGAGTATCCTCATTCATACGACTTTTTTTAGAAGCCTCAATTTTTTTAGAGGCTCCTACATATCCCATATGACTTCCAAAATTACTTGTTGCAATTGATGTTTCTATTTTTTTACGATCTTTTGCATATTTATCTTTTCTTGGCATAATTACTTCTTTTTAGGCACATTGCAAGCTGCAGTATTTAAACCACCTTTATAACGTGTTGGATTAGTAACTACTTCACAACATGCTGCTATATTCATTCCTCCTTTATACTGAGTTGGTTTTGTAACTACTTCAGGATACTTGTTTAAAGACTTAATTGTTTTCATATTTATTTCTTTTTAGATTTAACTGAACCACCTTTTTTATATGAACCAGTCTTAACTACTTGATTTTTATTTCCACCAACAACAAATGAATTTGCTCCAGTATTAGAAGTATTATTTTTAGTAGTAGTATTTCTACTATTATTAGTATTAGTATTTCTAACATTAGTAGAGTTAGTATTTCTAACATTAGTAGAATTAGTATTTCTACTACTATTAGTATTTCTTCCACTACTTTGATCTACTTTAGTATTAGTAGTTTTATTATTAGAATTAGTTGTTTTTTTATTACCCATTGAAGTACCAACAGATTTAACAGTTTGTTTTGTAGTTGGTCCACCTTTTAACATTTTTCTCATAGTTTTCATATATTTTTGATTTTTAAGTTTTTGTCCACCAAATTTTCGATTTTCTATAGCACTCATATTTCCGCTTCCACCTGTAACTGTAGAATTATTTCCATAATTACTAGTATTACCTTCATTAATAGTACGATTAGCACTAGAACTACCACCAGTTCCACCTGCACCTCCTGTACCACCAGCTCCTCCAGTTGCTCCAGCTGAAGAACCTGAAGTAGTACTAATATTAGTATTACTATTATTAGTAGATGTTGAAGTAGATCTAAGTTTAGATCTACCTGTTCCAATAGCTATAGATAGATTTTCAGCCTTAGATCTTTTCATATCTGCAGCATTTTCATATCCTAAAGCTTTTGCTTTTTCTGTTTTAGCTTTAGCTCTTCTAATAGCTCTTGGACCTATTAATTTATACTTATTATAACGTGCCATATATTTTTATTTTTTCCAATGTACTTCAACTTTTTGTAATAAATCTTCTAGAATCTTATCATTTAAAGGATTCTTTAAAAACTCTAAACACTCTGCAGTATTTCTACCCATAATAGTTTGTGTAGACATATGATAAATCATACCATCTGATTTAGGCGCCAATAACTTATAAAAATTAGCATCTTTAATTAAAGCTCTAAGTTTTAAAGTTTCTACATCTTGACTAGCTGTATCTAAAAAATACTCAGCTGCTCTACGCTCACTTCTCTCTACACCTTCTCCATTAATAAATGTATCTAAATTATCATAGATAACATCAACTGGAGTTGATCTTTTATATTGAGAACTATTGCCATCTACAACTTTAGCTACATACATAAGCTTAGAAACTTGCTTTTTATACATATGCTCAAGTTCAGCAAGAGCCTTATTACGCAATTTTTTAAGTTCTGTTTTAGTAGCAATTGTATTAATCGCTTTATCTAAATAAAACTTTGGAGCAACTGGTTTATTTTTAGCATCATCATAACTCTTTGCTACAATAGAAAATCCACCAGCATTGATTGCGTAAAATCTAATTAGATCATGAGGATTATTTTCTGGATCTAAAGGAACAGGTTTGTTACCACAACGAACTTTAATCGTAGACCAAAAATCATCATTATCCGGTCTTAGTAATTTTACTTTATTCCAAAAATCAATATCAGTTGGATCTATAATATTAGTTGCTAGTTCAGCTTCTAGTTTTGCTACAACTTTATTAATATCTAAAATTACAGCTTCTCTTCTCTCTTTATCTGGAATCAATTTAACTTCTGGAGCATAAGGATTAAGACCTGTTACATATCTCTTGATTCCATTAAGCTCTATACAAGCTAATTCTTCTTCATGAAATACTCCATCAAATAAAGAGATCCCATAATTCTGAAGACCTAGATTATCTACATCAGGGTCAAAGAACGGTTTAATCGAAATTTTTCCTTGATCTGAGATCGTAGGAAGTTCTGTAAGTGTTACTTTCATTTTATGTTGGTTTAAGGTTAGCTTTTTGCACTTGGACCAGGATCGAACCAGTCGTGTCTCTTATTTCAAAACACTATCCAAGCAAGGCACCAATATGCGGAAGGAAACATGAATAACCTTCCGCTGGCGCTAATATTAGAATGATCCTCCCGTGATTGGGTTTCTCATAACTATCTTCAATACCTTAGTTGGGTCTTTTACCCAAATAGCTGGCATTGTTTGTGTCATATAAACACGGTATCCATTGAACTGTCCATTAGATTGGAACCCTTGAGTTCTTCCCATGTAGTCCATAGTACCGTTTTGATACCACCACTTCAATTGATTATCCCAAGATAATTTCAATAAGAAGATATTATCATTTCCTGTATCAGTAATATCAAAGATAATAAAGCTATAAGAAGATAATGGGTTACCATCGATAATTGGATTTTCAATATCATTTGTATGGATATTGTCAAAAGCTGGGTTCAATACAAACTTAACATTTGCTAAGAATGGAATAACGTAGCTAGTATAAGCAAATCCAAATCCTAAATCCATACCCTGGCCAGAGATAGCTCCGATACCACTGTTTTGAGCAGCTTGGATTACTAAACCAGAATTAGAAGCTTCACGCTTAATAGCTTCATTAACAAGGCGCATACCACCCATACCAGTCTGAACAATAAGCTGACGCTTAGGATCTGGACCTTGGAATTCAACACGACCTGCGTAGAAATTATAAAGCTCAGCGCGGAATAGTTCAAGAGAGAAATTAGACTTATTATAAACCTTTTTGAAAGAGTTATCTAATTGTTTCCAAAGACCCACTGACATACGGATATCATCTGGACCATCTTGCTTGATACGTCCACCGTGTCCCCACATTAAGTAAGTCTCGATATCTGTAGCAATTTTAGTAAGATGTGCTGCTTCCATAGAAGTAACAAATGTTCTGCTCAATGTTCCATTAGCAACAGCGCGCTTTACATAATCTTTACCCATAGTAGCAACCATGTCTTCAATCTTAGAAATTGACGGATCCATAGATTTGTCAAAGTTTCTCCAGATTTCAGTTACAGGAACTGTACCATCAGCATTCATACCACCACGAGTCATCATATCTGCGCGAGATGAAATAGAGTAGTGAACATGTGCTTCAGATCCACCTACGAAATTGTAAAATTCGCGGTATCCAGAACGTGTAGTAATATCAGAGAATCTTTCTCCATACTCACCACGAGCAGAACCTTTACGGAAAATCTTAGTTTGACCTTCTAAGTATTTATTATCTAAATACTTGTAGTTATCATTGTTTACAAGTTGAACAGTGTAGATATAACCATCACTAGCTGGAAGAATATCATCCACAGTAATGTACATCTCTGCACCATTATACTTGTCATAAGTGATGATATCTCCATGACCAAACTCACGCTTGTTGATTTTGATTCTGAAAGTTGTACCATCTATACCTTTAGTAGTATTATCTGGTTCGATATCTTCGATGATATAAGGAAGATCCTGAGATACAGGAGTCTGCCACTTATACTCACCTCTAGCGTTATCTACCATGATAACATTTTTGCCACCAAAACTTGACATCTGATAGAGTGGCATCTCTACCTTCTGGGTCATTGCCCAGATGTCTACTGGACCCATATCCATAGGTTCAGCGTCTTTTAACATGTTGACTAAGTGGTAAGAATCTACGTGAGAAGAAGCTTCATACTTCGTGTCACGCAAGAATATACCATTGTTTAAAACTGGAGTGCTCATTGTGTTGTTATTTATTTAGTTATTAATATTATCTTTTAAAAAATCCACCTGTTGGTCTTTGAATTCCACTACGAGTTCTAGTAGATGCTCTTTGATCAGCATCAATATCAGATCCCACGGAAGAACCAATTTTATTTTTTTCTTCTGTTTTAAGTAATCTAACTGTTTTCTCTATAGTACTTTTTGAACCATTTTCTTTAACCTTATTTCTATAGCCATCAGGATCTGCTAATAACCATAATGCTTCTGCTACAAGAGCATGATTAGGTTCTACAAATTGATACTTTTCTAATAAGTGTCCTAAGAGATTTGTTTGTTTACCTGAAACAGAAGGATAGTTTGCTTGTACTAGACCACTATACAATAAACCTTGTGTTTTTTTATCAAGTTTTAAACCATTAATTTCAGCTGGTTCTAATACTTGATATATATTTTCCATATATGCTTGAGCATGTTGCTGTTGTTGTTTACGCAATTGCTCTTGTCTAGCAAGTTGTTGTGCAACTACTTGCTCTTGCATAGCATCCAATTTTGGTTTGAATTTTTTAGCTTTAGACTCTAATTCATCTCGATCTCTCCAGCCAATAATCTCTTCTTCAATTTCATCTGGTGTCCAATCTGGATTTGTAGCATTAAGATATGATCTAACAATTTGTTCTTGATCACTTTCTTCTGAAGGATCAAGTTGTCGAACTTCTTCTACTTGAGCTAGAGTTCTAAATAAACCTTTCAAATCTTTCCCTCCATCAGCAATATACTTTGCAGCATATTGCATCTCTTCAGGAAGAGAATCAAAAAATTCTATTGGAACTTGTTGACGTATTTTATTTTCTTTCTCTTTAAAATTAGCTGTAAAAAGTTCTTCAAAATCTTTAACTGAGTATTTAGTAAGATCCTCATCTTCTCCCTTTTCATTTTGAAAAGGAACAATTTGATTAGTTTCAATAAGCCTTTGAGCAAGTTCTAACATAGCATCTTTACTCATCTTAGGTCTTCCACCTGGCTTATCTGGATCTGCAGTTATTTGATTTAAAATCTCTTCTTCATCTTCCTTAGTTAATTTTTCTGGAAGAGAATCATCTTTCTTAAAATTTGTTTTTACATCCGGTGATGATGAATCATCCTCATCATCTTTTTCAAGGAACGAAAGATCTACTTTTTTATTAGTGAAAATATTAGGTTTTTCAACCTGTTTTTTCTCACCTTCTGGAACCATAACACTCTCTGCGCCAGGGGTTCCTAATAGTTGATCTAAATCGGCAATATCCACTGTTTTAACAGTGGTTGTGCCTTCTTCTTTTTTATCTGACATGTTGGTTGGTTTTTATGATCTGACAATTAAATTTACTCAAAAATATAAAATCTAAACTTAATAAATTTACACTTATAAACTAATAGTGAAACATTTGTTAAATTATATCACTATTAAGATTTTTTCTTAGGTGTTTTTTCTTTTTTTCCTACATCATATTTGTTCTTATTTTCTTTTGCAATTTGATAATCTACATTCTTTAAAAGCATTTGTTGACTGAGCTTCTGTTTTTCTAAGTCTATTTTCTGTTGACTATGTTGATTTCTAGATACTTCCTTCTCACGATTAAGATTCATTGTAGCATCAAATTCTTCAGTTTTTCGCATGTTACTCATTACATCTTGGAAATCACTCATCTTATTCTCATTAAGATCTTGCATCGCTCCATAACCTGCTGATTTAATCTCAGCTACAAGTATATCTTTACGTCTATTTTTCTCAGCTTCAAGAACTTCATGATCAAGTTCCATCTGCTTTTCTTTAGTACGCTGTTCAGCTTCCATTTGCTTCATCTTCTCTTCATGAGCCATCTGTTCTTGACGTTGACCTTTAGATTTTTCTTCTACAGATTTTAAAGTATGTGTAAGTTCTGCTAAAGATTCAGATTGAATAACGGCACCTAGATCATAAATAGAGGCTCCAGCTGTATTATTTTGCATAGCTAGTTGCTTCATTTGTTCTAAGATAGATCTATGATTAGCTTTAGTTGTACAATAAACATTTATATCACGAAGCAATAAATCAGTACCATTGATTTCAAAATTTACTTTCTCATCTTTAGTCGTCATATACTGTAACCTTAAAGAAGGTTTAGTAGATTGATAATATTGCGCAAGATCTGTTCTCATCTGGTGAACTCTTGGCATCAGATAATCTGAGTGTTGAATAAAATACATCTCTGTTTGAGCATAAGATCCAGCAACAGCTTGTTCTATCCCGGTAGCAGTATCCGATTGACCTATCTGTTGTCCAAGTCTTTGTGGAGTAACACCAATATTTTCAAAACATTGTTGCTTAAAGTAATTAGCTAATTGAATCCTAGATAATAATCTATTAGTCTGAGAAAGATCTAGTTGTTGGAAATGCTGGAAAGCTAAAGGATTTTCAGTATTAGTTATAGTTGTATCCAACGGTAACATCTGAAAATTCTTCATTGCAACATAAGCCTTGGCTAAGTTGTTCTTTCCCCAATCTTCACCCAAAGAGTGACGAGGTAAAGCATTCTGATCTAATAATACTACTGTTCCAAGTTCATCAACTAAGATATCTGCTATCTGATTGTTTACTATATTGTACCCAATCTGATAAGGTTTCATAAGATCTACTAAAGCTGTTGATCTAGTATTACGATCAGAGAAAACAGAACCTTCTACTGGAAGTTTACAACCATATAAAGTATTATCACCTTTAAATTGGAATTTAAGTGGTCCCACTTTATTTTGATCAATACCTAGATAAATAGGATTTACTCCACCAGGATTATTAGCTCCCCAGAAAGTAGGTCGATTAGGACCAATCTTTACACCACCCCAAACTTGATTAATCCATATCCAATCAATATGTTCTCCAAAGATTAAAGTATCTTTAGTCTTATTTTTAAATAACTGAGTATTATAAATAGGTTTATCTGTTATCTCATAGCTTTCATCAATAATATCAGTGATTGTTTCACCTGTATCATTAATTTTAGTTAGATGTCCCACTTTACGCTGAGATTTCCAATAATTAGTAGTGACTCTTAGCATATAAGCCATTCCCTCATCATAGTAATCTTCAGATTGACCCATAATCCAATTTACAATATCACCTCCATTATAATCGTAATTATCCCACATAGAAGTAAATTGTCTATAAGCAAGACCGGGCATATTAGTATTCCAATCATGACTCTTAGTAGCATCATAATAAGATCCATCATTTTGATAGCCCTGATTAGCATAACCTGCAGAACGTACAGGGTATATAGCTTCAAGTGATTCCAATTGATCATTTGTCATTAGATAACCGTATTTATCTATAACATCGGCTACGGTCATCATTTCTATTTTACCGACCCAATTACCTTGACTAATATATCTTACTTCAGGAGATTTGTGATAAAAAGTTAAAACTGGATTCCAAAGTTCTACATCATAATCATCTTCATACATCTTAAAGTGCCAAAACTCTCTATCTGTAATAAGACTATCTCTAAAACCTCTTTCCTCAAGTTCATCTAATTTAAATCTTTCATCATCTACTCTATGTTGGTGAATTGCCCAATCTTCACATAAACTTCTATAATCTTTATTAAAGAAATTTTGAATCTCAGGTAATGTTTTTAAATTTTCAGGAGCTAATTGTTGTTGCATTTGCTCTTGTAATTCAGGATCATTAGGATCTGCACCCTGAGATATCATATTAGCTATAAGCTTCTGTTGAGCATCTTGCATCAAAACTGATTCAATAGCATTCATCTTTAACTGCAACATCTCATTGTAAGAGTTTTCATCAACAGCTCTAAAAGTAATTTTGTTATTTCTTTTAGCAAATTCACTAGTTAAAACATTTATCACATTTGGAATAATAGGATAAAATTTAAGTTCTAAAGCTGTATCATCTTGTTTTACAAGAACTTCAACAAGATCTCTCATCTCATTATCTTGTTCAACTATGTAATCATTTCTATCAATAATACCTTTAGCAAGCTTATAGTTTTTCATCAACCTTTGAGCATTGCGTCTAATTTGCTTAAGCCCCTCCCATTCTAACCAATCCATATTCCAAGCTATCCACTCTTCATCTTTTTCTTTTCTAGGTAAAAATTGAATAGGTTGTGTAATGGAACCCATACGGTTATACTCCGTTTTGGCTCCACTCTTTAATTGCATCGCATTTAAAATCTTCATGTTACTTTATATTTTTAAACATGTTTTTTGGTGGTCTTATAGAACTAATTTTGCTATTATTTCCAATATGTCTAAAGGCATTATTGCTTAATTTAAACAAATTATCTGACTTTTGCAAATGCTTAGTATCCTTATATTCCACACGTTTTTTATAACCTCTATTAGCTTGTTGTACTTTAGCAAAAGCAACAAGTGCTGCCAAAGATACTAATCTATCGACATTGACACCATCTTCATAAGCTTCCATTTCAACCATAGCCATAACATCTGGGATCCTTTCAATACCATAGACTCTTTTTACTATGGTACCATCTTCCTTAGTTTCGACATCTATTTCTTCTTTTAAAAACTCAATTAAATAACTAAGCATATGACTTTTAAATAAAGTCCCAGTATTCTTCCAGCCATATTCTTGAAACACATTAGCATTAGCACCTAGATCTTTAAGAAAAAGAATTTGATTTTTAGGTACAAGATACTTTTGTAATTTCTTAGAAATCATATGTCTAATAAAATGACTTATGTTATTTTCAACTAGTGTCCAAGCATTATACCACTCGATAAGTAATTCTAATCTCTCATGGGTTTTATTGATATCATCAAATCGACCACACCAACTAGCAACAATTTTATCTTGTTCTACAAAAGTTTCTGTTTTTTCATTATGAACTCTAGTTACTTCTACTGGATTTTTATAAATATAAATAGAACAAAGTGATTCTGAAGTAGTTGTTTTACCTTCACCAACAGGGTCAATAGAAGCAAAATAAGTTCCCCATGAAGCTCCAGTATCTGGTTTTTCCCAAACAACAATAGTTCCTGTTTTATCTTCAGTATTTTTTGTAATAGGAAATTCTGAAATAGGAAGTTTACTTGTCATTTTAGCTTCAATTTTTCCATCTGGAGCTCTATTAAGTTCTACAAATTCGTAAGCATATTCTTTATCTAGAATTCTACGCTTTTGTGCTGCAACATAATCTAAAGGAAAAATTGATACACTTCTTGAAGCAAAAGCTTCAGCAATATTAGTTGGATTCTGAGATATCCTTAATTGATATTGTTCTGGAGAAAGTTCTCTTTTCCATCTTTCTCTAAGAACATCTATTGCTTTTAAAGCTTCTTCAACAAGAGAATTACCAAACTCATCTATATAAGGAGGCATTGACCATTGCTCTGGAATAAATAATCCACTTAATCCTATTGTTTTTTTCTCATCTAAAAGATCAGTTTCTACAGCATAAATATCATTTGGCACTGGTCTCAATATCATTTCCTTTAAAGGTCTACACTGACCAAGATCACCAACAGATCCTGCTGCAATAAATAATCCAGTAGTTATATGACCAGATTGTAAAGCAGGTCTAAGGTACTCATATGTTTTATCCATCTTGGGTGCAATACCTGCTTCTTCGTGAAAGAATAAAGAACAAGGTCCACCTACACCTGCTGTAGCATCTTTTTCAAAAGTTAACATAGAAAGAACTCCTTTGAGACCCTTCATATATTTTCTACCTGAACTATTTGTTTCTTCAATTTGTTGTTGCCACATACCCGTCTTCCAAGGATTCATTGGACGATACCAAGCTGTGTGCTCATTAAGAAATGAAAGATACTCATTAAGAAACTTCCAAGATCCTTTATCATTAACTTGATCTTTTAATGCTGCGCCTATTTTAAGAATAGGTGTTTCTTCAAACCAAATTAAATTAATAAGTTTAGCACAATGGAAATATGATGAAGCTATTTGTCTTTTCTTTAAAATAGCGCAATGCTTATAATTAAGTTCTGCTAGTAACTCATATAAAGCCATATGATATTGCGCATCTCGAATTCCGGGAAAATCAAATTTCTTTTTTTCTTTATCATTTATTCTAAGGAAATTAAGAAACATATAATAGTCTCGAGGAATATACCAAACCTTATTATTGTTTTTAAAAATAACTCCCTTGCGACATTTAAGCTTTTCAAAATCCCAATAATCTACAAAATCTTTACTTCGTACAGGAGCTACACAATAATAACCTTGAGTATTAAAAATTCTTGCTTGCTCATTAAATAATTGAGCTGTTTCATCAAATTCATATTTACCTGGTAATTTAAAACAAGAATGAACAAAAATTCTAAAATCATCTCTAGTTTGGAAGATTGTATCATCTATCCAATTACCATTTTCCCAAGTAGGAATCTCTATAAAAGGTTTATTGATCATAAGCTAGTCCTGCGCCCCCGCGAACATGGTTCTTTTGTTCTTCTTGTAAATCTTTATATACTCCTTTAAAAGAAGCTCTAATACCTTCAAAGTTTTTAGCAGCAGCAACTAAAGAATTAATGTTACCATCTCGACCATGACTTATAGGAGTTGTCTCCATATACCTAGCTAATCTATCCATCATAGTAGCCATACCTCGATAAGATCTAACTGTAGGTGTTTCAAAAAGTTTATTGCAACGATCTTTTGCTCTTATAATTAATTCATCTTCCGTTGAAAAATCAGCTTCAATCTCATCTAATATTAAACTTTCTTTGTCTTCTTCTGGAACATTAAAAAAAGGATTAAGTTGTGGATTTGGACAAGTCATATAAAATATATATTTATAGACAGTTATATAATTTGTCGGATACTCATCCATAATATTTTTTAAAAAACTTAAAGCATAACAGTGTTCTGTAGGTACTAGTTTTCCATCATGTATATCAAATAATCTTATCATCGTTTACGCCATTTAAAACTAATATTAACACATAAAAAACTAATAGACATATCGGTATAATAGTCCAAAGGAAAATTTATTCCAAAACAGATACCTGGAAAAAAATGTATCCTAGTTTTTATCTTTTTCTTTTTCATTTTTAATTTTATCTCTATTATCGTATAACCAATTAATCATATCGATTACTTCTCTTTTAAGATAAGGAACATCGTAAGGTACAACTTCTTTTACAATTGGGTTATTATTTAAATCTAATTTTGCAATTGGATAACCATATTGATCTAATCCTTCTGTTTCGAATACAATGTGGTGGAGTTGCATCTTGCCCGGTTTGTACCTAGGATTATGCTTAAGAATAATATACATATAAACACTAAGCTGTAAAGCATAGTGATTAAAATTGCAATCATCAAGATGAGAACAACAAGAATACATTTTACTAACCACTCCTTGATAGTTTTTAAAACCTTGTAATTTGATCTCTTTATTTGTTTTATAATCATAAATATCTACTGTATCTTTTACAACTTCAACACGATCTGATTGTCCACATATACCTGCAGATTTCAAATAAACAAAGTGTTCGGGATAAATCCCTTCAGTAAGTTTTTGATTTGGAGCTTGTTTAATATCTCCTTCATAAAGAGGTTTAATAATAGGAATAGAAACTCCTAATCTATCAATTGTCATATGATCTGTAAGATCTTTTTCTCTTTGATCATGATACCAGGTACCTAAATCAACAGCTCTTTTACCTTCATTTTCCCAAGCTTCTTGGATCTCTTCCATAGATAATCCAAACCATTTAGATTTTTTATTCTTAGATGATTTTAAAGCTTGACTTGTTGGATCAAATTTTGGTTTAAAAAGACTAATAAACGATGTAACACTAATCCAATCAATTTGTTCTTCTGGATCAATACTTTCATATTTATGATTCTTTGCTTTGAATATTACTGACATCTTGAGTTGGGTTTTGAGTTGAAAATATGAAATTTTATTTATATGCTAGTGCTATCTGGATTATAATTAATATCGTTATACAATTTTTCTTCTTCTTCTTCTGTAATTACTGCTTCCCATTTAGGACCATCTGGATGTGGACACGATGATGACATAGATCTAGTTTTAAAAGCAAGTTTACAACCACATTCTCCACAACAAGGAGCTGTGCCTGGAACTAAACACTTACTTCCTTCCTTATCAATAAGAGAACATGCTTCACAAATTTTCATTCGCTCTGTAGCTATAAACTCTATATGATCTTTTTTAAAGATTGTGTTCTTGACTCCCTCAAGAATTTGCATCCGGTGATTCCAAATTTCTTTTAATGATAGACCCATTAGTTTTTTTATTTTTTAATTTTTCTTTCCTTTCTTTATCTGCAGATGTAATCTCCATCACTTTATTTAGATTTTTTAATCTTTCTTCTACATCTTTTCTTATTTGATGTTTTGCAAAACTCATTTTATTTGGGTCGCCAGAATCTAAGTGTAACTGGTATCTTCTTCTTTGTTCTTCTAAATCCCAAACTTTTAATCTAAATTCTCCTATTGATCTTACTTGGATAATAGGAGATTTTAATTCTACTAAACTTTTTCTTATTCCTTTCCAATAATAGTCAACTACATGTTCTACTAAATTAGGATTTAATTTTAGTTCTTTTGCTGTTGATTCTATAAAACTTCTAGATTTTTTGGGTGTCAATGTGTACAAATTTAAAGTCCAACAATATATTTCCTGAACACTGTATTTTTAAATCTGGATTAATAAAAATCTTCTTTTTACTTTTTCCTTCTTTAACTATAAATCCAATCTTCTCCATTTTTGTTAAACAGTTTCTTACTGTTTGAGTACTCTTAAAAATATTATCAGAAGATGCTGTTATACAAAAATCAGCAAGATCCTGTTCACCTTTTAATCCAAGTAAAGTAAGACAATCTAATTCTGACTCACTCAACAAAGTTGAAGTAAGATAAGAATGAGTAAGAAATTGAAATTTAATAATACTTGATAATGTAAATTTATGACGCTTATCAACTAGATTAACTTGTGCCATGTTGTTGGTTTATGACGGATTTATACTGACTTAAGCTTCTTTTCTGGTTTTTGTTTTGGAGCTTCTGATGCTTCTTCTTTATTATTAGTTGACGCTTCTCTAGATTCTGGAGGATACATAATCATAGCTTGACGCGCAATAGATTCAACTCTTATCAATTTTTGTTTTTCAATCTCTGTCAAAAGTGTCTCATATTCTAATCTAATTTTAAGCATTGGCAATTCACTTTTATAAAAGTTTTCCATTGCTATACGATGTTCCTTGATCTCTTTTTCGGTAGGAACCTTTGTCTCTTCTGTGTTGGTTTGTTCTGACATGGTTATTTTTTTTAATTAAACTTAAGACAAATATATTACATAAAGTTTAAACTTCCAAAGTTTATATTAAATTTAAAATAAAAAAAAGGTCCCTGATAAACAGAGACCTTAGTTACAGAAAGACAAAGAAAGCTATATCAAATTGTATCCTGTAAAATCAAACCAACGTCTTAAACCAGTATATCTATAATAAAATTTAGTAGCTCCAACTGGTTGAAAAATAGGTGCTATAAAATATGTAGTTACTCCTATTGATGCATCATAAGGAACTTTAATTGTATTCCAAGCATCTGCAAAAGTAACACCTTGCGCAAATGTTCCTAAAGGAGATCCATCAGCTCCTGTTAAAGCAAAAGTAACTGTGGCACCATTATCAAATACACCCATCAAATTATTATAAACTAAAATATCAGCAGCAGTTAATGCACTTACAATATCAAAAGGATAAACTATATTAAAAGCGCGACTAATAGTAACTTGTAATTCATTCCACTCAGCTTCAGAAGAAGCAACAACATTGCCTAAAGTAAGATCGTGAATATTTCTATTTGGTGTATAAAGTGCTGTAAGATTTTTACCATCAACTAATTTATGATTCCAAGTAGCATCTCCTCCTGATATCTTTAATTCTTTAGCATAAATACTAGCAAAAAAATATACAGCATTTGTATAGTTATTGTCATAAAGAGTTCTCTTTTTACCATAACTCATACTAAAAGAATTATTTGTAGTCTTAACTCCTTTTAAAGAATTAGACATAATAATTGCTGTAGGAATAAGTTTATCTTTAGATGCCATAATCAATAATTTATTTTACTTCTTTAGAAGATGATCTATAATTAGTAAAGTTTTCAGATGCTGTAAAACCTAATCCGGCAATTACAATATATTCAACACCAGAATAAACATTATCAGATATTGTAAAATCGGTAAATAAATCAACTAGAAAACCAACAGCAATTAAAATAAAAGCTGCTAGTGTAACGACTCTTTTAGAAGAAATCTTTCCATCTGAACTTAACATATTTTCAATAAAATTTTTCATACTAGATAATTTTCATATTGTTTGATATTCAATATAAGGAATATAATTCATATTTCCAAAAACTAATCTTCTTTATCTTTCCAAATAGCTTTCTTAATTTTTTCCCATAAATTATATCCAAGTATAAGACTACTATTTTCAAATATACTTTTTACTTCAACAGTAGCAATAATACCCGCTGTTACATCTATCCAAGGAATTGCTGGTGTTAAATATGTTTGAGATACCTTAGCTACTATAATAGCCAAAGGATATACAATAAATTTAGATACAATTCTTCCTGCTTTACGTGAAGTAATAGATTTCCATCCACCTTTATTTTTAGATGCCCAGATACCTAAAAAAGTATCTACCATAATTAAGAATCCTATAGCAAATAAAGCTGAAGATATTTCAGTAAAAAAGATCGCTAGAAACGCTGAGATTTCTAAAAAATATTGTGATATGGATTCTTTAAAGTTCATGTTAAAATATAATTAATTTATCCCACAAAAGTTGATCTGCTAGATCTTGTATTATCTGTTGGCAGTAATCCCCAATTAAGTGTATTGCTAAATACTCCTCTATAAGAATAAATAGGTCTACCAAGTGATGAATTTATATCAGTTGCATTTACAAATCCTACATCAATAGTAGAGCCATTATCTACTGTAAATATTGCTTGTGAACCTCCAATAGAAGATTTTAATAATATCCTATTAGCATCAGTTGCTTGTGTAGAAGTAAAAGATTGTCTTACTCTATATGTTTTTGTGGATACCAAAGTAGTAGTTCTTAATATAGCAGCATCAGAACCCATTATAAGATTATAAGTATCAAATGTTCCATCTGTACCTAAAAAAGTTGTAACTGAAACTTGTAATGTTAAAGTATCTAAACAAATTAATTGAGTATTAAGAGTTACAGATGTAACAGCTGTAAGTCCAGTAACACTACCGAAAACAACATTATACCAAGTTATTCCTGCTCCATTAAATATAGTTCCTGATGCACTATTATACAAAGTAGAACCTACTTGTACATTTACAGTTCCTGCGGTATAAGTAAATATCCCACCACCAATATTACCTCCAGTAAAATTTATTGTTCCAGCACTATTAATTGTAAAGTTATTACTTAATCTACCAGGACCAGTTCTTGACCATGTACCAGTTGATAAAGCAGGAACAGCATAAGTAAATGTTGTTGTTCCTGTAAAAAGACCATTACCTGATTGAGTAAAATTACCTGTTATTGTGATTGAATTAGCATTTAATGTTGCTGAACTTGCTGCCACTAACTCTACATTCTGAGCAACCCAAGCGGTAGGAAGAGTTGTTGTATTATAATTTCTTAACTGTAAATGAGTAAAATTAAGAGAATAAATTCCAAGTGTAAATGATATAGGAGCATTTGCAAGGTCAGCAGTTCCAAATGTGGTAGCATTAATATTACTTACTAATGTAATTGCGCCATTAACTAATAGTTTATTAAAAGTATATCCGCCTAAATTACAATTAGTATTTCCACCTGCCCCACCAACAACTAAATATGCAGAAGTTTCATCAAATGTACCTGCTGTATATGTTATAAATCCTGTTTCTTTCCAAGGTGTACCCGAAAGAGTAAGTGTTCCCCCAGGTGTATTAATAGTTAAATTATTTCTTATAAAACAATTAGTACCTGATGCAGTCCAAGTACCTGTTCCAGCATAAATAAAATTTGTAGTGCCTGTACAACCACTTGTATTAATAGTAAGATTCTCTGTAAAAGTTAATGTATTACCATTGAATGCTGAACCATTTGTAACAGTCAAAGATTTAAAGGTAAGATTTGTAGGAACAGTAAAAGTACCAGTTGCATTACTAACAAGATTAGCATTTGTAGTTACAAAAGTATTACCTCCTAAAACAAAACTTGTTGTTGATGTACTTCCTAAAGTAAAGTTTCCAGTAAGAGTAAGATTACTTCCTAATGTTATTATTGAAGCCGCGTTTGTTGTTATATTATTCCAAGTTATACCATTTGTAGTTAAAGTTGTATTTGCCCCAATATTTAAAGTAGAACCAGTAGTATCAACTATACCCGATGTATATGTAAGTGTTCCTGTATCATGCCTTACATTACCAGATACTGTAATTGTATTTGCACCTGCATTAATAGTAAGATTATTTCTAATAGTACCAGTAGATGTGTTATTCCAAGTGCCAGTACCTGTTAATACTAATGATGTTGTTCCGGTACAATTTCCAGTACCTGTTGTACTAAGATTTCCTGAAATATTAATGGTATTAGTATTTAATACAGCACCTGTAGATGAGCTAATAAGTGTAGCATTTGTAACATTTAAAGTATTTGGAATTGTTGTTGTTCCTTGTGAAACTACTAAAGTACCAGTCGGGTTGAATGAGAAAGCACCTATTGTAAAGCTTAAAGTACCTGTGTGATTTAATGTAAGTGTTCCTGTAATATTTAAGTTTGATGAAAGTGTTATTGTATAAGTTGCTCCTGTTGTTGTAAAGTTATTCCAATTTAAAGTACCTGTATTAAATGTAGTAGCAGCAGCTACATTTAAAGTAGAACCTGTTGTAACTACTGTGCCTGCTGTGTAAGTAAAAATACCTGTATCATAATAAAGATTTCCTGACATTGTAAGTGTACTTGGCGTATTAATAATAACATTATTTCTTATTGCTCCAGTTGAACTATTACTCCACGTACCTGTGCCTCCAAATACAATTGCAGTTGTTCCTGTATATATACCAGCACCACCACCTTGTGTCAAACTACCATTTATATTAAGTGTATTATTAGTAAGAGTAGTAGTTCCAGTTCCTTGAAATGTTACAGTCCCAGTTGAAGTCCAGTTGCCAACAAATGTATATGTTGCAGAAGTACCTCCAAATGCTAATGTTCTCGACCAAGTAACACCTCCTGATGTTAATGTTGCAGTACCATTTAAAACAATACCACTTGCTCCTGCTTGTGTATATCCACCTGTTCCAAGATTTAATACTCCACTTGTGTTTAGTGTATTATTAAAAGTAATAGTACCTACATAGTTTGTAAAGTTTACCCCTACTAAACCTGCAGTATTGATATTCACAGTAAGATTTCCTGATGTAGCAGTAAAAGCAATATCATCACCTGCAATAGGTACAACACCACCTGTCCAAGTGCCTACAGCGTTCCAGTTACCTCCTGCGTTAGATACCGTTCTTGTTGCCATAATTATTGATTTTCAAGTTTTCTTTCTTCTGTAATTCCCATATTATTTATTCCTAATTCAATATCCGCTTCTGTTTGCGGATTAAAATGAGTAACCTCAATAGTTACTTTAGTATTATATTGAATATAATAATATTCTACTAAAGTATATACCATTATATAATCAAATACTTCATCTGTATTAGGAATAGGATTTCCCTCTTCATCATATTGCCAAGTAATTTGTTGTTCAGGAACTGTTCTTCTTTCTAATTCTATCCAAGTAAAACCCATACTTTATGTTTTTAAAATTGTTATAATTAAATTTACACTTGTTAAGGTAGATGCAGAATCAAGATTAAATCCTATAACATCACCTGCTGTTACTGCTGTTGTCCAAGTAGTAAGAGTATTATCTGAATTAAGTTGTTGTGATGAAAGAGTAGGCTTCTCTGTGCCCGCGATAGTATTAGCTACTGTTGGAACTACACCCGCAGCTTTCCATACATCTATTACACAATCTCCTGATATATCAGAGACTATGCTCCAACCAGTAATTGTCCCATCATAAGGAATAACTGTGTATCCTATGATTCCTGTTAATGGAGCAAATCCACCACCATTTACTGAGCAACCAAAAGTTGTTGTTCTTACATTAGGTGTTACACTGCCGCCACCACCACCTCCGGATATTATAATTTGAGTACTCATATTATGTTAAATAAATGATTAATAATTCAGCATTAGCTGGAGATGCATCATAAGCTATAGCATCTAAAACATTATTAATTCCACCTGGATTAAAGTTAATAGTTTCTCCTGGTTTTAATGTAATACCTTTTACAGTAGCATTAGCTGTACCAACACTTGCAAAAGATGCTCCATAGGTTCCTGCTGCTACAGTGCCACTTGCTAGTGTTACTCTAAGAAGATTAGTTGTTCTTGTT